>QMCE01001227.1_pt1 | contig 14174 bp, 15 predicted proteins | sample 1821851 | NCBI WGS metagenome assembly QMCE01 (sample SAMN09453174, study PRJNA476694) | Termite gut metagenome, whole genome shotgun sequencing project. | isolation source: worker | host: Odontotermes sp. | place: South Africa:Pretoria | collected 2016-01-28 | reverse complement strand
ACCGTAACCGCAGAAAACGATTCGGATTGAGATTCAATCTCATCGCTGGTATTTGCAACTATGAGCTTCTTGCTTAATGTTTCGAAAGAGGTCTATTGTTCAGTCTCGGAAAGGGGGAAGACTTTCCGCGCCGCCATCGGCATACCGAACAGCCCGCAAACAGGATTGAGACTATCCCCCTGCGCCGCATTCGTCATTCTGGCGAAAGCCAGAATCTCAGCAATTATTGTAAAGAGATTCCGGGTCAAGCCCGGAATGACATTCGGCTTTTCAGGCATCCAGCACTACTGCGTTACTTGAGGGAACCACGGGAAGTCAATTCGCGGTTAGCCCGTGAGGAGCGCAAGGGGATAGTAGTGGAAATCCCGCAGACTTTGCATGAGCAAAGTCGAGGAATTGAAGCGTATGGCTGTCCGCTTTGCGGACAGCTTAGGAGTTTGCTTCGCAAACTCCACGCAAGCAATGTATAAAATGTACAAGCGGCAAAATGCGCCCAAAAACTTACATTAATTAGTTTTTTGAACATTGATTTCCCTGAAGTCCGCGCTAAAACTATTGCCAAAAACCAGTATTATGATATAATACTCTTGAATACCTATATAATGATGCATGATATTAAGCAAGCCGTAGATGCCCAGCGGTCGGCGGCAGGGCTTATTCAGACGGCATACGACAATCTAAAAGCCCCGGACGCAAACGCGCAGAAGGTGGCGGAAATATTAAATCAGGCTTTGGGGCTTGAATTTGAAAATGCCGAACTTAAACACGCGCTGAAATGCGTGAATTGGTGGATCGAGCGTACCGGAAAGATCGGGGAATATCAAAATCCTTTTGAAAAAGGCAGTTTTATTCTGTCCCTGTTGAAACCGTACTACGACTTTCTCGATAGGCTCGATGAGGATTACGAACAGTGTCAATACGCGGTGCGGCGTTTTGTTTTTTCCAGCGCGTTGGGGTATTTTAAAGACCTTTTAGGCGATGGGATAAATCAACATGATCCCGGACTGTTGCTTTTAATTGGACGCTGTTACAAGGGAGTCGGCAATTACGATGAAGCGTTGAAATACCTTGGGCAGGCTGTTCGTTTCAGACGGGAGGACGGGGCGACGCTTGCGGAGTTGGCTGATGTAAACGCGCTTTTGGCGGAAACCAGAGCGGCAAAGGCATTATTCAGGGAGGCGTTTTTCCTCGACCCTAGCGGGATAGACCTGCGCTCCTTGGAATCGGAAATGATTCTCCTATTACGGAGAAAAGTAGCGGAGCTCGGATACAAAGAGACCGAAATTTGCGAGTGGATTCCGGTTTTTGGCTGTCTTTTGGGGGTGTTTTCGGTCAAGCGGGAACTCAAACAGGTAGAAGCAGGGCGGCTCAAGCAGTCGATATTTTCTCTGGAAGAGGAATTCCGCAGAGAAAATGCCGAGCCGTATATAAAACCCCGGCTTTTGAACAGGTACTTTTGGCTTATTGACCACTACGAGAACATCAGGGAAAACCCCTCGTTGATAGACGAGACATTGCTGAAAATCAAAGTTACTGATCCGGCAATTCATGAAATGTATGTGAGGTAGTATCATCACGTTGTGATGATGTTCGATATACATCGCCGCTCACGCGGCGTAAAGTAGGGTTAGTATCATCACGTTGTGATGGTATTCGGTATACATCGCCGCTCACGCGGCATAAGGTAGAAGTTAGCGTCATTTCTGAAGCAATGACGTTCGATTATAATCGCCGCTCTCGCGGCAGTAAATAGGAGTTAGCGAATGATTGACGCGGAAAGCTCAAACAGCGAAGCGGCGGTATCAAAAACATCTTCAGGAGAAACGGCTATGACGCCGGAGATGTTGACCTTGTTGAAAAAAGTTCAGGAAATGCTGAACGAGGAAAAGTGGACAAGGGCCGCTCTCAGCAATTATTCAACAAATCAGTTCAAAGAACTTGACATAATTCTCAAAGATGCCCGTTACGGACGGGTTGTCGATGAACTCAAGAAAAACTGTGACGAACATCTGGTACACACGAAGAACAGCATCATCGCGCTGTATCTTTCGGGAATGGTCGCGCTTTCCCGCCAGCTTATCGACGATGCCGCGATGATCAATTTGGTGACGATCTTCGTGGACAATCACAAATGGAGTATTGTCAAATATTTGTGCGAGCGTATTCTCGATTACGGTGAATCCAAATTCGCGCTGCGTACTCTGGCGGACTGCCTGAAGAACGACAACGAAGAGGACGCGGTTTATGCTGTGTGGGAACGGCTGGTCAAAGTTGATTTTGAGGAAGCCGATCTTGCCAAAGCTCTTGCTGAACATTATGAAAAACTGGGACAAACAGAGTCCGCTGTAGATTACTACAAAAAAGCTCTGCACCGTTACGCGAATAAACAGCTTTTCAGCAATGTCCGGGAAATCTGGGAAAAACTGCTTTTGTTGAGTCCCGGCGATATAGATTTCTTTCTTCATGTGCAGAAAAAAATCGCCAAAACCGTCAGCGAGGACAAAGCGGTCGTTCTGCTCAACGATGTATACAATGTATGCCGGGACAAAGATATTGACACCGCCATCAGTCTTTTGAAAATTATTCTCCAGTATGATGAAAAAGACGTTCACGCCAGACGGGAAATTATTGAATGTTTCAGAAAAAAATACGCGGCGCACAGTCAGCTGGAAGAATATATCCGCGTCTCAAATCTTTCCCAGAATTACCGCAATGTTCATGAAGCGATTACCGATTTTGAAAAACACATCGCGTTTGATAAGGGCAATTTTGTGTTTCACCGCACATGGGGAGTCGGGCGTATCGCGTCAATCACGGGCGATGATATTGTCATTGATTTTGCCAAAAAACGCGGCCATTCGATGCTGCTGAAAATGGCGGTGAATGCTCTGCAAACCTTGTCGAAAAATCATATCTGGGTGCTTAAAGCGACATGGAAAAAAGAAAAGCTCCACGATAAAGTCAAGAGCGATTATGCGTGGGCGCTTAAAACGGTTATTTTGAGTTTTGGAAATTCCTGCGATCTCAAACGGATTAAAGCGGAACTTTCTCCGGCCGTGCTTTCTCCGGGTGAATGGACAACATGGAGCGCAAAGGCACGGGATATATTGAAATCAGACCCCTGCTTCGGTGTCAGTCCCGACAATATAGACATTTTTACTGTGCGGGAACGGCCTATCAGCATTGAGGAAAAACTCTACAATGAATTCAAGGCCGAGCGTAATTTTTTCGACCGCGCCGTTACGGTTCGCAGTTTTGCAAATCTGAAAGATGTCGAGCCGGATTCCGAATATTTCAAGGAAATGCAGGAGTATTTCATCGCTTTTCTCCGCAGTTCCGGGCAATCGAACGAGCAGACTATGGCCGCGTATCTTTTGATCAAGGAGCTTGCCGGGAAATATCCTTATCTCAGCGCGGAGCTTTCGGTGGGGTTTGCCGAAATTTTTGATGAAATCGGTGACATTCCCGCGCTTTTCAAAAACCTGAAAGACACAAAGTTCAAGGATGAATTCCTGCGCCACATGCAGCTCTTTATTCCCCAATGGGCGGATTATTTTGTCAAACTCTTTCCCTACGCGCTTAGTCAATCGGTAATTGTTCCGCTTGAGAAAGAAGGATACACGGAAAAATTGACTGAAATGGCCGCCGGCTGCTTTGAAAATTTCAGGGACAACAGGGAAGCCGTGATTTGGCTTTTCAAAAATGCCGCGTCCGAGGCTTGGTTCAAGGCGGCTAATATCCCGTTTGAAAGGCAGATCATCACTCTTATTTACGTGCTCGATCTGAGTTACCGCGATATAGAAAATCACCGGGATACTTCGGAAAACCGGAAGATCAACAGACAGGTTTATTCGATTCTGTTTAAGGAAGGCTGCCTCAACTCGTTTATCGACAAAGCCGGCGAAGATACCTTGATACGGATTTATACGTTTATCAACGATGTCAAAGACCTTGATCCGCAGGATAAACTCAACCTGCGCTCCAGAATAATGGACAAACATCCGGGCTTTAAATTTTTGGGCGATACCGAAAAGAAAGTTTCGCGGGGACTCATTGCCACAGCCGCCAAATACGAAGAAAAACAAAAGCAGCTTGTTCATCTTATGGAAGTGGATATTCCCGCCAATTCAAAGGAAATTGAAGCCGCTTTACTGCATGGCGATTTGAGCGAAAATGCCGAGTACAAGGCCGCCAAAGAAAAACAGGAACAGCTGAATACTCAGGTAGCGAAACTGAAAGAGGAAATTGAGCGGGCGCAGCTTTTTGATCCCAACGCGGTCAGCACATCGAAAGTGTGTTTCGGAACAAAAGTGGTTTTGCATAACGAAACAAAAGACAAAACTGAGGAATATACAATTCTTGGTCCGTGGGAATCAAATCCCGACAATAATATTATTTCCTATCTTTCTCCGCTGGGTGGCGCTATACTGAATAAATCCGTCGGGGAGCAGTTTGACTTCGCTATTAACGATGAAAAGAATTCGTATATTGTGGAGCAAATTACGGCGGTAAGCGTTTAATGTTTTGGGGGAGGGTGCGTATGAAAAAAAGAATTTGCGCGCTTGTTTTGTTTGTCTTTGCGGCAATGGGTATACAAGGACAAACTTCCCCCAAAGACCTGATTCTGCTTTTAGATACCTCAGCAAGCATGAGCTCGTCCTACGAGGATGTGAGCGGCTACATATCGGGCGCGTTCCTGCAAGAACATCTGCGTCTGGGTGACACGTTTCACTTCATTCCTTTTTCGGACAAGCCCAGAGTGGACATAGCCCGGCGCGTTGAAGGAAGGGGGGAACTGGAAACCGTCATCGGACGTATGCTCCTGCAATATCCGCTGGATTCATGGTCGGATATTTCCGCCGCCCTGAATTTTGCCGATGAATACACCGCCGAACTTCCCGCCCGGCCTAAAAAAATTGTTCTGGTAAGCGATGGCGTTTCATCGCCGCCTGCAGGCAGTTCTTCAGAAACGATGAACGCCGCCGCTGTTGACAACTTAATCAATGAAACTAAAACCCGCTTCAGCAGGCGCGGTATCAGCCTGGACTACATAAAAGTAACACCCGGACAACCGCTCCCGAAATATTCGAGACCGCCCGCAAACCGCCCCCAGCAAACGGCAGGAACGGCGGCTTCCACAAACGCGCCTCCGTCCGCCGGCACACAATCAACAGGCGCGCAACCAACAACCGGCGTTTCATCGTCCCCCGAAGGGGCGCGTCCGGCTGATCGCGCTCCGCCCGCCGCAAGCGGCACAGCAGAAGCACGGCCGGCATCGAGCGGCGGCTTGCCCTCGTCCCCCGCAAAACCCGCCGATACCGCACAGGCTGCCCCGGTCGTATCCACAGGACAATCATCTCCGGTGACAAGCGCGGCGCAAACTTCCACTCAGGATACTCCGCCAGCCGGGGAAAACCGCGTGGAAATTCCAGCGGCGAATACCGGAGAAATCGCGCCGTCCACTCCTGAACAGCATGAAACAGAAACAGACCGTCAAACACCGGCGGGCGTGAGTGAAACCACCGGTCAATCTGAACCGGAACAGCGGCCAGAGCAAATTCCTTCGTTGTCCGCGCCGGCGGAACAGTCTGATCCCACAAGCGCCGAAATCAGCGCTTCCGCCGAACCGGCAGACGGCATTGAAAAAGCTCCTGCCCAGACTTCCGCCGCAAAATGGGACGGTCTGCCTCCGGCTCTTCTTATCGGGCTAGCGCTGGCGGGACTCGCGGCGCTGATACTGATCATTCTTCTGCTTTCAAGACGGCTTCACAGAAGTCCTAACCGGGCAATGGCGCGAGCCGCTTCCCCCGCAGAAGACGAGACTGCCGAAGAACCGCCGCCGTTTACGGATCACAGCGCGGAGCTGGCCAGTTACGCCGCGTCTCAAAAACGGCGGACAACTCCCTACGACGACCGCAGACCCGTAACAGCTCCACTGCCGGCGGACTACTCCGGCCCGGTAACACTCAATCTTTTTGTGGAAGATCAGAATACATTTATCGGCAAACGAAACATTCACTCGGTAAAACCGGGACATACGTTTACAATCGGCGGCGGTAATTCGGATTATCTGATTTTCCTTGTGCCAGTCCCGCCCGCGATAGGAGAAATTCGGGTAGAGGGAAACAATTGCACATTCACTCCCCGCAAACCCAAATACTTCCCCGACATCGGCTCTCAACAGGTTTCCAACTGCATAGGCAAAACCATACGGATCGTCTCCGACAAAAATTACGAACTTCGTTTCAGATTTGAACGGTATGAAGACCCGCTTCATGCGTTAAACAAGCTTCTCAATTCGGTTAAAGTTCCGGGGTAAGTTTTTCGCTGAGAATTATTTGATAATCTGAACACACGCTATTTGGCTTTGCTGTGAGAGTAAATAATATCAATTCCCACAATTAAACCACTGAGTTTTTACGTATTTTTACCTATAAGAAGACAGAAACTAAGCAAGTAATTCGCCTGTATCGCCGAATATCACGAAACGCGGATTTAGCGGTAAATGGACTTTTTCAGGAATTTTCGAAAACCTCTGTTGTTTAATTTCTCAGAAGTTTTCCAGCCTTTTAATCCAAAATCTCCAGCACAGTATGTTTGCCGGTTTTTGCTGTAGCGGCCTGAAGAACGGTTCTGATGGCTTTGGCAATGCGGCCATGTTTACCGATTACCTTGCCAATATCGTCCGGCGCAACGCGAAGCTCCAGAATAGTGGACTTCTCCCCTTCCACAACGCTGACCTGCACCTGCGAAGGATCGTCCACCAGAGATTTTACAATATATTCAACTAAGTCTTTTTCCATTTCAAACCTTTTCTGACAAACAAAAACTGCCCGAAATAATCATTTTCCGGGCAATTTCCGCTCAAAAACTCTTTTTCCTAAACAAAACGGCGAAAAAACGCTTATTTGATGGAAAGATTCTTTTTATTGAAGATGCTTCGCACCGTGTCGGTCACGGTCGCGCCTTTTTCCAGCCACGCCTTGGCTTTTTCGACGTTAAAAACTATCTGCTTATCTTCAGCTTCGATAGGATGATAATATCCCAATTCTTCAATAGTTTTTCCGTCTCTGGGATCACGCTTGTCCATAACGACAATACGGTAATACGGGCGTTTTTTCGTTCCAAATTTCTTGAGCCTTATCCTGGCGCTCATCATTCCTCCTCGGTCGTATACCGCGCCCGTCACTTTAATCCCACAACAGGCGCACAGCCAATTATTGCATAAATAAAGAAAAAATGTCAATTACCCCGCCGTCCGCCTTTCGTGTCGCCGTCCATGAGGAACAGCGCGGCATTTGCCGACAGCGAAGCGCCCTGCCCTAACGCCCCGGTTTATACACCGTTTCACTCAGGCAAAGCGGCGCGGGTTTGACGGCAAACGCATTGTGCCGGGGCTGTATACCGGCGGCGGGCGGATTCTGCGCGGCATTTTCCGACAAATCCAGCCATGAAACCTTCGCCTGAGGGCAAATTTCCGCCAGAGCGTCCGCAGCGGAATTGACCGCGATAAGGTTTTGTTCGGCGGGAGTAAACGCCCGGCAAGCAGGACAAGAACACCAGACATTTTCCTTCGAGCGATCCGGCCACAGATGGAAAACCGGCAGTATCCGCCCCGAATCAAACCGCGCCGCAATTTTGCCCAGCAGACGGAAAACGCCTTTTTTCAGATATTCGATGGTTTTCGGATTTGTCGGGCAAAAATTAAACTTCAGTTTTCGCCTGCCGAAATCCATGCGAAAAAGTTCCCGGCGAAAGAAATACAGATGCCGGGGTATAAAACGGGAAAGTTCCCAGCCGCCCGCCTCTACCGCCATTTTTTCGCTGTCCGCAATTTTCAGCAAACGGGCAGTCTTCTTTTTCGTCAAACGAAGCAAATACTCAAGAGGAATTACCAGAGTATTGTAATTGTTATTCGCAGCCCACCGGACAAGATGCCCCCACTGCGCCAGCTTAATTTTTCTGTCGATCACTATTCGCCGTATGTTGTCAGAACCGCTCATAACGTTATTATATAGAGTTTTCTCAAAAATAACCTATACGCCGACTCTATATTCGCAAAAAAAATCAGCGCTCGATACCGGTGATTTCTGGTAAGAAAAGGGGGGACATTTTCCACACGTTTTTTGGCATACAGAAACATTTACCCTGTCCCCCCTTACGCCGCAGCCCGCTGGTCTGCGGCTATCCCCCAGTTATCCGGCTTCGCCGGATAGCTTCGCTGATGCTTTTACTAATCATAAATCTGTACGCCCGCTTTTAACATTTTCTCTTTTGTAGTTTGAAATTTATCATCGTTTACAATTCCGACACACGAAAGAGAAATATGTATATCGAAGCCTTTCTTTGCTCCGTCAATCGCTGACATTCCAACACAATAATTTCCGTCAACACCAGCCAGTTCAAGCTGTGATAAATTATTCTCGATAAGATATGAAATAAATTCCGGGTTAGAAAAGCAACTTGCCTTCTCTTTTGTGAAACACAAATCCGACACAACATTCAATCCCTCCACTAATGCCGATATTTGCGCCGATTTACCCTTGTTTTTTATATAAATGACTGAATTAGTATGTTGTTCATAATTAGTTATTCTCGCATTGATACTTTTTATCAATTGCATAGAATCATAGGGATACCTTTTTTGATTGCGTTTTTGGCCGGTATAATCTTCCTGCATATCAATAACTATCAATGCTTTCATATCCTCTCCTTCAATGACCACAAATGCGTGGAATTTGGCGCAATTCGCCGGAGGCGAATTGCCGGGGATAGCGCAAGCCGCTTGCGGCTGGAGCGTAAGGGGGGCGGACAAAAATGCGGCCATGTACCGGGAAATGTTTGGAAACAGCCCCCCTTTCTTAATTCTGGCAGTCCGGCTATTTGATCTCCGGCTCGATGTTTATCTTTTTTCCACGGACGTATTTTGCTTGAATGTGCTGATCGTTTGACAGGTAGACGGCTCGCTCTAGACGGTCCCGGACGGACAGGGGGAAGGGGGCGGCAAGTTCGCTGTCGTCGATGACTAGCGCGTCAAAGTCATAGCCCGGTTCAAAAGAACCGGAGCTGCCGGGCGTGTCCGCTTGCGTATCTGCTTCCGTCTGCGCGATCCTGCCGAAAAACGCGCCGCCGCCGGCAGTGCCCATGTAAAAAGCTTCTTCGAGGCTGATCGCTTTTGTGTTTTCACCTAACAGAACACGGCGGAGTTTGGAAACCTGAATTGCGTCACTCATCGCCCTAAAAATGGAAGTGTGCGCGCCGCCGGCAATATCGCTGCCTAAACCGGTTTCGCATCCCGCGTCGAGAAAACGCCGTACCGGAGCAATGCCCGATGAAAGATTTGTATTTGATTGGGGACAATGCGCGATAAAAACGCCGCGTTCAGCCATGAGCGCAATTTCTTTTTCGTCCGACCAGACACAGTGTGCCATTATCGCGGGCGTGCCTGTTCCGTCTAAGCCGCCGAACAGATCAAAATCCGCGTAAGCCGCGCCGTAACCGGAGGCCGCCGGACACAACTCCTTGACCCACCGGACTTCCTGCCTGTTTTCCGAAAGATGTGATTGAACGGGCAGGGAAAATTCTTTTTGAATTTCGGCAAGTCCCCGCATAAGCTCATCGCTGCAGGTGGGAATAAAACGAGGCGTCAATATAGGACGGACATTTTTGTACTTTGTCTGCCCGGAATTTCCGGTTGATTGCGGGTAACACGCGGCGAGCCATTCCCGTGTAGAGTCCAGCGAGGCGGCGGCGCTGTCCTCCCGCAGATAATCGGGGCAATTGCGATCCATGTTTACTTTTCCGGCAAGGCACACTAGCCCGGATTCTTCCAGCGCGTCCATCAACAATAAAGTAGCCGGAGTGTGAACAGTTGCGTAAACGACAACCCGCGTATTTGGCCCCCGTTTCAGATGCCCGGCCAGAAGCGAGTAAGCGTAACGGGCGTATTCGGTGTCACGGTATTTTGCTTCTTCGGGAAAAGCGTGAACCTCCAGCCAGTCAAGCAGTTCGAGGTCCATTCCCAGAGCGCGAAAGGCAAACTGCGGGGCGTGCATGTGCAAATCAACCAGGCCGGGAACAATCAACCGTCCGGAATAATCAGCCAGCGGAAGCCCTGCGTACCGTTCAGGCAGTTTCTCAAAAACCCCTGCGGATTTTCCGTCAGCGCACACCAGATAAGTTCCCGTTCTAAGACTCTGAGGACTGCCGCTCCAGCAAATATCCCCTTTCAGAATAAAATCGTTGTCTGTCACCTAATCATTATGCGGGCAAGTCCTTCCCGCTGTCAACGAGTCCTTTTTTAGCTATCGTGTCTGTGTGATTATCTGAGAGAAGGAAATTGTCCGCCAGTGGTGGCAGCGCGGAGCATGTGCTATTATCTGTTTTGCTTTAGATATTTTTCATAAATATTTTTCCGCCAGCGCGTCTGACAATAATTCTTTGTCATTTACATTTTTGTCCAGTTTTATTATTCCAGTCAGCTGTCTGGTTAGCGGCCCCAATGGATCATTGTCGTCCGCTTTGTTTTTCGATGAAATTAACAGCAAATATTCTTCAACCAATTGCGAGACGCTTTTTTTGGCATATTTCGCGTAGTTTTCCGCATTTTCTACCACGTCTTGGTCAATATTTAATGTCAATATCGTGTCCATTTTTCTCTCCCAAAAAAAGCATAAATCAGTTCAGGCAATTTACCAAGGCGTTTTATTATCTATCGTGTCGATACACCAGCAACAAACGGGGGACGGCTGGAAACACGCCCCCCAAATTACAAATTATTTTTCCGCCGCGCCGTAATTCAGTTCGAGCATTTTTTCGCCGTAGCGCGTGCCGAGCAATCGTATGCCTTCCGCGCCGAAATGAGTATTGTCGGGCTGGCCTTTGCCGGTTCTGCCCGTACACCCGGCGGAGCTTATTATCCACGCATTGGGAATAACTTGGCGAATTCTGTTGTCGCTGTCCAACGCGCCGCCCGTCTTGCCTAAGCCGCCGTCCCAGCATTGACCCAGCAGAATGGGAATGGAATCAGGCGCAATGTCCAAATCGCGGAGCATGTCGTCATAAATATTTTTGAGTAATTCACTCCATTCGATTCCGGCAAAACCCGCGCCGCTTTCGCCCTGATGAACGATGATGCCTTTTATCACCGCGCCGTCACGCTGGGCAGTGTGTGCCGCCTGAATGATCGCGCCGTAAATGTCTTTGCCGTATCTGTCCATGCCCTGTTTTTCCGTCGCGCTTGGCCGTCCGCTTTCCGTGCCTATTCCGTCGAAATAATCCGAAGCGCGAGTTTTGTCAAAAGCGGCAAGAGCCAAATCTCCCGCAGCGGCGGCTATCACTCCAATTTTGACGCGCTCAGGTGTGTGCGCCGCAAGAGTCCTGCCGAAATAATCCGCCGGAGAAAGCCCTGTGGGTATTCCAAGATAATTGATTAAATTTCTGTCGGGAATAATTAGCGGCGGCTCAGCCGGATACCACGCAAACGCCTCACGGTTTTCTCCCGCATAAATGCCGGGAATAATGTTCATTACAAAAAAACGCCCGCCCGCGCTCCCCTTATCTTGTTCCTCTATTTCGCCAGGCCCCTGCATATTTGACTGACCAAACGCGATATACACATGAAATTCCTGCTGTTCTCCCGCGCCGTCTTTCCGCGCCCCATTCGCGCAGCCTCCCGCCGCCAGCAAAACAACAGCAAGAATCACCACAAAACATCTATTCTTTTTTTTCATACTCACCCCTCCAGTCATGGTATGAATAATACAAAAAAAATACAATTCCCGCGCAAGTTTATTGTCATCAGAAAAAATGGGGCTTCCCCATTTTGGGGGATAGCGGCAGACGCGAAGCGGCTGGAGCGTAAGGGGGGCGGACGGAAAATGCGGCCGAGCGCGGGGGGCCGTGTGGAAACAGCCCCCCTTTCTTATATAGAACAAATGCGTGGAGTTTTCGCAATGCGAAAGCCCTTTACATTATTTCAAGAAATTGCTATATTATTTTGGGCTGTTTCATGGCCGGATGGGGCGGAACGGTTCAAAGTTTTGATTTTTGCCACGAGCATAAGGAAGGAAATATGTCACGAACCTGCGATATTTGCGGAAAACATACGATTACCGGGAATAAGGTGAGTCACGCCAAAAATCATACGCGGCGTACATGGAAACCTAACTTGGTTAAGGTAAAAACTGAGGTCGGGGGGAGCACTTTTAGCCTGAAAGTATGTACGCGCTGCCTGAAAAGCGATTATATCACTAAAAAAGTCTAGATTCCGGTCAGGCGTTGCTTTTTCATGGCGAATCCTGAGCTGATACAGGTATTGGATTATATCCTGAACCGTTGTGACGAGTCGTCGATAGAAGTGTTGGCGGCGGCAGTCGTGAGGCGGCGGCGGGACCTCGCTTTGTTCGGCGGCAGCCTGAAAATGCCTGATCCTCAGCGCATGGCGAAAGAAATCTCAAACCAAATCAACGGCAGCATCAGTTCCGGTGTTAAGGGTCTCAAAGCGTCGATCCGTGATATGGCGATCCGCATTGTTAGGCAGGAAGCGCCGGAACTGAGCGATGAGCAGATAGCGGAGTTGACCCGCAGTTGGATTCCTGGTGATGAAACGCCGGACGGCGATGGGGGGGCGAAAATGCCCCGCGATCTTCTTGCTTCCATGATTGATCAATTTGTCTCGTTTTCCCGTGGGACTATGTCCGAGGCTGATGACAAGCAGCTGCGGAGCGAGATGGGGGCTTGGCCGGAACGTTATTGGAAGGCGTTCCCTGCCGTTGTCCGCTCTATTGTCACCGATTATCTCAAAGACAGAATTTCCGAACGAGATTTCAGCTCGAAGATCAATATCGCGCTGGAAATGTGACGCTGTTTTTGCGAGGGCAAAAATTCAAGCGGATTTTTGAACGATGGCATCCTTGCCGCAAAATGCGCGTGAAAAAATCGCGGCGGGAGATTCACTGCCTGAGGATTTTTTCCATTGGTTTTCCTTTTGCCAGTTCGTCGATTAGTTTGTCCAGATAGCGGATTTTTTGTGTGAGTTTGTCGTCGATTTCTTCTACACGGAGGCCGCAGATGACACCGGTGATTTTTGAGGCGTTTGGGTTCATCGCGGGCGCGTTGTTGAAAAATGTCTCAAGATCGGTTTTGTTGTCAATTTGCTGCCGCAATGTGTCTTCGTTATATCCGGTCAGCCAGAAAATAATTTCGTCGACTTCTTGTTTTGCGCGGCCTTTTCTTTCCGCTTTTTTGATGTACGCGGGGTAAATGCCGGCGAAGGGCATTTTGAAAATTCGCGCATTGTTGTCCATAAAAAAACCTCGCAAAAAAATTTTTAGCCGGGGAGCGCGGCGATAATTTCCGCTACGGCTTCGGCGAGTTTGCGGTGATCTTCCGGATCAAGATGGATGCCGTCCGCCGCGCTGGTCTTGATGTATTTGCCCGCGTCAAGAAAAATCGCGCCGCATTCAAGGGCCATTGCCCGGTATAACGGCGGCAGTTTTTTTGACAGTTCGATTGAATCGCCGAATAAATGTTTGAATGCCGGAGACTCGACTGTCGCGGGCGGGCAGATCATGATTATTTTCGGAGCGCCTCCGTCCGGGCCTGTTTCCGAATTTTGCGCCGCCTTGACAAGCTGCTGTACTCCGCGCGCAATGTCGTAGGCAGTAGCGCAGAAACGCGGTTTGAGATCGTTTGTTCCCAGCATGATCGCCACGATGTCCAGTGGTTTGTGACTTTCCAAAATGGGAATGAGCTGGCGCAGTCCGTTCTTGTCCCCTTCGACAGGGTCTTCCCTGCAGCTCGTCCTGCCGTTTTGTCCTTCCTCGACAACCCACCATTCGGGTTCGCCGTCTTCAGCGTGTTGTCCGGGGATTAAATCCCCATGTATTTGAGTCTCCGTAACATAAAATGGTTTTCATTGTAATAAAATAATAGCATAGTCTCGCGCCGGTGTCAGCTAATGCCGCAGGGACAAAGTTTCAAAGTCAGACAATTTTTAGGAAAACTCCTGTATAGCTTAAGAAAGGGGGGACACTTTCCTCACGTTTTTTTGCATACCGCAACATTTATCCTGTCCCCCCTTACGCTCCAGCCGCTATCGCGTCTTGCGCTATCCCCCGGCTATCCGGCTTCGCCGGATAGAGGGAATAGGGAATGGGGACTGGGGAATTTGC
>QMCE01001191.1_pt1 | contig 14178 bp, 9 predicted proteins | sample 1821851 | NCBI WGS metagenome assembly QMCE01 (sample SAMN09453174, study PRJNA476694) | Termite gut metagenome, whole genome shotgun sequencing project. | isolation source: worker | host: Odontotermes sp. | place: South Africa:Pretoria | collected 2016-01-28 | reverse complement strand
TTTTCATGCGCGTAATGATTATTCCCGCCCAAAACCGTTCATACTCCACACAGGAAGTATACAATCAATCCTACATAGAACGGGGTATGACCATGAAACGCTGGGAACTTTCGCTGCTGCTGGGGATGCTGGCGGCGGTGCTGTTTACGTCGGTGGGTGCGTTTGGCGCGCAGTGCCGCGAGCTTCGCGGGCAGGTGCTGCGGTTGCATATCCTCGCCCATTCCGATTCGCCGGCCGACCAGGCTCTCAAGCTGGCAGTGCGCGACGCGGTGCTGGAGCAAAGCGCCGCGCTGTTCGGGCAGCCACAGGATAAGCAGGAGCTGCTGGCCGCCGCTGCGGCGCATCTCGAAGAGATAGAAGCCGCCGCCGCGACAGTGGTCGCTCAAAGCGGATACGATTACTCCGTGCGTGCCGAGCTGACGCAAATGCACTTTGAAACACGGCGCTACGGCGAAGCCACATTGCCCGCCGGCAGATACGACGCCGTGCGGCTTACCATCGGCGCGGGCGAGGGGCGCAACTGGTGGTGCGTGATGTTTCCGCCCATGTGCCTGCCGGCTGTGGTGGATGCACCCACCCTCCCCCCGGAGGACGAGCTTCTGCTGTACGGCCAAATCCCGCGCTATGTCCCGAAGCTTGCGGTAGTGGAGCTGGTAGAAGCGTGGTTCCCAACATAATAAATAGTAGGACGGCGGGTTCGATGCGGGCAAGAGGCATCGGACCCGCTGCCGCGTTTGCAGCGTACCCACGCAACCGGCCAAGCGCAACCGAGAGAATAAACATACAATCTACTGGATAATTAACCGATTTCACATTTATTTTTTCACATCGGGGAGCGATGCTGTGCAAAAAAGCTATTGCATTCTCTGAAAGATAACGTTATAATTTGAAAGGAATCGGACGGGATCAGCCAACATATTCCGACAATTCGTTTCCACATCATAAAATGAAGGAGAGTGCGCAATGTCAAATTACAACCCTTATGACAATGTTTTGGCAACGATCGAAAACGCCGCCGGTATTCTGGGTTATGCCAAGGAGGACTATGAGCGAATAAAGTTCCCCGAGCGCACTCTGAAGGTTTCTCTTCCCATTAAGATGGACGACGGCTCGGTGAAGGTATTCGACGGTTACCGCGTACAGCATTCCACGGCGCGCGGGCCGGCCAAGGGCGGCCTGCGGTATCATCCTGCCGTCAATCAGGACGAGGTTTCGGCGCTGGCCGCGTGGATGTCTATCAAATGCGCCATCGTGGGCATTCCCTACGGCGGCGGCAAGGGCGGCGTGAATGTGGATCCTTTCACGGTTTCCAAGCGCGAACTGCAGGCGATCACCCGCGCCTTTGCCTCTAAAATCGCTTTCTTTATCGGGCCGGAAAAGGATATTCCCGCGCCGGACGTGGGCACCAACGCCGAGGTGATGGGCTGGTTTGTCGACGAGTACGAGCGCGTGACAGGCAAGCCCGCGCCGGGCGTCGTCACCGGCAAGCCTATCGCTCTGGGCGGCTCGCTGGGCCGCGGAGAGGCCACCGGGCGCGGCGTTACCATCACCGCCAAAAATGCTATGCGCGAGCTGGGCAAGACGCTGAAAGGCGCCACCGTGGCCGTACAGGGCATGGGTAATGTGGGCAGCGTCTCGGCGCAGTTCATAGACCTCGAGGGTGCGAAGATCGTGGCTGTCTCCGATGTTTCTACCGGTATCTACAACGCAAACGGACTCAACATACCCGAGATCCTCAAATACATCGATTACGGCAAGAACCTGCTCAAGGATTATAAGGGCGATGTAAAGTTCATCGATAATAAAGAGCTGCTCACCCTCGATGTTGATCTGCTTGTGCCCGCCGCGATGGAGAATATGATCAACGCCGAAAACGCCGACGATATCAAGGCAAAGGTCATCGTCGAGGGCGCAAACGGCCCCACCACAGTCGAGGCGGACGCTATCCTTGCAAAGAAGGGCGCCGTTGTGCTGCCCGACGTTCTCGCCAATGCTGGCGGCGTAGCGGTTTCGTACTTCGAGTGGGTGCAGAACCAGTATAACTTCTACTGGACAGAGGCCGAGGTCAACGAGCGTCTGGAGCAAAAAATGAACGAAGCGTTCAAGGCTGTATGGGATATCGCCAAGGCCAAAAACGTCACCGTCCGCACCGGCGCGTACCTGATAGCCATCAAGTCCATTGTCGACGCGCTCAAGCACAGGGGCTATTGATTTATTGTGATTCCATATAATAACGCTTCCCCCGCCAAACAGCGGGGGAAGCGTTATTATACTACTCTTCGATTAAAATTCGCCTATCATTTATGTTTGCGTTTTGCGCCGGGTCGGCGCAGATAAGCGGGCGAGGCGGCGCAAAGGTACTCGTTTTTTAATTGCAGAATAGTATTATATGGCCTATACTGCCTGCCTCGACGCCTTCTTGTGCTCGTACATCCGCTCGTCGGCGGCGCGCAGAAGCTGGCCGGAGGTCAGCGCATTGCCGGGAGATACCTCGACAACGCCGTAACTGATGCTGTAATCGTAAGGCTTTTCGCCGCTTCGGCTGGCCTCGAGAAGGAGCCCGGCCAGCTCGGCCATGCGCGCGAGGGCGTCCTGTTCCCCGCAGTCGGGAACCAGCAGCATGAACTCGTCGCCGCCTATCCGGCACGCAACCGTTTCGGGACTAAAGGTCTCGAGAACACGGGCGGCGGCCATAATATAGGAATCCCCCGCCGCGTGCCCAAACACGTCGTTGACGTACTTCAGGCGATTGAGGTCGGCGAAAACCAGCGAGAAGAGCCGACCGCGCTCCAACCATTCGGACAGCGTTTTCATGCCGGCGTAGCGGTTGTGCAACCTCGTGAGTTCGTCGCGGTCGGCACGCTGTTGCAGCTCGCGCAGCAGCCGCCGCTCGGCGGTAATATCGCGCATGAAGTAGACGGTGGCCGGCACGCCGCTCCAGAGCAGGCGGTAGCTGCTCATCGAAAGCTCCCGCCGCAGCCCGCCGCCGGTATGAGAGAATTCCAGCGTCGCGCCGCTATGCAGCGCGTCGGCGTTTTGCGTTACAATGCGCAGCAGCTTTTCCATAAAGTGAGGGTCGGCGGACATCTCGGCCAGCACCGCCTCGTTGCGGAACAAAACGGTTCCCCCGTCGGCGAGCACAAACAGCCCCTGCGGTATGCTGCCGGCAATGCGCAGCATAAGCTCATGTGACCCGGCAAGGGCGCGCATCGCCTCGTGACCGGCGCTGACAAACGCCGATAACGCTTCGCCCAGCGCGGCATAATCGCCGGAAAGCCTGCCGATATCCAGCGCGGCCGCTTCCGGACGTTCCGTCGCGTCTTGTAAAAAGGCAAGAAGCAGCTTGATGTTGCCGTCCAAAACAGCACCTCCCGCGGTACTGATTGATAGCCCTTTCCCGCTTCGGCGGAAAAAGGGCGGAATAACAATACACCGTTAAAAGAGCGGCAATGAAATATGGGCGCTTTAGGTAAGCGCCGGTTAATTGTGTTTTCCCCCTCTTCGGCTGGGAAAACACAACATAACACCGTTGCTTGCACGACGGCGGTAAGATTAAGTCAGCGTTACTTCGAACAGAACCGGAAAACAACCGGGAAGGGGAGAGAACATTGCGGGCAAAGTGGCCGCCGGTTTGTCTGATGCTTATTTTATCACAAACCTTGCGCAAATAAAAGTGTGGCTGCGACAAAATGCTGCCCGCCAACACATATCACATCTTTTCCCCCTTTGGAATACCATGGTAGCAGATGCACGAAACCAACGCCGGATATGGCGGCCTCAAACCGTATTCCGCTTAGAAGCCGTGTTCATAGGCGAAAAAACATCGGATCGGCGGCGGGTTTCCATCTTGCCGCGTTAAATTCCCCTTTTCTATTTTCTGCAAGGAGGTTCTCCAAATGAAGCCTGATACCGGGCGGCTGCGCTTCTTTTTGGGCGTGAATACGCCGCAAGGGTTTGTTTCACGATTCGACCAGCTCACCGCGCCTTTGCCGGGGGTGCGCGCATGGTTGCTCAAAGGCGGGCCGGGAAACGGAAAATCCACGATACTCTCCCGCGTTGCCGCCGCGCTCGAACAGGCGGGCGACGAGGTGGAATACATACACTGTGCCGCCAGAGCAAAATCGCTGGACGCAGTTGTGGCGCCGGGCAGGCAGTTAAGCGTTGTGGACGCAACGGCGCCTCACGCCCTTGAGCCGCGATATCCCGGCGCGGTAGAGACAGTGGTCGACCTTTCGGCCTGCTGGGATGCCGGCGCGCTCTTCGAAAGGCGCGAAGAGATCATCGAGCTTACCGGACGGGCGGCGCGGTGCCACGATTACTCCTGCCGCTTTTTAGGGGCCGCCGCCGCGCTGCTGGGCGATAACTACCGTATCGCACTGGCCTGCGTGGGGATGCCCAAGCTGAGCGCCTATCTTGGCCGGCTGGCCGAGCGCGAGTTCAAGCGCAAGGGAGAGGCCGGCGCGGGCCGCGAGCAGGTGCGCTTTCTTACCGCCGTTACCGACGAAGGGCAGGTGAAGCTCACCGATACGGCCAAGGCGCTTGCGCAGCGCATCTACCTTGTAAACGACGATTACGGCGCAATTTCGAGGATGATGCTGTGCCACGCGCGCTCGCGGGCGCTGGCGGCCGGCTATGACGTTATTTCGTGCTACTGTCCCCTTGCGCCTTACGAAAAACTTGAGCAGCTTTTTATACCGGAGCTCAGGCTGGGCTTTATGACATCCAACCGGTTCCACGATTTCAGCGCCGAGATTGACCCTTACCGCATCATCAACTGCCAGCGCTTCACCGACGACGCGTTGCTCAAGGAGAGCAAGCGCCGCCTCTCTTTCAACCGCAAGGCCGCCGCGCAGATGGTGCATCAGGCGCAGGTGCTTATCGCTGACGCGGCCGCGCTGCACGCACGTCTCGAAGAGATTTACGCCGGCGCTACCGATTTTAAGAAGGTGGACGCCATTACCGAAAAGCTGGTGCGGCAGCTGACAGCGGAGAGTTAATACTCCTCTTCGATTAAAATTCGCCTTTCACTTATGTTTGCGCTTTTGCGCCGGGCCGGCGATAAAACTTGGGTGGGGCGGGCATTAGCAGGGCCATTGCCCGCTCCGCCCGTTTATCTGCGCCGTTCCGGCGCTAAGTTGCCCGTCTTTTAATTGTAGAATAGTATTAGACCGAAAGCACTGCGCAAGGCAGCGCTTTCGGTCTTAATTCTCCAATGTCCATTGTCAATTGCGCATTGGTGTGTTAAAATAAGTACCGGAAGCGTGGGCATATCATAAAACGTACCGTAAAAGGAGTGGGACAAGCCAATGGCCATGGTAACGACAACGCAGATGTTCAAGGAGGCTTACGCCGGCGGATACGCCGTAGGGGCTTTCAACGTTAATAACATGGAAATTATACAGGGCATCACCGAAGCGGCGGCCGAACTCAGGGCTCCGCTGATTTTGCAGGTGAGCTCGGGGGCGCGCAAATACGCCAACCACACCTACCTCATGAAGCTCATCGAGGCCGCCGTGGCCGAAACGGGCCTGTCTATCGCCGTGCATCTCGACCACGGCGACAGCTTTGAGCTGTGCAAAAGCTGCATCGACGGCGGCTTTACATCGGTGATGATCGATGGCTCGCACCACGGGTTTGCCGAGAACATAGCGCTCACCAAGCGGGTGGTGGAGTACGCGCACGCCCACGGCTGCGTTGTGGAGGGAGAGCTGGGCCGGCTGGCCGGCGTTGAGGACGCCGTGAACGTCAGCGCCGAGGACGCCTCTTACACGCGGCCCGAGGAGGTGCAGGAGTTTGTTGAGAAAACCGGCGTCGATTCGCTGGCCATTGCCATCGGCACCAGCCACGGCGCGTATAAATTCAAGCCCGGCCAAAAGCCGCAGCTGCGCTTCGATATCCTCGAGGAAGTAGCAAAGCGGCTGCCCGGGTTCCCCATCGTGCTGCACGGGGCCTCGTCCGTTATGCCGGAATTCGTGAAGATGATCAACCAAAACGGCGGTAACATGCCCGATGCCATCGGCATCCCCGAAGAGATGCTGCGCAAGGCCGCCGCCATGGCCGTGTGCAAGATCAACATCGATTCCGACCTGCGCCTTGCCATGACAGGCACGATCCGCCAATATTTCGCGCAAAACCCCTCGCACTTCGACCCGCGACAGTACCTCGCGCCGGCGAGAGCCGCTATCAGGGGCATGGTGGCGCACAAGATCAAAAACGTGCTCGGCTGCGACGGAAAATGCTAAAACTTGCAGCCTTTCCTGCCAAAAGCGGAGAAGACCCCACCCCGCCCGCTGTGGGTGGGGTTCAGCCTGAAGACAAAGCCGCCGGTTGGATAAGCAATCGGCGGCTGTTATAATAAAAAGCAGAAAATCCGGCGTGGAAACCAATAAGACTCCAATCTGCTCGACTGGCTTAATAATCTTGAGAAATAGACACTTTATTATGCTAAGTCCTTCCTCGAATTTTTGGCTTGTTCGCCACTATTCTGAGGAAGGACTTTTCATTGTTGAGATTGCGCCCGAGGTACTGGACGCCAACCCCTTCCGCTCTTCCTTTCCCTTATAGGTGCTTCTCTGTTCGCTTTTTCATGCGTTTGCCGTGCCGCGCCAACAGCGTTTCGGCGCGGTGTTTTTGTATGGTGTCAGCGGTTTTTTTTATTGAAGAGCTCCATGATGTCGTAGAACCCTTGGTCATCTTCGTCCTCAACAAGGGCGGCCGGCTCCTGCTGGGTGGCCGGCATGGAGAGGGGAGAGGGAACGGCCACGGCTACCGATTCGGCAGGCTCGAAGCTGGCGGTGTTTATTATTGCCGATGTGTCGAAGCCGGTGGCGATAACGGTAACCACCATCTCGTCCTGCAGCGAAGAATCCAGGGCCGCGCCCCAGATAAGATTGACGTCGGGATGAGCCTGCGAGTGCACCATCGAGGCGGCAAAATCCACATCGTCCAAATCAACATCTTCCGACGCGGTGATGTTGATAATGACACCGCGCGCCCCCTTGATTGAGGTTTCGAGCAACGGCGACGAGATGGCCTGAGCGGCGGCAGTTTGGGCTTTATCCTTGCCCGAACCGCGCCCCACGCCCATGTGGGCGTACCCCGCGTTCTTCATAATAGCGGTGACGTCGGCGAAATCGAGGTTAACGATACCGGGTACGTTGATGAGGTCGGAAATACTCTGAACGCCCTGCCGCAGCACATCGTCTGCAGCCGAAAAGGCGTTCTTAAGGGTGATTTTCTGCTCGGATATGAGTTTGAGGCGCTCGTTTGGAATGACCAGAAGGGCGTCGACGCTTTCCTTGAGGGCGGATACACCGTTTTCGGCCTGCTCCATGCGCCGCCGGCCCTCGAAAGCGAAGGGCTTGGTAACAATGCCCACCGTGAGGATGCCCATCTCATGGGCGATCTCGGCCACTATCGGCGCCGCGCCGGTACCCGTTCCGCCGCCCATGCCCGCCGTTATAAACACCATGTCGGCGTCCTTAAGGGCGGCGGCGATCTCCTCGCGGTTTTCTTCGGCGGCCTTCTGGCCCCGCTCGGGAAAGCCGCCCGCACCCTTGCCCTTGGTCATCTTTGCGCCGATATGCAGTTTATAGGTCGCCTTGGATACGTTAAGAGCCTGACTGTCGGTGTTTATTGAGATAAATTCCACGCTCTCCATAGCAGAATCAATCATGCGGTTCACGGCGTTGCCGCCACCGCCGCCTACGCCGATTACCTTGATGGATACTACTTTTTCGCCTTCATTGTCCATACCAAAATTCATTTGCATTTTGGCGCCTCCCGTATATTTTACATTCCCGGCGCGTGCGGAAGCCTTTCGGGCTTGTCCGCTCACTGCACGGCAAATCCGCTCATGAGATACACACTATATTACTTTAACAAATTCCGCGAGAAAACACAAGACAGGCAAGGTATCTTTTTGTGTTTTTTTCATGAATTTTACGGCGACACCGGTGCGGCCTCAAAAGTGGACGGGTCGCCGCCATGGCCGGAAGACTGGTCGCCCTCTTCCACGGAGAGCGTGCCGCCGTCGGTCACCACTTCGTCCGGTGTATTGTCAAAGGGGATGAAGACACCGTTTTCCACTTGCCCCCACTTGACGAGGATCCGTTTATTGCGCGCGTTGGTGGCGTCGAGGAGGGCCTCGTCCTCGGGGCCAAGCCGGCCCATTACCTCGGAAAGAAAAGTAAGCTTGTATTCCATATCGGCTTCACTGCCCAGTTCGAGCACAAGGCGTGCCTCGTGTACCATCTTCATATTGAGGCGGTCGGTGACGTCGACATTGGTAACGGGGCCAAAATCCGTGGCCTTTGCCGCTTCGAAGAGATAGCGAAGCATCCCCAGCTTTTCAAGGTTTTCGGGGCGCTCTTTTTCAGTGCCCAGCAGGTCGCCGGGGCTTACACCATCTGTTTCCAGCCCCTTGACAAGGGGAAGACCGGCAGGAACAGTCATCCGGCCTTTTTCTAACAGCTTGCCGTCGAGCGTAATAAGGGAGACGGTGCCGCCCTCGCCGCTCACCGCCGCCTGCGGCTTGCATTGTGTAACGATGATTTCCACGCGCGGCGGGAACCGGCGCGCCACCGATACCGTTTCAAGATAGGGAAAATCGGCCAGCAGCTTTGCTTCAACGTCCGTGGCGGGAATGCGCAACAGGTTGTCCCCCAAACGGATGCCGGAAGCCGCGATAAGCCTGTCCGGCTCGTACCGGTCGACGCCTGTCACCCCAATCTCCTCCACCTTAAAGAGGACGGTGACCGACAGTACCGCAAACGCCCCTGTTACAAACAGCAGCAGCAAAAGGTAGTAGAGGGCGCGGCTGCCATGACGGCGCGGCGGTTTGCGGCGCTCTTTTTCGCTGCGCCGGCGGCCTTTTTTCGCTGCTATTTCCATAATCCTCCATATGGGAGCCGGGCGGCAGTCTTCGCCGCCGAAAGCGGCGAAGACTGCTTATGACCTAGCACCTATCAATTATAGCTCCTAAAGATCTGAGATTTTTGTCAAAATCTTGATAACCGCGCTCGATATGGTGGATATCGGCGATATAACTTTCCCCTTCCGCCGCGAGGGCGGCGCAGCAGAGAGCGGCGCCGCCGCGCAGATCGGTGCAGCAAAGGGGAGCGCTGTGCAGCCGGCTTACCCCTTCGATGACGGCCATACGCCCGTCGATCTTCACCTTCGCGCCCATTTTGGAGAGTTCGGCCACCATCTTATAACGGTTTTCGAAAATAGTTTCGCGAAAATAGGAAGTGCCGCGCGCTACGCTTGCCAGCGCCATGGCGGGCGAGAGGGCGTCGGTGGGAAAGCCGGGATAGGGCATTGTTTGCACATCGCTCAGCGGACGTGGGCGCCGCTGCGCGCTTAAGAAGATGTTGCCGGCAGAGTGGCGCAGGGTACAGCCGGCTTCCTTAAGAACGGGAAAGACAGATGTCATATGCTGGGGCATTGCGCCCCGCAGCAGCACCTCGCCGCCGGTAATGGCCGCACAGCAAAGATAAGTTGCCGCCGCGATACGGTCGGGGATGACGGTATGCTCTGTGCCATGCAGCGCGGCGACGCCGTTTACTGTTATCGTCCCGTTTTTGTCGATATGTATATTGGCGCCCGCTCCCTGCAAAAAGTTCACAAGGTCGACAATTTCGGGTTCGCGCGCCGAGTTATGCACCACAGTTTTTCCCTTGGCCATACAGGCCGCCAGCAGGATATTTTCGGTAGCGCCCACGCTGGGGAGAAGCAACGGGATTTCGGCGCCTCGCAAGCCCTTTTCGACGGTGCAGTTGAGGTAGCCGTGGTCTTCCTCGATGGTGACGCCCATCTTTTCCAGCGCTAAAATGTGCAGATTGATAGGCCGTCTGCCCAGCTCGCAGCCGCCCGGCATAGAGATACGCGCCTTGCCGCACCGCGCGAGTATAGCGCCGAGAAAAATAACGGACGAGCGCATTCCGCGCATGAGCTCGTCGGGGATCGTGCAATCGGCAAGCGTGCGCGCGCTGACGCTGACGGTGTCGCCGTCGCGCGAGGCCGTGCAGCCCAGATGCCTGAGAATATTAAAAGCCGCGTCTACATCCGATAGGTTGGGGCAATTATGTATCGTACATTCGCCTACCAGCAGAGTTGCGGCCAGAATGGGGAGCACCGAATTTTTCGCGCCGTGGATCGCTACCTCTCCCGCCAGCCGGCGCCCGCCCTCGATGACATATTTGCCCATGGATTCCCACCCTTTCGCTGTGTTGCAGGGGGGATCCGGCAAAAAGCCGCAATAGCCTTTTGGGATGTTTCCACATCCCTGCCTGCTATCCTATGCAAAAGCGGAGAAAGTGGTGAAAAGAGAGCAGATATGTAAAATATGGGGCCGAATGTGGTGTAAGAAACCGCAAATCGTAAAAGTTTTGCTTAATTGCTTCTGGCGCGCGAGAAAGCGGCTTTTCCGATTCAGCGCGCCAACAGCCCTTCCAGTTCCTGACATATCCTTTCGCCCGCGTCGACGATAGCCATCGAGGCCGCGTTTTTGCCAATATTGGCAAGCTCCTGCCGGTCGGCGCACAGGCCGGCTACAAGAGAAACCAAACGGTCGCCGGTGAGGTCTTTTTCCTCGAGCAGCACGGCGGCGTTGCGCTGCTCGAGCACACGCGCATTGTGGTACTGATGGTTCTCCGCCACGTTGGGAGACGGAATGAGAACGGACGCCCGCCCCGCCGCCTGCAATTCGGATATCGTGATCGCTCCCGCCCGGCAGATGACGAGGTCGGCGGCGGCAAGGCAATCGGGCATATCGTTGATGTAAGTGCGCACGTCGAGGTGAGAGTTCGGGCCGGGTGAGACGCCGCGCTCGGCCAGTAGTCTGGGAAAAAGTTCGACGCCGTACTGCCCCGTGGCGTGGATGTGGTGGATATTGCCGCCGTTGTGGTGCCACGCCACTACATCGGCCACGGCCTCGTTCACACGCTTTGCCCCCTGGCTGCCGCCAAAGCTGAGGATGCACACCCGCTCGCCAACGCCCAGAGCCTGTCGCGCTTTTTTCCTGTCGGCGAGAAAAATCTCCTGCCGTACAGGGTTGCCGGTGACGATACAGCGGGCTTTCGTCTGTTCGGAAAAACGCTCTGCCGCCTCTGGAATGGCTACAAGAAGCTTATCCACATAACGCGCAAGCAGCTTTGTTGTGACGCCGGGGAAGGCGTTTTGCTCGTGGGTAACGGTGCGGATACCCATCTTCGCCGCCTGCCGGACGACCGGCCCGCTCACATAGCCGCCGGTGCCCATACAGAGGTCGGGGTCGAATCTTCCAATGATATTGGCCGCCTTGCGCGACGCCGTAAGCAGATACCGGGCGGCCATAAGATTATTCATGAGGTTGTGCGCCGTCAGCCTGCGCTGAAAGCCCAGCACCTCGATAGGGGCGAAAGGGTAGCCCGCCTCGGGAATGAGCCGGGCCTCCATGCCGCCGGGGTTGCCCGCGAAGAGTATTTGGCTGCTTGTAAGGCCGTGCCGCCTTTGCAGCAAACCCGCCACCGCCAGAGCCGGGTTGATATGCCCCGCCGTGCCGCCGCAAGCGAAGAGTATTCTCAATATGGCCAACCTCTTTCGAAAACAATTGGGAGTGCGAATTTCGAGTAATAATGAATACTTTACTACTACTTCAATTAAAATTTGCCTATCGCTTATGTTTGCGCTTTTGCGCCGGGTCGGCGCGATAAAACTTGGGCGGGGACGGACATTGGCAGAGCCAATGCCCGCCCGTGCCCGCGTATTTGCGCCGACCCGGCGCAAATGTGCTCTTCTTTATAATTGCAGAATGCAGAATAGTATAACGATCAATTTTGATCAAACTTTTTCCATTGTTGCCTTGCGCGAGATGGCGAGAACGACGCCCATTTGGCACAGCAGCATGACAAGGGAACTGCCGCCATACGAGAAAAACGGCAACGATACGCCGGTGTTGGGTATGGTGTTGGTCACCACCATGATATTGAGGATAGTTTGCAGCCCCACCTGCGCTGTAAGCCCCACGGCCACCAGAGAGCCGAAACGGTCTTTGCAGCGCATACCGATAACAAAGCCGCGCCACACCAAAAGCGCGAACAGCAGAAGGATTATAGTTGCGCCGATAAAGCCCAGCTCTTCGCAGACGATAGAGAAGATAAAGTCGTTCTGCGGTTCGGGCAGGTAGAGGTACTTTTGCCGCGAGTTGCCGATCCCCACGCCCATAAGCCCCCCCGAGCCGATGGCGAAGAGCGATTGTATCGTTTGGAAGCCGCCGTCACGCGGGTCTAAAAAGGGGTCGCGCCAGATGTTGATACGATCCATCGCATATTTCACAACATCGGGAATCATGATGAGCACGGCAATGGCCACAACGCCTAAGATCGCCGCCAGCCCGAACCACTTCAGATTGGTGCCGCCAATGAGCATCATGATAGCGCCGATGGCCAGAATCAGTATCGTGCCCGAAAGGTGCGGCTCGACGATGATAAGGCCGGCCAGCACCGCCAGCACCGCCACAAAGGGCAGCACGCCGAAGCGGAAAGAGTTCATCTTTTCCTGATATTTGCATGCGAGGGCGGCAAAAAGGACAACGACAGCGAATTTAGCGATCTCAGACGGCTGGAGGTTGAAGCCGAACAGTGGAATCCACCGCCGTGCGTTGCTCTGCTCTGGCATAAACAGAACGACGACCAGCAGCACCATCGACACGGCCATGATGAACTTGCTGAGCTTTTCCAGCACCTGATAATTAACGGTAGAGATAAGCAGCATGAGAATGCCGCCAATTATCGCGAAGACCAGTTGGTTGGAAATAAACGCGTAAGAGCTGCCCTCATTGAACAGCGCGAAAGCAAAGCTGGCCGAAAAAAGCATGATAAGCCCTATGGTGAGCAGCAACAACACAAGGATAAGAAAGGTGATATCAATACCGCCGGCGCGCACATTGAACAGCGCGATGCCCGGCTTTTTTTCATCGTTCGGGGCGGTACGCCGCGCGGACCGTACCCGTTCGCGGCGGGGGTTGAGGGCGCTGGTAGCCATAGGGCAATCACTCCGTTACCGGCGGGTGCGCGCGTAGCGCGCCCGGCCGTTGATTCAGCGGCATACAGCCAATCAACTTAAAACTGACCCGCCTATGCGGTCTTTTTCCGCCGCATGGCGTTCTCCTCCTTGCCGGGCAAGAGCCTGGCTGCGTTGCCGGCCTTGCGCGACAAAAAATTCCCCGCAAATCCCCGGTCGCTTTTCAAGCTGATTGGCTGTAAACGCGGTATGATCCCGGCTCTCTCCCCGTCAGGGGGAAGGCCGCTGTGCTCACCAAAGACGTATCGCCACCACGGCCACGGCGCAGCCGACAGCCTCAACAACGGAAAAAACGGCGACTATCTTTGTTTCGCTCCAGCCGCACATCTCAAAGTGGTGGTGAATGGGGCTCATTTTGAAGATTCTTCTGCCTTCGCCGTACTTTCTGCGCGAAATTTTGAACCATGTGGTTTGCAGCAGCACAGACAGGCCCTCGGCGATATAGATTATGCCCAAAAACAGTAAAAATATGGGAATACGCAACCCAAACGCGAGGGCTACGATCATGCCGCCCAAAAACAGCGAGCCGGTATCGCCCATAAATACTCTGGCGGGGTAGAAATTCCACATGAGAAAGCCCAGACATCCCCCGGCCAGCGCGGCGGCAAAAAGAGCCATGCCAGGCATAGCCAGCAGTGTGGCGATGGCGCCAAAGCCGATGGCGGCCACAAAGGTGACCGATGAGCACAGGCCGTCGACGCCGTCGGTGAGATTCACAACGTTGACCAGATATACGATGCCCAATATGGCTAAGGGGAAGTAGAGAACTCCCATATCCCACGGCCCGAAAAAGGGCACCTGTACCACGGTGGAGCGGTCGCCCGCCAGCCACAGGCCCACAAGGTATAAAATGGCGATGAAGAACTGCATGATCAGCTTTTGGCGCGCGTTGAGGCCCAGATTACGCTTTTTTACCACTTTGATGTAATCGTCTACAAAGCCCACCATGCCGTATGCCACGGCCATAATGATGCCCAAAATTACCGCCATGCCGCTGCGCACCGGCGTATCGCCGGGCGCGGCGGCAGCCTGCATAAAGAAAGCCGCCAGTATCGCCACGCCGATGCCCGCTATGAACATGATGCCGCCCATTGTAGGGATGCCCTGCTTCTTCAT
>QMCE01003670.1_pt1 | contig 14180 bp, 17 predicted proteins | sample 1821851 | NCBI WGS metagenome assembly QMCE01 (sample SAMN09453174, study PRJNA476694) | Termite gut metagenome, whole genome shotgun sequencing project. | isolation source: worker | host: Odontotermes sp. | place: South Africa:Pretoria | collected 2016-01-28 | reverse complement strand
AGGCTGCCCGGCACACAAAACACCAGCATGGCCAAAAAGCAGCGGTTGATTTTGCTATTCAAGTTATCGCCTGCAAGGGCGCCGATAAGCAGCAGCACGGTGAGGACAAGCGCGCAGGCATTGCCGGAAATGGTAATGATTTCAACGGTGCTCATTGTGTACCTCAGCGCAAGAACTATTTGGGCATCATTTTAGCACAGGAAACCGTGATGTCAAATAGTCTGGCGGAAACCGGGCGATTTTCGGTGTTCCACGTCTGGGATTTTCGGTGTTCCACGGTTGGCTTGCCGCCGCCACCGCATTGAGCACCCGCAGCAAATATGGTAAAATACGAAATACCATCACCCAAATACAATATAACAGGAATCCGTCTAAAAACTCAATGTCGAACTCGCCCTCAATGCAATAAAACATCTCGTCCGAATTATCGTGCTCGTGGAAATCCAGCACCCGATTTTCGGCCTGCAAGACACTCAGCATGTGGTCGTTTATCTGGCCAACTTTATGGTACATAAACAATTCCGAAACGGCATCTGACCGCTCTTTCAAGTTTACCTTTTCAATCATGCGCCCACCTCACCATCATTCCTCCTGCATCACTTCTTTAAGCGGAATCCGCTTAATTTGTTTCGCATAGAAGAACATAAACACCTCATACAGCGCCACAAAGGAAACCAGCGCGATGCAAAACGCACGCACGTTAAACTCATACTCCGGTAAGCCAAACGCGCTATCGTTAAAATACAGTGACATCATCGACACCATCAGCCCATGCTGAAAAGCAGTTCCCATCAGGAAACCCACATAGGTCACAGGGCGGTAGCCGCTGAGTATCGCGCCCGCGCACTCGCGGTCGGAGTAGCCGAATACCCGCAGCATGGATACGTTTTTCGCGTTCGCTTTAACCACCGTTGACACGGCGAGAAACATGATGGTCACAGCCATTATGACCCCAATCACACCCATCATGGCGGACATCATGTTAAGGTGGTGATGTCCTTATCATCGTATTTGACCGTTCCTCGGTCAGGGCGCTCTAGGCCGGACGCGATGTTCAGGAGCGTGGATTTCCCGGAGCCGGACGCGCCGAGCAGCACGACAAAATCCCCGTCGTTTACGGTGAGTGATACGCCCTTTAGGGCGGCGGTGGCGTTTTCGCCTGTGCCGTAAGTTTTAGCGGCATTTGTAATTTCTATCATTTTAGTCCCCCGTTTCTGTGTTAGATTCTCGTTTCCAAGAAGTTACTGTTTGCAACTCAACCGGCCTTATTGTTCAAAAAATCCAAAATTCTTTCATTAACATACTCAGGTGCGCTTACCGAGAGCAGATGCGATGTATTCTTCACTGTCTCTATCTGCAAATCGGCAATGATGGCTTTGGCGGCGGCGGTTGCTTTTTGGACATCAAACGCAAATTCGTTTTCACCGAACAACGCCAAAACCGGCATTTTCAGTTTTGACAATGCTTCTTGCTTTAGCATCTTGGGAAAAACGCTGTTTGGATTGATGTTCATAGCGGAAATGGTGAACTGGTCAATCACGCTATCCGGTAACGGCGCTTCTTTTTGGCTGCCCCATCCGAGATATGCCTCGACGCTCTTGCGCGTAGGCTTGAACCCCATTTTAATAATCTTGAAGAAGTAGAAGAAATACATCTTCGCGAAAGTCTGTACCGGGCTGAGCAATATCAGCTTCTTAACCTTCTGCGGGTATTGGGAAGCATAATTTGCGGCGTTCCAGCCGCCTATTGATAAGCCGCACATATAAAACGTGGATATCCCCAGCCCGTCTACCGTTTCATCCAGCCACTTTGCGCATTGTTCTGTTCCCTTAATAGGTTTTTGCAGGCTGCTTTTTGAGGGTTCCGTAATCAAATCAATCGCATATACCGCGTGATTTTCGCTTAATGCTTTTACATTTGGATACCAAATGGTAGCGCCGCAACTGGCAGCATGAAGCAATACAAGCGGAGGATTGCTCATGTCGCCGCATATAAGGCAGTATGTCTCGCCAAACGAGGTTGTGACGTATTTTTCAGAATACGCAACATCCCATAGCATCAGCGTCTTTTCATATGCCTGATAATAATCGTCCTGCCCCTTTTGCGTTCTGAAATTAAGAGCATTGTCCATGAGAGGCATTCCTCCATAAAATTAATAACGTTTACTCCGCAGACATTGCGCCCGCCTGTGGATTGCTCTGACAGTGCAGAAAATGCTTATACTCTGCTAATCCAGTCTCGCACATGCAAGTTGAAGAGCGCTTTTTTTTCAATCTGTAAATTATGTCCGCATCCATCCAAAATGACAAAAGAGGCCCTTGAAAAGTTGCCTAAGTATTTCAGCGCGTCTTCATAGCCGACGCAGTCATCTTGCCTTGCGGTTATTATGCATGCCGGTTTTTCAAAAGATATTGTTGCAAACTCAGGCTCAAACGAAAACCCATACCCTTCTTTTTGATACAAGTCTGTAAAATATTGGTCGGCACTTTCGACCCCCGGCAATATCTCCAATTTATATCTTTGCCATGTGTCTTTTGTCGCAATCACAGCCATATCCATAAAGTCATCGAAACCAATGTCATCGCTGTACAAACCTGCTTCGAACTGTAACAATATTTTTTTCGGCAGCTTTCTGTTTGCGTGCTTTGCCACAACACAAGGACAAATCATCAGAACGCCATCTATTTTGCTTGGCATACGCAATATCACCCCAAGCGATAAATAGCCACCGTATGACAAGCCGGAAATCAGAAAATTATTCTCTCCAATGACCTTTTTTATAAATTCTACCAGTGTTTTCAATATACTGTCAGCGTCTTTTGCCCGAGGGTTTGCGGGTGACTTTCCCATTCCAGGCAAATCTATATAAATCCGCCGATACCCTGACACATCTTGAAATATGGGTTCAAGGCATCCCATCATTATCCTGTGGTCTACAGAAAAACCATGCAGACACAAAATGGGTTTGCCAATCCCATATTCCTCATAATAAATAGGGGAACCATTCACTAAACATTCCATATGCAATCTTCCCAAATATAAATTTTCTGCGTCCGTCGTATCGTCCAACCCTCGCCGTACCCCACGGGCAAGCGCACCGACATGCCGATAGGCGGTGACGGTCACGCGAATCACGAACGGCATGGCGGCGCGGTCATGCATTCCTCCAAGAATAAAAATAACGTTTACTCCGCGTACACAAACGCGGACATTTCATCTTTCGCTACCACGCGCTTTACTCCCAACCCGAACACGCCCTGCACCAGCCAATAAATGACGCTCAGCAGCACAAAGGCGATTAGAATCACAATGATGTCTGTTCCGAACGGCATATACTCGTTTAATGAAACCGACAGCGATTTTTGGATGGACTGTGCCAGTAGGATGCTCGGCGCGAGCGTCAGGATAAACGCCGCCCATACCACCGGCAGATAGACGTCGATCAGCACCTTGCGGACTTGCTTCGTCCGGTAGCCCATCATGTGCAGGATCAGCATATCGCGGGTATTGTCTTGAAAATTCAGGTATATCCCAACACGAAACAAGTACCAGTGTAAATCGTGCCGCTATCATCCACATCTGCACTGCGTTGTTACGGGCGGCGGATTGACCAGCTTGAACACTTGGAAGGCTTCCCGCAAGAAATTCTTCTTGCCAATTAAGGTTTTATCAAAAAAGTTCAGGGGGAAGTTTCTGCACCATTTGCGTAGGGAAAACCTGCGCTTCTTTGGTGATTCCACCCATCTTAACGATGTGTCAAACCTCAGCGCCCTGCTTGCACGCCTGTACAAAATAGATTGGGTTCTTTATTGCAAGCCGCCCTTCGGCGGGCCGCAAAAAGTGATGGATTACCAGGGTCGTTATACACATCGCGTCGCCATCTCCAACAACCGTATCCTTGGCGAAAAGGATGGAAACGTATCTTTCAAGTGGCGCGACTACAACGATGGCAGCAAGCAAAAAATTATGTCCATCGAAGCCATCGAATTTATGCGCCGCTTCCTTTTGCACATTCTGCCGTCCGGGTTCCGCAAAATACGCCATTTCGGCATCTTTGCCAGTCGCAACAAAAACATGCGTCTCACGCTCTGCCGCAGGCTAACCCGTACCAGATTTGTCATCAAACCCGAAACACAAGATGAGCGTTTGTCCAGAATTTTTGGCCCTGGTTGGAATCTCTGCCCCAAATGTAAATCTGGCCATTTATCTCGTGAGCCACCCCTGCCCGCAACCGCATAACTTTTTCCGCCGCCTATTCACTTGGGGAGGGGGAAGCTGTAGCTTCCTTTGCCCGAGTAGTATGCGCCGCTGCTATTTTACCTTGTAAACCGCACTTTTGCAACTCTTTTCCATCCCGTTTTTACACCCTGCAAACCTTTTTATCCCCATAGCCTGGCGGCTCTTCTCACGCGGCTTGGTTCAATGAAATTATCAAATACCGCACCCGGTTTCTTCCATCCGGGTGCTTCTTTCGCGGCATTCGATAATTTGATGTTCGTTAATTCGAACTCGAAATAAGGTTGGCGAGCAGTGCTCGGTGGGCCCCAAAGGACCCACCGCGCGCTCGCCGGGGCGCTGCCCCAGACCCCGATTGATCGCCCCGCAAGCGGGTCGGCTGCGCGGCGTTGCCGCTATTTTTGTTTGTATGCAGAGTGAAATTACCTGCGTTCCGTTTCGCGTTCGCGTCCCGGCGCGGGGATGTTCAGCAACCGGCTGACGTTCTCACGGGCAACAAGAAGCTCACGCATCTCAGACTTGGCCTCGCGGTATCCGGCGTAGGCTTTCTTTTTTTCCTCCAGAGCCACGGCGAACTCAGCGCGCAGCGCCTTGATGGTCGGAATCTTTTTACCCTTGCCGTAGCCGAGATCGTCAAAGGCTTGCTTGGCCGCCTGATGCAAAAGGATGGCGTCGGCGTTCTCATTTTTGAACTTATGCGAATACCCGGCTCTGCGGTAGTCCTCATATACTCTGCGCGTCTTGGAATAGTTGATGATGTACTTCTGAAGCTCCGAGTTGACTTTCATATCGGCCTCCAGTCCCTTGATGGTCGAGGACAGAGCGTCATACCGCGCCGTGGCCGCCGCAGCTTTTTCTCTCAGCGCTTCGTAGCTGTCGATGCCACCATGCTCCTGTAAATAGATAAGGGTCTGCGCCGCCTGTTTGAGATTGAACACCTTTGCCCAGCGTTCATATCCGGCGCCTTTGCCCTGGCGCAGCTTGGATTCGATGTCGATGAGCAGGCCGGGCTTGCGTTGCTGTTCCGTGATGCCGGATGCTTTACCTCCAGAGGAACGGACAGGATGAGTGCCGATACGCTCCCGCACGGCCGCCTCGGTATGTTCGCCGCCCAGCGTATCCATCCGCACAGGCTGGCCCCATCCCGGCAGACGAAAGGTGATGTGCTTGCGCTTATCATTGACGGTGTATCCCGCCTCCCGCATGAGGGAGAGGAACCCGTCAAAGGAATCCGGCGCCCGGCCGATGGCGTCGTCGATGGCAGCGCGGAGCGTGTCCTGATGGGATGGCGGCCGGCCATCTGCGTACATATGCCGGACGTAATCGTTGCCGGGACTGACGCCGGGATTCTCTATGATGGACAATCCGTTCTGCACGCAGAGGGTATCGCTTAACCGCCGCAGGGCGAAAGCGGAGAAGTAGAAGTTGCGGAACTTTCTTTTTTCATCCAGAGCGGTCGAGTTCCAAACCACATGGTTGTGGATATGATGGCGGTCGGTATGGGTGCAGACAATAAAGGCGTGGCGGCCTTTGGTGAACCGCATGGCGAGCTCATGCCCGATGCGGTTCGCGTCCTCCGGGGAAATCTCTCCCGGCTTGAAGCTCTGCCGGATATGGTATGCGATGACGTCCCGCTTCTTTTGATCCCGTCCCGTGTTTGCAAGGTAGCGAGCCTTGGAAAGAAGGAACTCCGCGTCTACGGTCTCCGGCGCGCACTCGTAGGACGAGATGAGCTCGCCGCCCTCGGTTTTCAACGGGTTTTCCATGTAGGATGAAATATCTTTGAGCGCCTTTGCCACGCTCCGGCCCTTGCCGGTGCGCAGCGCCATAATGCGCGTCGTAGCCATAGGCTCTACCTCCAGAACGAAAAAAGATGATAAAGAAAAGAGGCCCTCCCACGCGAGAGGACCTCCTGATATGCTGCCTTAACTTACAAATTCATAAGAGCCGACCGGCGGCGTGACATACAGCCTGCCGCGATAAAGACGCTTGTCCTCGAACAGTACCCGGACGCCATACAGACTTTGGTCTTCCGCCAGGCGAACATCAAACTGATAGATGCCAACAAAACCATGATCCTTCTGAACGGCAAACCGGGTTGCGCTCTCGGGATAGGTCTCGTCCACCTGCCCGGCGAGCCATTTTTCACAGACTCTCACTTTTAGCATAATTGTACTCCCCGTTATTCAAGTATGAACTGACCCAGCGACCAGCGCAGCGCGTTCAGCTTGCCCACCAGCCATGCACAGAGCCTCGGCAGTCCGTAAGGGCTGACCAAAAACGCGATGGCGAGGAACGCCAACCCGCCGAGGGGCTGTTGCGTGAACAGCAACACCAGCCCGCCGATGCCTGCGGCCACGGCCAGGAACCAGCATACGAACCCGGCGACGAGCAAAAGGAACGAGCAGGCCGCCACGGCGAGAGCCAGCAGGCACATAGCGGGCGCGGCCAATATCTTCAAAACGATACGCATAACATCACACATCCTTTCCGGGCAATGCCCTCCATAGGTTGATGTGATGTTAGCGTGCTTGACGAAGATATACAAGGGCCTTGTGTGTTTTTCTTTACTTTATCTTTGCCAGTCCCGCAAGGATTTTGCGGGCAGCGCCCCACAGGGAATGATACCGCTGCCGCAGGTCTTCCAGATCGTCGGCATAGATGCTACGGGTTTCGTTGGCGCGCTTTGCTATCTGGTTTATATTATCCGTCGCGTTTTTCAGCAGCCGAACCATGATGCGCACGTCGGATAGATCGATATTGACGTGGTAGCCGTCGATAAGCATCTTGCGGGCAAAGGCGCCGAAACCGGACACGCCCGCTGCCGTCATGCGTTCACGGATCAGCGCGGCCTCCTCCTCGGTCGCCCAAAAGTGAAAGTGTTCCGCGCGCCTGCGGTTCTCCTTGTTCGCGCTCATAACGACGGCTCCTCTTTACTGCGGCTGTCCTTTTGCTTGCGCGGAGCGGGCGGCGCTTTTCTCGCCTCGCGGATCTGATCCATCACGGACGGCTTCTCCTTTGGCTGCGTTGAGAACAGGTCGGCAGTAAATTTTATGCCGGCAATCTGTGTCGCGTCTAAAAGCGCCTGTTCGTAGCTTCCGTATTGCCGCCACGCCCGGCTCACAAGGATTGCGTCCTCGATGCCCGGACTGGCAAGCTCATACCGGCCGACCGTAAGCATTCCGTCATTTGCGATGCGTATATACTGGCCGTCCTCGTCGCCGATATAGTACAGCACGCCATCCTGATGCTGGCGATAACGTACATCCTCACGCCAATGGCCGTCGGCCCCGGCTGCGAGATTGCTCCACCTCGAAAACTCCTGTTCAAAGTATTCCTCCGGCCCGGCGCCCGTATCACGCAGTGCGCTTTCCTGTGGCTCTATATAACCTGGAATCTCGCGCCCGAACAGTCCGTCAAAAGCAATGATTTCCTCGCGGCTTTCAGCCGCCGCCTCCGTTCCGTCAGGATAAAGCAGAAAAACTTCTTTATTCGAGTCATATATACGGAGCGCCTGAGCCTGATCCATCGGCTCCATTCCGTCCCAAGTATAACCGTACTCCCGCATCTCTTCCCGCGTGATCGGCGCGTCGGATAAATCCTGCTCCGGCACAGGCGCGGCATGGACAAAGAACTCCTGCGCGCCGCATCGCACCTCATCAATCCCGGCACGGCCGTTCATCATCAACTGAAATATATCGGTCACAGAATCGTAGGGAGCAAATGATACACCGAACTTGTCGGACAAGGTTCGGAAGCTGACGGCAAAACACCTCGGCTTGCCCGGAACCAGCGACACGATATAGTCCGCCGCCTCTACCAGCTGCCGGGTCCGTTCCGCGAGGTAGGGATAACGGTCTATGGCGTCCAGCGCCGCGGCGCCCGGTACAAACGCGCTGTACCGGGCGTAGCTTCCGCCCTCCGGGTTGACCAGTATCCCGTCTTCACGCCCCTCGCCTAAGACGAGCAGGCAGTGATGCCGTCCCTGAGCGTCCACCACCGTGTCAATGGGATTGTCACGGATGAAATCCCAATCGCGCATAAGGTTTCGGGAAAAGGAATCGTACTGCGCACCGGACAGCCGAATCACTTTGTCAACCACACAGTCCGTCGCTTCAACCCTCGGTTCCTTTCTCATAAATATTGCTTTCGTTTCAATCATCGGAAATCCTCCTCATCGTTCCAGTTCGGGTGCGCCCTTGTCCCGCGCCTTGTTAGGCGCATGGGGCTGCGGATTCTGCCGGGCCTCGCGTATCTGCTCCAGTACGGACGGTTTCTCCCGCGGAAACGATGCAGGCGCAAGTTCCGAAATCTCTTCATGAGTCTGTCCGTCCGTCAAGTCCAGCCGGGATTTTTCGTTGTTGATGGAACCGTCAATCTGGTTGTAGTTCTGTTCCTTCGCCATCTCCGCCGCGGCGAGATGGTTATACACATCCCGCACACCGCCGCCGTCCATGTGAACCGTCACGCGGGCAATGAGATTGTCCGCCGCTTCTTTTTCGGTATTGCAATATGCGCCCCAGTAATATTCACGCTTGCCGTTCTCCGTGGTGAACTGCCAGCAGACATACGGCGACGGCGCGGCCGGATTGTGTCCGATGGCAAAGCCCCGGTTATCGTCAAACCATACGGAACGGTTGATCCAGTATCCCTGCACCTGAGAGCCGCCCTCCGGGATTCCCGGAAGGAGATGCCGCTTTGCGTCCACATCGCTGTACAGCCTGCGGGCATACTTGGTGAAGTCCTCCAGCAGAATGGGATGCGCGTTCATGTAGGAGTACCGGAGCGCCTCGTCCGGAAGGCTAAAGCCCTGCGCCCATTCCTTGTTGTCGCGGGAATAGCGCCCGTCGCTGTCATGGCGCTGCAGGTTATGGGCAAGGACGGCGTTCACGCGGTTGAATCCGTACTGCTGAATAACGGCCATCGCCGCCAGTTCGAGGTTATAGTGGTCACGCTCATAACACGAAGCGTTAATCGCCGCGTCGATGGCGCGGGCGCATTCACCGTTATACCCGGCGCTTTTGTGGTAATAGGACGCCTCCAACCTCTCGTCCGCTTTTTGCAAGCTGTAGGGATAGACCAGCTTGGCGGAATCGGCAAGCCCGGCGACGTCCTCATACATCGCCGCGAACAATTCCCGGCAGAACAGTCTCTCGTCCTCCGGCTGTTTCATTTTTAGCTGGGTGGCAAGATAGCGGCCGCAGATACCGTCCGCTTCCTTTTGCCCGTGCCTCATTGCGGTATCCCGCCAGAATTCCGCGCCGGTCTTGTATATCGGCTCCGTACTTTTTTTGTACCGGTCAACGCCGTACACCAATCCCAGGCGGGAGCCGTTGTCCCAATCCACAAAAACGCTGCCGGTATCATCAACAAAGGATACGCTGCCCAAATCACCGGGTCGAAGCGTCGAGTAAGGGTCGTCCATTGCCAGTAATTCTATCCGCGTCCCTGCGGGATACTGCTCCCGCAGACGGGCGACGGTCTCTCTTGATGGAAATCTATTGCTCATGCTGCTTTCCTTTCTTTCGTGAAGTCAAGTTTGTAGTTAACGCGCTGCCCGTCATCCTCGAGCACGACAGCGGCGGCGTAGGTCTTGCCGGTCTTGGCGCTTTTCAAATCCGAAAAGAACACGCGCCCCTCGGAAAGGAGCGCGGCGGCGGTCTTCTTATCAAGCTTTTTGCCCTTTGCCGACCAGAACTTCGAGTCCTTCCAGAGCGCGAACCGGCAGGCGCGGCTGGAACAGAAAAAGCCCTTTGCCGACTCGGTCACCGCCTCGCCGCAGCGGGGGCATCTGCCGACGACGGCGCCTTTGGGCGGCGCGGCGAACAGGGACGCGAAGGCCGGGTCCGGCGCGGTGTGGGCGGCCACAAGACCCTTTGTGAGCGCCGCGATGCCGTCCATGAACGCCGTGTCTGCAAGCTGTCCGCGCTGGATTTCAAGCAGTTTGTGTTCCCATTCGGCGGTCAGAAGCGGAGAAGTGAGTTCCTCCGGCAAAACGGCGATGAGGTTTGTGCCTTTCTCCGTGGGAACGAGCAGCTTCTTTCTGCGCTCAAGAGCGCCGGATTTAATCAGCTTTTCAATCACGCCGGCCCTCGTCGCGGGCGTGCCGAGCCCCTTGCGCTCGGCGTCATCCGGCATATCATCCGCGCCGGCGCTCTCCATCGCGGCGAGAAGTGTATCCTCCGTGAAGCGTTTGGGCGGGCTGGTCTTGCCCTCACGGACGGACGCCGCAACAGCAGAAAAGGTCTGCCTCTCAGAGAGATCGGGCAGCGCGCCATCGTCTTCCTCGCTGTCGGGCTCCGGCTTTTCTTTAAGCGAAGCGCGGAACGCCGCGTCGTATGTTTTCCAGCCGTCATGCAGAACGGTCCGGCCTTTGGCGGTGAACCGATTGCCGCCGCACTCCAGAACAGCCGTCACCGCCTCATACCGGTGCGCCTCGCCAACGGCACAGACCAGCCGCAGCGATACGAGCGCCAATATATTGCGCTCGGCGGTGGGCAGGACGGCTGTATCCGTTTCGGCCCCGCTCATGGTGGGGATGATGGCGTGATGGTCGCTGACCTTTGCGTTATTGACAACCGCGCCGGCATTGACAGACACAGGCGGCAATGCGCCCGGCAGACGCTTCGCCGCGGCGGTGACCAGCGCCGTCAGAGAGTCCGCCATGTCTCCGGTAAGATATCGGGAATCGGTGCGGGGATAGGTGATCAGCTTCTTTTCATACAGCGTTTGCGCTAAATCCAGTGTCTGCTGCGCGGTATAGCCAAGCAGGCGGTTGGCGTCCCGCTGGAGCGAGGTCAGGTCATACAGCTTGGGACCGGCTTCGCGCTTCTCTTTTTTCTCTACCGACAGGACGGTAGCATCCCTGCCGTCACAGTCGGCGCGTACCACCTCGGCGTCTTCCGGCGTTTTTAACCGTTCGCCTGACGCGATGAATGTGCCGGCGTCGATGACCGGCGTGTAGAACGGCTCCGGCACGAAGGCCAGAACCGCCGCCTCGCGCCCGGCCAGCATCGCCAGCGTGGGCGACTGCACCCGGCCAACGTTGAGTGTGGCGCCGTACAGGCAGGAAAAAAGCCGGGTGGCGTTCATGCCAACTAGCCAATCCGCATGCGCGCGGCACTGTGCGGCGTGATACAGGTTGTCATATTCCGCGCCGGGGCGCAGGCTATCGAACCCGGCCCGGATCGCCGCGTCCTCCATGCTGGAAATCCACAGGCGCTTGACGGGTTTGTTGCACCCGCAATACTCGTACACCAGCCGGAAGATATTTTCACCTTCTCTGCCGGAGTCGCAGGCATTCACCACCGTGTCCACATCGGCGCGGCGCATAAGGGTGCGCAGGGTGTCAAGCTGCTTCTTTTTATCAGGCGACGCCGTGTATTTCCATGTTTGGGGCAGAATGGGCAAATCCGCTCGGCTCCAGCGCCGGTATTTTTCATCATAGGCGGCGGGCGGCGCCAGTTCCACCAGGTGGCCGTAGCACCAGGACACGAGGTAGCCGTCGCCTTCCAAATACCCGCTCCTGTTCATCTTAGCGCCCAGCACGGCAGCATATGTCCGCGCTTGGCTGGGCTTTTCGCAAATGATTAGTTGCATTGGTTAGCCTCCTTGATTGTTTTTGGTGCAGATGGGGGGTATAATGAAAATACGATAATGAGTGAGGTGTAAAGTATGTTTGGTGATGATGAATTTGAAAGTAGGCTAATCGCTGTCAACGCATCTTTCCTAATGCCACCCGAAGAACAAAAACATCTTGAAAAAGAGTTAAATGCTCACGAAATCGGTTTACTATTTGATGAGCAAAGAGGTGTTCAAGCATCCATATTTGACACGATAGTTATTTACGTCAACACGCATCTTACAGAATTACTCGTTTGCGGTTTACTGCTCCCTGCTGCATACGACTTAGTAAAAAAGGTTATTCTATGTATTGGTAAATATACCGCAAGTCATTTCAAAAAGCGCAGCAGAAAACCAGACGAATATCCAAGCATGAGAATGAATATTGGAAAGGCCGAAATTATTGCTCCTATCCCCAGTGATTTAAGCAATGAACAATTTTCGGTTTACATGGACACTCTGCAATATGCGCTTAAAACTCTTGCAGATAATGAAATCCCGAAAATCGAAAGCTATGAATGCTTCATCGTGGAATACGACAATGAAAACACTCAACTAAATGTCAAAACCTATCATCAATATGGCATGGAACAAGTAGTTGAACAGCGCAAAGGCAACGCAGAAATAGAAGCAAACAAAAGTGACAAGCCAAAATAATCGCTATACCAAATAAGAATGCTGCACGCCGTATCTTTAGCACTTGCTGTCCATAAATGGACAGCAGCCTTTGCCTTATCCAAGCTCCGTTTTAACTCCTCTGCCACATCCAGCCGCTCCCATGGCAAATCAAGGTCGCCGTGCCCGAAGTGGCCGTAAACGACAGTCTGCGCTGAGATGGCCGGCGAAATCTCCTAACTGTCCACCTCTCCGGGCAAGCAAAAGCGCGAAGGAATCCCTCCGCGCCCTGTTCTGATTTACACTTAATCGTTCTCTTTGTCCGGCTCGTCCGGGCGCTCCAGCACCGTGAGGTTGTCCTCTGGCGCGTTTAGCACCATGTTTTCCACTTCCTGCTGAACTTTTGCCAGCTTATCCGAGGTATCATCCAGTGTTCTGATAGCATTGGTAATCGCGTTGAACATGCGCAGGTGCGTTGCGTGGTAATCTGCCATAAACGACTCTCCTTCATCACTTTGTACCGCCAGCTTCGGCGGTCGTGTGATGGTAGCGTGCTGTAGCGTTGTTTACAAGGGCCTTGAAGAGATAATTTTCCTATGGAACTGTTTCAAACACGACACACTATTGTCGTGTTATTGTGATATACTATACTTGGTGATGAAAGATGAAATTAGACCGGCTGCTGGGTATCCTTACGATACTACTTCAAAAAGACCGCGCGAGCGCGCCTGAGCTTGCCCGGAAATTTGAGGTGAACCGTCGTACCATCGGGCTGCCCAAGGGTTTAAGCTGGACAAAAGCATTCTGACCACCTCCGAGCTTTCTGATATTGTCGCGGCCCTCAAGGGGTTTGGCAGCGTGTCGGATAAATCAAACATCGAGCGCACGCTGGACAAGCTCCACGCCAATTCCGACGCGATAGTGTCATTGCGGGAGCCGATTGTCATCGACCTTGCTTCCCATTATAAAGGGCAGCTCACCGATAAAATCGGGCTTATCAAGCGCGCGGTCCTTGAATCGCGGATAATCGAGTTTGATTACCACTACGAAAAGGGCGAATCCCATCGGCGCATTGAACCGTATTTCGTGGTATTTCAGTATTCGTCGTGGTATGTTTTCGGCTTTTGTTTGGAGCGGCAGGACTGGCGGATGTTCAAACTGCTGCGCCTGTGGAACCTGCACTTTTGCGATGAAACATTTGCTACCCGCGCGATACCGCCGGAACGGCAGGATTTCGGAGCATGGTTCACGGACGAAAAGAAACATAAACTGGTTGCGCTGTTTGACCCAACTGTAAAATATCAGCTCATCGAAACCTATGGCCCCAATTGCTACGAAGAAACCGCAGATGGCTTGCGCTTTGAAATAGGCTTTACGAAGCGCGATTACATTCTCGCCTGGCTGCTTGGCTTTGGCGGCAAGGTGAAGGTGTTGGAGCCGGCGTATATCGCGAAGGCCTTGCAGGCCGCCGCTGAAAATATTTTGTCGAGATATAAATAAACAAGACACACTATTGTCGTGTTCCCTATGTTAAAATATGAGTATAAAAAACAGGAGGATATGACAATGATTGAATCAAGATGCGGTCTGCTCTGTGTGGGATGTTCGTATAAGGACAGCCACAACTGCGGCGGATGTATTGAAACAAACGGGCACCCCTTTCACGGGGAATGCCCTGTTGCAATGTGCTGCCAAGCCAAAAGGCT
>QMCE01001190.1_pt1 | contig 14183 bp, 13 predicted proteins | sample 1821851 | NCBI WGS metagenome assembly QMCE01 (sample SAMN09453174, study PRJNA476694) | Termite gut metagenome, whole genome shotgun sequencing project. | isolation source: worker | host: Odontotermes sp. | place: South Africa:Pretoria | collected 2016-01-28 | reverse complement strand
GTATTCGGCTTTGTCAAGTGCCTGACAGCGAATTCTTCGCTTTTTTATCCGAATTCTTCATTCCGACACGATAATTCTCCTCATATCATCCCAAAAGGAGACCTTCCGCCTCATAGGGTCTCCGGTTCGTTCACCGGAAGAGTTCTCTCCTTTACCCAAACAAACGCGATTTCCATAGTAAAACGTATTCCCGTTAACCCACAATCTACACAATTCGCGAAACAAGCCGCTGGTATTGTCGGCGTAGCGTACGTAATCCCCAAGCAGACCCAAACTGGCAGTACCCGCTTACGCGGTACATATACACTTTTTGTAAGGAGCAAACCATGAAAAAAAACATGGTGTATTCTTCGGCTTCGTCGTTTTAGTAATAGCGGCGATATTCACATTAACTGGCTGCGGCGGCGCTGGAGCTGGAGGAGACGGAGGCGGCGGAACCTTTACCGCATCTACCGATGATCTATCGGCTTACGCAGGTACATGGGTCTCAAATCAATACCCGGCTCAATTGAGGGTTGAATGGGATGATCCTTATTTATTGGCTGTTTTACAAGGTATAGATGATCCAGTCGCCCCAACAAATATGGCAAAAGGGGTGCTGGAGATTAATAGTAATGACGCAGCACTAACTTTTACGCACGTTTGGGAAAGCGGTGCATGGAGAGCTGTTACAGCAAGTGATTTTTCCGAGAATAGTCCTATTGGTGAAGATAATCCTATGGAAGGAACAGTTACCGGGTCAAATGCCGGAAGTACGCTGTTTGGGCATTTAGTAAAACAATAAACAAACAACGCCCGCCCGTCTGGGCGGGTAATTAATCTAGGAGATACAATCATGGCAATATTCCACAAAATCAAAGCGCAGTTATATGACAACGTGCTGACCGAAAACCCGAACGACTTCTCCGCACGAGTCGTTTCGGAGAAATCACTTAGCATCGCCGACATCGCCCAATCAGCAGCGAGCCGCGGCGGCGCCAATGTCTCGGCGGATGAGATGGAACACGCCGTCAGCCTGTTCCTCAAAGAAATGGCGTACCGCCTCTGCGACGGCTTCTCAATCAATACGGGTTATTTCACCGCCCAAACCACCATCAAAGGCGTGTTCAATGCGGCAAGCGAGAAATTTGATCCCACAAAGCATAGCGTGCTGTTTGACTTTCAGCAGGGGTCGCTTCTTCGCAAGGAACTTACCAATGTGGAAGTTGACATTCTGGGTGTTGCGGATACTTCGCTCTTTATCGCGCAGGTGCTTGACGTGAAGACCGGAAGCGTGAACGACGTGCTTACGCCGAACCGCAACCTGAAGATCAGCGGGAGCAAGATAAAGATTGCAGGCGACAACGAGGCGAACGGCGTGTACTTTATCAATCAAGATACGAACGATCACGTAAAGGTGGACGCTTCCGACATTGTGACCAACAATCCTTCTGAGTTAATTGTGGTGATTCCTGAACTTGCGGCGGGAACGTACAAGGTTGAGGTGGTTACACGGTATAGCACCAGTAACGGGGTATTGCTGAAAGAGCCGCGAAGCGCCGTCTTGGACAAGGTTTTAACAGTATCGTAGCACGGGCAGATGATCAAACACTTGATCGGCGGGCGATCAGGCGCGTGATCATCAGATGATCAGCTGTTTGATCCCTCGGTGATCAGGTATGTGATCATCGCATAATGTAAAAACAGCGACGATCCAGCACCGGAGCGTCGCTGTTATAGTCAAACAAGTTATTTATTTTGCAGATCAAAGGTTAATCCTGCGGAACCAAAGACTGGTTCCGCGTCCATTATCCCGCCTTTTACTCGTCTTTGCTCTTCAATACCGCCAGGAATGCACTCTGGGGTAGCTCCACATCACCTACCATGCGCATACGCTTCTTGCCTTCCTTCTGCTTTTCGAGCAGTTTGCGTTTGCGGGTAATATCGCCGCCGTAGCACTTGGCAAGTACGTCTTTGCGGAGCGCGTTCACGGTCTCGCGGGCGATGATCTGACTGCCAATCGCCCCCTGAATCGGTATCTTGAACTGCTGGCGCGGAATTTCGTCGCGCAGGCGTTCGCAGACCGTGCGGGCGCGCTCGTAGGCGCCGGGTTTGAAGACCAGCTGGGAGAGCGCGTCAACCGGCTTGCCGTTCAGTAGGATGTCCAGCTTCGCCAGTTCTGTGGGTTTGTAGTCCGTGATGTCGTAATCAAACGACGCGTAGCCCCGTGAAATGCTCTTGAGCCGGTCGTAAAAGTCAAACAGCACCTCGGAAAGCGGCATATCATAGATAAGCTCCACACGCTTCTCGTCAAGGTAGCTCATATTCGTTTGAACGCCGCGTTTGTCCGCGCATAATGTCATAATATTGCCCAAGAAATTCGTCGGCGTGATGATAGACGCTCTGATGTACGGCTCTTCTGCACTCTCTACCCGCGCCTCGTCCGGGTATTCGGTGGGATTGTCCACGAAAATCTCTTCGCCGCTGCTCAATTTCACCTTGTACTTCACCGAAGGCGCGGTAAAAATCACCGACTGCCCGAACTCCCGCTCAAGCCGCTCCTCGATCACCTCTAAGTGCAGCAAGCCCAGAAACCCGCACCGGAACCCGAAGCCGAGCGCGGCGGACGAGTCTTTTTCGTAGATAAGGCTCGCGTCGTTGAGCTTTAGCTTCTCAAGACTGGTTTTGAGTTCTTCATAATCGTTGCTGTCAACTGGATAAATCGATGAGAACACCACAGGCTTGACCTCGCGAAATCCGGGAAGCGGCGACTCGCACGGGTTGTCTGCATCCGTTACAGTGTCGCCCACGCGCACGTCGCTTACGGTTTTTATACCCGCCAGAAAATAGCCCACATCGCCCGCGCCCAGAGAATCCTGCTCAGCAAGCGTTATCTTGAACACACCGAGTGTCTCGATTTCGTACTCGCCGCCTGTGTTCATAAAGCGGATTTTCATGCCGCGCTTGAGTCGCCCGTCAAACACACGCAGATGCACCACCACACCGCGATATGGGTCGTAATGGCAGTCGAAAATGAGGGCGCGCAGGGGCGCCTCTGGATCGCCATCAGGCGGCGGTATCTGATCCACGATAGCCTCAAAAAGCTCGTCAACGCCGGTGCCGTTCCGCGCCGAGACGAGCAGAGCTTTGTCGCTGTCCAGTCCTAAGTCCTTGTCGATTTGGTGTTTCGCACTTTCAATATCAGCTGCTGCCATGTCGATTTTGTTGATGACCGGCACGATTTCAAGATTATGCTCCAGCGCGAGATACATATTGGAAAGAGTCTGCGCCTGCACACCCTGAGTCGCGTCAACCAAGAGGAGCGCGCCTTCGCAGGAGCTAATGGCGCGGCTCACTTCGTAGGTAAAGTCAACATGACCCGGCGTATCTACAAGGTTCAGCTCGTAGGTTTCACCGTCAGCCGCCGTATACGGGATGGTAACGGCTTGGCTCTTGATGGTAATGCCGCGCTCCCGCTCTATGTCCATGTTGTCAAGTATCTGGTTTTGAAAGTTGCGGTCTTCCACGATCCGCCCCTTCTGGATAAGCCGGTCGGCAAGCGTGGACTTGCCGTGGTCTATGTGCGCGATAATGCAAAAATTACGGATGTTTTTGGTGTTCACGGGGTAAGAATAGCGGAAAACAGGGGGAAGGTCAAGACGGATGTACTCGGTGTTCTTTGTTCATTCCGCCACGGTATATCCCGCGCCGGTTAGGGTAAAGCGTTTCATAATCCCGTCTGTGCCGCGCACAGTTTTGTCGGCAAATACGAACAGGCCTTCCACGCTCATGAGGGAGTTGACGAGATTTTTGCCTTGTTCATAGCCAAGGGCGAATACCGCAGTAGAAAGAGCGTCTGCATCCAAAGAGGAAGGCGCGGTGATTGTTACAGACAGCAGTCCATTTTCCACCGGATAAGCGTCCTTCGCAGAGAGGATATGGTGATAGCTTTTGCCGTCGTCCGCTTTAAAAAAGCGTTCATACACGCCTGATGTTACGACGGTTGCAGTACTCTCGAATTCCAACACGCCGAGCGCCGCGCCCCGATCCGACGCGAGAGGATCCTGCACGCTCACGCGCCATGGATTGCCGCCGCGCTTTTTTCCGTATACCATTATGTTGCCGCCAAGGTCTATAAGCGCGGCCGGAACCTCGTGTTCCGCTATGATGCGCGCCGCCTCATCCGCCGCGTACCCCTTGGCTATGCCGCCTAAGTCGATAAGCATACCGGCTTTCTCAAGAAATATCGTACTGTCCGCCTCATTAAGCGCCGCCTTTCGGTAGTCCACCAGTTTAAGCGCCTCGTCAAGTTCCGCCTGAGACGGCACGCGCGCGGCGTCCGTGTTTATCCCCCACAGTTTCACCACCGCGCCGATGGTGGGATCAAACGCCCCTCTTGACAACTCCGCATAGCGCAGACCGTGCGCCGCCACATAGAATACATCCGCGCTCACCTGCACGGGCGCAATACCGGCAGCGGCGTTCACTGCGTCAAGCTCTGTCCCGTCCGTGTTGATACTCATACGGTTCTCAATTTCCCGCAACCGCGTAAAAATCTCGTTATACACGGCGCGGTTTCCCTTGCCGTACAGGTTCACCGTACACACCGTACCAAGAACCAGCTCGCTCTGCGGCGGAAGAGGGGAACAGGCGATCAAACCAAGCGCCAAAAGGCACCACAAGATTTTTTTACAAAAGATGCGGTATTTCATCTTTATATCGAATTGAGGAATAAGGTTTTGAAGTCAGTATATGACATTTCAACCGCGCCTAGTCTATCTTTGTAAGCATAACCCGCTGGAGGTCCAAGGTCGAGAAAAGCGAAACCGCGTTTTTCCAAATAGCGTGCCATAAGGATAACCTGGGCAAGCCCTGCGGAAGGCGCGTCCGGCTCGTAATACCCCGAATAGCTGGAGTAAACTCTGCCCGCAATAACGCCCCACTCGCCCGCTGCGAGACATCCATCTTTATACAAGGCAAAGGAAACAGGACGCGGCAAACCTTTGCGTCCCAGCATTCCATCCATAGCCCGCAGGGCGCGGAAAATCTTCAAGTTCGATTCCTGCAAAGTATCATTGTGCCGCTCATAGGAGCGAGCGATAATATGTTCAAAAACTTTGTCACCTTCGTCAAAACGTAATTCATAGCGGTCTTTGTTTTGACGAAGGTGACGGCTTATGGTTTTACCTATGTGGAGCTTATCAAAAAATAGCACGGAACGCTCTTTTTTAGGATGTGGGCAGACCAACATATCTCCTGATTTTCCGTCAGTACAGATAGCATAGAAACCTTTATTGATAAGACGCGCCATAAACAGCGCCGCTTCTTCAATATCAGAGCAGCGAAAATATCCCACAAGATTTTCTGAAGGTTCGTCAGGAAATTGGAGGGATATAAACTTTTTGGAATCGGCAATCGCCTCCTCAAAAAGTCCTTTTTTGAGATATGCCACTCCTCTGTGCCAGAGCGCGTTGGTGTAATTCGGATTTATCTCTAAAGCTTTGGTATAATCTGCGATCGCCTTATCATACAATTTCTTTTTTTTATAAGCTAACCCTCGATTGTACCAAGCGGACACATGATTTGGGTCTATCTTCAGAGCTTTGGTATAATCTGCGATTGCTTTGTCATACAATCCCTTATTGTTATATGAAACTCCTCGGTTGTTCCAAGCGTCTGCGTAATCCGGGTCTATCTCCAGAGCTTTGGTATAATCGACTATCGCTTCATCATACATCTTTTTGTCGTCATAGGCCGCCGCTCTGTTATTAAGCGCCATGCTGTGATTCGGTTTTATCTCCAGAGCTTTAGTATAATCCGCAATTGCCTCGTCATAGCGGGATCGTTTGAGATATGTGGTTCCCCGATAGAACAACGCAGAAGTATGATTTGGGTTTATCTCCAGAGCTTTGGTATAATCCGTGATTGCCTCGTCATATAATCCTTTCTCATAATACTCATTTCCCCGGAGGAAAAAATCATCCGCGAAAACGGAGGATGAAACGCGTGTTTTAGTGAATATCATTTCTATAGTATAGTTTCTGCGGCGCGATTGGACAAGAGGTGGCGTAGAGCAAACGCTTAACGCGGTCACAGCCCGAATATCGCCCGCGCCACGCAAAAATACACCAGAAGCGAAGCTGCATCAACAATAGTCGTAATGAGCGGCGCTGCCATAATCGCAGGGTCTACGCGGATTTTTTTCGCCAGTATGGGCAAAAGACAGCCTGCACTTTTCGCTACCACTATGGTTGCGCACAGGCTTATCGTAACCGCGAAAGCAAGCGGCGCGTTCTGTCCGTTCATCAGGTAGATGCGGACAAAGTTAATAATGCCCAAAACCGCGCCGCAGATGAGCGCCACGCGGATTTCCTTCCATAAAATACGCAGGATATCACTTGTGTCGATTTCGCCCAGCGCCATACCACGAATGATGAGCGTGGATGTCTGGGAACCTGCGTTGCCGCCTGTGCCCATCAGCATGGGGATAAATGCTACAAGCGCAGGGAGCATAGCGATGGCATTCTCAAAACCGGCGATAATGCCGCCCGTTACGGTTGCGGACAGCATCAGCACCAAAAGCCATACAATGCGGTTTTTGGCAAGATGGAAAACGCTCGTCTTGAAATACGGGTCCTCAGAAGGACGCAGAGCGCCCATAATCTCAAAGTCCTCGGTGTTTTCTTCTTCAATAATGTCCACCACGTCGTCAACCGTGATGATCCCCACAAGCCTCTCTTCCTTGTCCACCACCGGTACTGACAACAGGTTGTACTTTTTGAACATCGCAGTAACCGTTTCTCGGTCGTCCGTGGTTTTTACGCTGATGAATTTCGTCTCCATAATGTCGGCGATATTCCGATCCGGATCGGCAAGCATCATATCCTTGGCGGACACGACGCCAAGCAGCAAGCGATCCCGTTTGATAACATAACTTGTGTAAATTGTTTCCTTATCAATGCCATGCGTCCTGATATACGCGAAAGCCTCGTGCACCGTTATTCCCTCGCGCAACTCGACGTATTCGGTGGTCATCACGCTGCCAGCGGAATCTTCCGGGTACTGCAAAAGATGGTTGATAAGCTTACGCTTCTCGTCCGGCACGTTGACGAGCGCCCGCTTCACCACATTGGCGGGCATTTCCTCGATGAAGTCAACCGCGTCGTCTACGAAAAGTTCGTTGATCAAGGCGCCGACTTCGCTATCCGAAAGCGCCTCCACGATGATCTGCTGTTCGTCGCTTTCCATATTGGCAAAAGCTTCGGAAGCGAGGTCTTTAGGCAACAGCCGGAACGCCCGCACTGCCTGTTCTCTGCCTTTTTTGGCAATAAGCGCGCTGACCGCGTCCGCAATATCGGCGTCGTTCATCTCCCGAGCGGCCGCCTGAAATTTCGCCGCATCAAACGGAACGGCGTCTATCAATTCGAGAATTTCTTGCATAATGTACTCCCTTTGTTAAAGGTGAGGGTGGATGATCACTAAAAATGAATGAAAATTTCTAGGATACCATGTTGGTACCACGTTTTTAAAAGTATGTCTTAAAAAGGCGCATAACTTTGTTAATTACAAAACTTTCTTAAAAAAACGCGGGGAGTTATATACGGCGCGTATATGCGGCGTAAGTGATAATCGGTACTAGTATCGCCGGGATCGTCCATATATACCTCCTTAAACATGTGGATTTTACTTTTTAGTCTTTAAATACCTATAATTTTTCGGTAGTATACTGAAAAATTATTTATGTGTCAAGCCGTTTTTACTGAATCGCCAGATAATACCGGTCTATATAGGTAACGCGGTTTTGGGCGGCGGCGTGGTAGTCGCTGAAAGGGTAGTCACTGACGATGCGCTGGTAACAGGCAAGCGCGATCTTGACATCCCGGGTGGGTCCAGCCGCTTCGCAGGCTTGCCCGTACAGCCAAAGCGCCCTGTCGTCGCCCTCCGCGCCCCCGGGATAATTCGCGCGGAACTGGTCAAGCACGGATACGACGCCTGCGTAGTTTTTCGCGTCGAATTGGGCTTGGGCTTGCTGGTAATATTGAGCGGGCGGCGCTCCGTCCGAGAGGACAATACTGGTACTTCCAATGGAAGCACCGCTTCCCGCTTCTGGGGGTATCCCCGCGGCGGAAGTAGCCAAGGGAGGCGTTAGTCCCCCGGATACGGCTTCGGAAACAGCGGTATCGCCTGCGTCGGATGACGACGCGGACACACTGGACTGCACCGCCGCAGGTGCAGACGCTGCAGTATCTGGAGAAGCAGACTGCGCGGCTGTGGCTGACACGGCGGAAGCCGCGGTAGTACCTGCGGACGAACTGCTCGCCTGACCGGAACTTACGCCTGCCGCACCGCCGTCTATGGCGGCGGCTTCCTGTTCGGGCGACGGCCAGCGGGGTTCGGCGTATACGGCGCGGTTCGCAGACGATCCGCCGCCCACTGAGACATCGGGCGCGCGTGTTACGGTAATCTGTACATAATCAGTAAGGGTATAATCACGGAGAAAATCCTGTTTATAGAATTTTAGCGCGTACACGCCGATTTTTTCCGCGATGAATGAAAATACCTGCCCTTCCGCGTCCAATCGGTGGGAAGAATAGGAGACGCCGTTCTGTCCGATGAGTTCACCCAGATACACCCAGCCGTTTCCGCCGAATGGGATTTCCACGCGCTGTCCCACAGTCGCCCGCACCACGCGGGAAAACGCGATTTGCCCATCAATCGTGGATGGCTGGGGCGTGCGGGCGATGGCTTCAGGCGGCGAGGCGAGCGGTAGTGACAGCGGTTCCCGCTGAGGCGGGTCCGCTGGTACAATGGACGGCGGCATAGTTGGAACCGGAACCGCAGGAGCAGGGGGAACGGGCGGACTCGGCGACTGGGGAAGCTGCCCTCCGAGCCTGTATCCGGGCGGCAATGAATCGCCTTCACGCATAGGTTCCGCGGCTGCGCTCACTGAAATTATAAAAAACAGACAAAGAAAAATTATTGATGTGTTAATTTTTTTCAAATCTTTAAACTTTTTCAAAAAATCCATAATGCGCCCCCTTACGGAATATTAGCCATTATATCGTTTACTGCGTTCGTTATATTTTCGCGCCAGTCAATATGTTCATGCTCCAGAGGGTTTGTCCAAAAGCCGCGCGTATCTTCGGCCGTCCATTTCTCCGGTTCCCGATCCAACATCACTTCCGGCAGAAAATCAGGCTCATCTGGTAGAAAAATTTCCTCTATGGGAATGGAGGGCTTTTCAGCTGTCTCCTGGATGGTACGGTTCATCGCATTGATGCGAGCTGTTTCCGCATGCTCTTTTTCCAGATGCTGCTGCAGGAATCTTACCCCGATAAGAAGGCATAAAACAACAACTAAAACGCCGAATACAGTCATGATCGTCTTTTTTTGTTTCTCAAATAATTCGTTGAGCTTTTCTAAAGCTCCTTCCAATATGCCGCCTGCGGAAGTGAGGATGTTTTCCAAGAACGCCGGAACCGGAATTTTAGCCATAACATGAGTATACCAGACAAAGAAAAATAATTCAAGTATTTTTGAACTTAATTCAAATTCGATATTGGCTTGTTTTTTCTCAAAAAATTTTCTATAATAATAGTATGTGTTTTCCTTTTTATGAAAACTACAAAAACGGGCTTCGTTTTTCTTGTGTTCGCTGCTCCGCCTGCTGCCGTTATGAAAGCGGCTTTGTGTATCTTTCTGAGGCTGACGCAGAACGACTCGCACGTGCCTTGAATCTGACACGCCCTGAGTTTGAGACGCAGTACTGCCGCTGGGTCAGCTCGGAACGAGGCAAGGTTCTTTCATTGAAAGAAAAAGCGAACTTTGACTGTGTGTTCTGGGACAAGGGCTGTATCGTGTACGAAAGCCGCCCCCTGCAATGCAGCGCTTTTCCGTTTTGGCGGACATTGGTGGCGGATCGCGCTACTTGGGACACCGCCACGGCGGAGTGCCCGGGTATGGGAAAAGGCGCACTGCATGACGCTGATACAATAGAGGCGCTGCTCACGGAACGGGAAAACAATCCCTTCATCGAAAGGAAACATCATGAATAACGGCGTCATAAATGACGGAATTATGATTTCTCTTACAGAAGCGGAAGCGCGGGCTTTGTTTATTAGATTTAAGCGGGAAGAGTGCGGCGTAGCGCCCGTCACGGGGATTTTGCCTGTGGAGCAGGCGCTGCTTATGCGAATAGAAAAAGCCTTATACAAAAATCTTTCTGTTTATGAGGCGGAAGATTTAATGAAGGAAATTACAGGAAAATAAGCGAATGAGAGTTAATCCGATAAAACTTGCCTTAGTAATATGCGCCGTTCTGCTTTTTTTAGCCGTTCTCGTTGGCATTGGGGCTTTAGTGGCGGCGCACTCACTCAATGCGCCGCCTCAAGGAAGCGCGGGCGAGCTTGTCTTTGAAGTAAAGCAGGGCGAATCGCCGCACTCGGTTGGACAGCGGCTTGAAGAGGCGGGCGTTATCAAGAGCGAATTCTTTTGGAACGAGGTGGTAAGCCGTGTGGACAGGGATTTTCTCAAGTCTGGCGAGTATACCTTGATTCTTCCGGCAACCCAGTTTGAAATACACAATATGCTGGAAACAGGACAGCCCAAAATCTTGAAAGTAACCGTTCCCGAAGGACGCACCCTTTCAAAAACCGCCCGTATTTTTGAGGACGCGGGCATCTGCTCCGCTTCCGAGTTTTTAAGTGCGGCGTCCTCACCCACACTACTCGAAAAGTACCGCATTCCAGCGGATACAATGGAAGGTTATCTTTTCCCGGACACCTATTTTTTTCAAGAAAACTATGCGGCTTTGCTTGTTGTGGATCGCTTGGCAGAGACATTTTTCCAACGTCTTGCCACAGTCGCCGATGTAGACAGCCTTACACCGGACAATCTGTTTGAAAAGGTAACGCTTGCCTCTATTGTAGAGCGCGAGTACCGCGTGAGCGCCGAGGCGCCTGTTATGGCGGGCGTGTTTTACAATCGCCTGTCTGTGAATATGCCTTTGCAGTCCTGCGCCACTGTCGAGTACATCATCACCGAGATACAGGGCAAGCCCCATCCCGAAGTCCTCTACACACGGGACACGGAAATCAAAGACCCCTACAACACCTACGTGAACCGAGGACTGCCGCCCGCACCTATTTGCTCGCCCGGACTTACCGCTCTTTCCGCTGTGTTCAATCCTGACTCAAACGATTTTTTCTATTTTCGCCTTGTAGACGCTTCTTCCGGCGAACACTATTTTTCCAAAACTTTTGACGCCCACATCAAAGCCGGAGAGTTTTTTCTAAAGAACTGATTTTTTTAGTTTTTCAGAGAAGGGAAGAGACTTTTAAAGGATGCTTGAAACGTCGGTTTTTCAAGCATCCTTTAAACATTACAGTTTAGCGAAGCCGATGGGGGCGGAAGTTTTTGCAGATAATTCTTCTTTGCAGAATTTGAGCAGTTTTTCAAATGACGCTGGTACGCCAGTCAGTACATAATCGGTAATGGCGCGCCTAGTTACGTTTTCGATCTGTCCGCCCGAAAAATCGAATCGGCGGGCAAGCTCTCCCGCGTCAACTGCGGATAATTCCGGCAGCATACTACCCCATATAGACTCGCGCACGATCGCGTCGGGTTTCTCAAACTCAATCTTATATAAAAAACGACGTTCAAACGCCTTATCCATATTTTGGACAAGATTCGTGGTGGCTATGAGTATGCCGGGCAGCTTTTCCATTTCTTCAAGAATGATGTTTTGGAGGCTGTTCATCATCTGGTCTACAGAACGTGCAGAATTTCCCAGTTCAAGCCGCTTTGATATAATGCAATCCGCCTCGTTAAAGAAAAGAATGGGTATGGGAACACCGGCAAGCTCCCGTGCCTTTACAGCCGAGCGATAATTCTCAAAGACCGCTTTTAGATTTTTTTCACTGTCGCCCACCCACCGGCTTTGTATGTCCGCAATGTTTATGGATAGCAGATCGCGGGACGTTTCGCGAGCGAGCTGGTAGGCGGTCTCGGTCTTTCCAGTACCAGGAGCGCCGGAAAACAAGCATACAAAGCCGCTCCGCAGGCGCTTTTCTTCAAGACGTTTCTGCACTGCCTTGAAGTTATCCGCCTGCAACAGGGAAAACAGCTCCTCTATGCGCTCCTGTTCCTTTTTGTTGTAGAACATCTTCTTTTCAACGATTTTCCCATAGGGAAGGAGGTTGTCTTTTTTTTCCTTTTCTTTAAACGTCTTTTGCAGTTTCAGCCCTAATTCGCCCAATAAATCGTTCCGCGTCGTTTGCGTAAGCAGGAAAATCTCGCTGTCCCCAAAAAAGTCGTCCTCATAGTCCGTGTCCTCATTCGCCTCGACAAAACCCCGCCGCGTCAGCTCAAATTCCCCTTCCTTAAAAGCGCGGGTGAATTTGCGGAACACAGGGTCAGGAAATATGCCGCCTATATCGCTTATGCCTATGCTGTTATCGTTGCACAAGACGAGCCGTTGGCAGAATCGCAGAAGCAGAATAAGATCAGTGATTTCAAGGTTAAATTCTTTCACTTTACGGCAGAAATCCAGCGTCATATTGTTGTTTATCAACGCCTGAATTTCAGCGGCAAAGGTCTCATAGCTCGACTCATTGTTGCCGTGTTGGTCGAACATCTGGTCAAGCACCTCAAAGAATCGCTCTATATCGATATTTTCGTAGGTATCCACAACAAAAGGTTTGCCGATCCGCAGAGATTCTATCACTTGGGGGTTGACGCGGTAGGTAGAGGTTTCACCTGTTTCACCCGGTCTGCGGCACAGAAGCAGTTTTTTGCGCTCAAGCGCGTCGAATTCAGGCGAAAGCGGGAGTATTTCAAGGCTGTTCAAGTTGAGAGAAGAAGCTATCTCGCGCAGAAATATAGACTGATCCTCGAAGCGCACAAGAAACTGGACATAGATGACCGCTTGTATCTGCGTTAGGTGGAAACGTTCCATAATCGCCTTGAGGTGGGGTTTTGCATGTTCAAAGAACACTTCTGAGAAAGGGCTTTCGCAGGCGCTTGCTTGGTCGGCGAGTTTTCTGATATGGGTGAGTATGTTTGTTTTCTTCCCGTGCGAGAATTTCCTTACGGAACTTGGGACTTCGGCGAGTTTGTTCAGATTGAAATCAAGGGTTTTGAGCCGTCGCAGGTTTTTGATGGTGTCAGGCAGACGGGTAAGCCGATTGCGACTGATGTCAAGGGTTTCCAGTACTGAGAGCCGGTCTATGTTTTCCGGCAGCTCGACAAGATCATTATCGCTTAACTTCAGTTTTTTCAAATTGCGTAGTTCAACAATCGTTTCAGGCAGTTTTAAAAGCCGATTTCCGCTTAAATCCAGAAATTCCAAAGCGGAAAAGCTACTCATAGAGACGGGCAGTTCTTCAATCTTGTTGCCGCTGAGGTTGAGCCCGTGAATAAGTTCCGGTTCTTCTATAAATTCAATGGGGAAACGGTCCAAGCCAAGATCGGAAAGATCAAGCTCCATTTCCCAAGAATCGGCAAAATGTTTTATCCGCCTCCGCGCTTCTTTTAAACCAGAGTTTTCCGTCGCAAATTCTGTCATAATAGAATTATTATAGCATATTTAGCTCATTTAGTCAATGTTTTTAAAGCTCTTGATAAGCATGTCGGCGGATCGTTTGATATCATCAACCTGTGTATTTTGCAGTACCGTAACGCGGAATACGGCGGATTCCAATAGAGCGTAGAAGAATTCATTGACTTCTTTGACGGGCATGGGTCTAAATTCGCCTTTTTTTTCGCCTTCTATAATGAGATTCGACAGGATATGACGGAGTCTGATGGTTCTGCGCCGAACAGATTTTTCCGGGTTGCCGTCTGTTCGGGCGAGGTATAGGAGGTGGTCAAGCATCACGCGGAAAAGGAGGCGGTTCTCCACAATTTTGTTCAAGATGTGAGAAACAACGCCGGACAGACGTTCGGTGTAGCTTTTTCCTGATTCTTCCGTAATTTTTTTGATATCGTCTTCAACGCCTTCCTGCAGCTGCTTGATACTGTAGCTAAACACTTCTTTTTTGTTTTTGAAATAAAGATACAAGCTTGTACGAGTAATGGCGCATTTGTCCGCGATTTTCTGAAAGGTTGTATCTTCAAATCCTTCCATAACAAACACTTCAAGCGCCTTTTCGAGAATTTCTTTCCGTCTTTTTTCATGTTCTACAACAATTGACATATTTTAAGCA
>QMCE01001189.1_pt1 | contig 14187 bp, 10 predicted proteins | sample 1821851 | NCBI WGS metagenome assembly QMCE01 (sample SAMN09453174, study PRJNA476694) | Termite gut metagenome, whole genome shotgun sequencing project. | isolation source: worker | host: Odontotermes sp. | place: South Africa:Pretoria | collected 2016-01-28 | reverse complement strand
ATCGATCTTTTTCAAAACGGAGAGGAACGTACCGCCCAAAATCTCTCCGGCGGCGAGAAATTTATCGTATCGCTTTCGCTCGCGCTCGGGCTCTCGAATATGGCGAGTAAAAACATGAGAATCGATACCATGTTTATCGACGAAGGTTTCGGCACGCTGGATTCGGAATACCTGGATTTAGCTCTCTCCGCCCTGAACGGTTTGCAGAGCGAAGGAAAACTGATCGGCATTATTTCCCATTTGGCGGAACTGAAAGAGCGCATCGGCACGCATATCGAAATCATCCCGCTCGGGAACGGAAATTCAAAGATCGAAATCCGGTGACTCAATACTCCAAAATGCTAAGGTTCTCGCCGATCTGCCGTAATTGTTCCTCTGAAAATCCGGTGAATTCCACACCGTCCATCGTATAGGGAAACATAATGTTATTTTCATCCGGACAAAAAAGCATCGCCGCCTGCTTGAAAATAATACGCGGAGAAATTCTATAATCACTGGGGAGTTTGATCTTTTTGGATAAAGAATTCAGCAATGCACAAAACGGTGTATCATCAAGTCCGTCGTCTCTGTTCGAGAAATCATTTTCACCTTCCAGATCCGATAATGTCGCCGTGGTGTGGCGCACCCCAAAGAAATGAGCGGATTCATGCAGTGCCGTAAAAGCGATCGACTTTGAATCCACGGCAAATTCCTCCGAATCCTGAATAAAATGCGTGCCGATAGCCACGGTACTTCCCGTGCCGCCGCCGAGAGACCCGCCGAAAAGCAGAGAATACCCTAAAACGCTTTCCGCATCAATGCGGTGAACCAAAATCAAATCCAGTGCGTCATATACCGGTGATTCCCCCCAGCCGCCGAGTTCCGTCACCAAAAAATCCGCGGAGGAAGTTCCGGCGAGCCAGGGCTTTTCAGGAGAATATTTCGCTCCGAATTCCGGATGATCTTCCGCATTCCGTACAAAAATCGTATCGACGGTGATCCCTCCCGGCGCAAGATAAGTCCGGAAGGTACTTAAAATTTGGGCTGCGAGTTCCGGAACCGATAGCGCATCGGCGGTTCCGCCGTACTTTCCGGCAACGATCAAGTTCAAACTAAGGCGTTTGGAGTAATTCCCCTTCCCTTCAAATAAAAAATTCCGGATTTTTCCCGTGTAATAGTTCCCGGAAGCGTCCATCAGAGTCGCCGCCCAGTAGGTGCGGGAAGATTCTTCGCAGGTAAAGGAATAAACAAACCGGTCTTCGACCTCTTTTGCTTTCAGCCGCCGGACCTGCCTGAGCCGGTATCGGGTTGAGTCGCTATTGAAAATCACGCGGAATAATTGCAATTCGGGGCTTTGATGAGGGCCATCCTTTTGGAATGAAAGTTGATAATCCGCCCCCGGGTGGACCCTCAGAAGCACGCCTTCGGCAAGATTTGCCGCAAGCGAATCATTCGCCGCCCGATCATTGGGGAAAGCAGCCCGGCTCAGATCCGAACGGGGAAACAGTTCCGAATCGGAACCACCGGAAGCCGGATCGGAACAACTCGCCATAAAAACAGAAAAAATCAGGAAAAAAATCTTTTTTTTCATTTTTTGATTCCCAAAAAGCCGTCTCAAACGTTTTATCAGTAAGATTCACTCCGAATATAGCAAGCCCTATGATAAAAAACCAAATACGGCAAAAACTTTCACGCTTTAAAGCATGGCCGCCTCTTTTCAGGGATCTTCTCCGCCCGCTTTCCGAAAGACCGGCGCTCGCCTCCTTTTCCGGTTTCATTCTTATCTCCATTCCGTTCCATTTTCCGGAATTCGGAATTCCGTTTTCCGTTTTAACTCTCATATTTATCATTTCCCTCGCGCCTTTTGCGAGAAAATGTACCCTTTTCTTTTCATTTCTCGCGCTTCTTTTTTACTGTTTTCACCCTCCAAAGGAACGCGCCGCATTTCCAACCGAAAAAATCCCGGTCTCGGGGAAAGGTTTTGTAGAGGCATTACTCCCCCGCCAGAATGGGAACGCGGTGATCCTTTCCACGGATTTCGGAAAATTCCGCCTCATCCTCTCTGATTCTCTCGCCCCGCTTCCCGGAGATTCGATTTTCTGGACATCCGAGTGGTATCCGAGCCGGCCGCCGACGGTTCCGGGCACGTTTCATGCGCCTCGCTGGCTCGAAAGCGCGGGGCTGACGGCTCACGGAAAAATGAAGACGATGGAAGTTTTCCATTCCGCATGGATTCCCGAAAGATCGTTTCTCAAGTTCCGCCGGTGGATCAAATCGCGCCTGACTTCCCGCATGAGCGAAGCGGAGAGCGGTTTTATTTTGGGGCTCCTCGCCGGAGACCGCTCCGGAATTCCGGAAATTTTACAGCAGGATTTCAGAAGAACCGGGCTGATTCACGTGCTTTCCATCAGCGGCTTCCATGTGGTTCTGCTTTCCGGCATTTTAATGCTTTTCTTAAAAGCGACTCCGCTCCCGCATCAGGCGGTGCGCGTATGCGCCATTCTTTTATTGCTGATTTACATTCCGGTAGCGGGAGGCTCGGCAGCCGTTACGCGGGCGGTTTTCATGTTTTCCGTAATTCAGGCGGCGGCTCTCTTTCAGAGAAAAACCGACGGTTTGAATAGCCTCGGCGTGGCGCTCCTTTTGATTTGCCTGTTCCGCCCCGAAGAGATGGGAAACGCCGGATTTCAACTTTCCGCCGCCGCCACCGCAGGGATTATCACCGGACAAAAATTTTACCAGCTGAAACGCCTTTCCAAAAGGCTAAAAAAGTATCCCGTACTTTCCGCGCTGGAATCCTTCTTTTTAGCCTCCACCTGGGTCACCTTCACCGCCACCGTATCCACCGCACCCTTTTTAATTTACCACTTCAAATCGCTTTCACCCGTTTCCCTGCTCGGAAACATTTTCGTAGTTCCGCTGATTTCCTATGCCATGCAATCCGGGCTTTTTGCCGTCATCATTCCGGCAGACTTCATTCGCTTTATTTTCGCCGATGCGAGCGCGTTTTTTTTAAGGGTGGCGGTATGGATCACCTCATCCCTGTCAAAAATTCCGGGAGCCATGCTCACCGTCGGCCCGTTCCCAATTGAAATTCTTCTTTTGAACACGGCTATTCTTCTCGCAATACCCTCATTTTCCAAAAATGCTCTTTCCAGGCGGATCACCCTCTATTCGTTTCTTTGTCTGTGTATCCTCTTTACTTACGAGCAAATTAAAATCCGGTTGAAGCCGGAGTGGTCGATTGCCGTTTTGGATGCCGGGCAGGCGGACTGTATTTTCATCAAAAGTCCGCAGAAAAAAGCATTTCTCGTTGATGCCGGCGTGAACGGAAAACGCGATGTCGCCCAGAATAAAATCATTCCCTTTTTAAGAAACGAAGGTGTGTTCGAACTTGAAGCGCTCATCATCACGCACCCGGATGCCGATCATTTCGGCGGCGCCAAAACACTCCTGAAATCATTTCCGGTTAAAGAACTCTGGATCAGCGAATGCGCGCGTTTCGATGAAAAACCGGAATGGATTCCGGTTTTATCGGCCGCTTTGGAAAACAAAATACCGGTGCGGGATCTGCGGCGCGGGCTCACCTTTACGGAATATTCGTCTTTACCCGGAACAAAGCCGAGCCTTTGGGAAATGCGTTTTCTCCACCCCAACCCCGGGCTGTGCCGCGGCACCAATGAAGAGTCCCTCACCATTCACATTCGAGGTGCCGGCGGAAGCGCGCTCCTCACCGGCGATTTAACGACCCTCGGAGAATCCGAAATTTTACAAACCGATATTCCGGTAAAAAGCAACATTCTAAAACTCGGGCATCACGGCTCCAAAACATCCAGTTCCGAGGCATTTCTCAAAGCGGTAAACCCGGATCTTGCGATTATTTCTTCCGGAAAAAACAACCGCTACCGGCATCCGAGTAAAGCCGTCACGGAAAGGCTCCGCGATCTTCAAATTCCCCGGTTTAATACCGCCAATGACGGAAGTTTGATCCTCCGGTTTCGGGAAAATGCCTATTTCTTAGAATGTTTCCCGACAAGCCCGCGCTGTTTTCCGGAAGGCGGCACACTCGAAATACCGTAATAAATTTGGCGGCGCATTAAAAAGAAGAGCAAGAACACCGGAATGGTGGAAAGGGTCGCCACCGCCATGAGAAGATCGAAACGGGAACCGAACTGCCCTGCATACAAGCGAATTCCTACGGGAATCGTCGCCGAATGAATATCCGAGGACAACGCCCAGGAAATCATGAGTTCGTCCCAGGCGAGCAAAAAGACATAAATTCCCGTCGCCACCACTCCCGGAAAAATCGCCGGAAGCGTGATCTTAAAAAAGGCTCCGATTCGAGAACAGCCGTCCATCAAAGCCGCTTCTTCGAGTTCCCGCGGAAGCATCAGGTAAAAGCCTCTCAAAATCCAAATAGCGAGCGGTGAGAAAAGGATCGTATAGACAAAAATCATCCCGGTTTTTGAATTTAACAGATGAATCGAGAAATGCTGCTGCACGGCGGCAAAAATCAAAAACATGGGGATTAAATACAAAATAACGGGAACCACCTGCGTTATGACAATTACATTGTTCAAATTCCGCCGCACACGCGTAAGCGCATAGGCGCTGAAAGTGGCAAAGAACATTACAATCAGCATGGTAAAAAAGCAAACGACAAAAGAATTGAAAATAAAAGTTTGGAAAGGAATAATTTTCAAAAGATCCTGATAGTTTCTCCAGTGCAAAAAGAAATTTCCCTTGGGGAGAAATTCATGGCTGCTTTCTCCGGCCGCTTTATCGATCAGGGCGATTCGCCCGGAAATCGTACCGATCCAAATCCGGTTATCCTTCACATAAATACTCGTAACCACTCCGTTTTCCCGAACCAGAGAATCGGCAAAGTTTCTCACATAACCGCTGTAAACGCGGCTGTTTTCGGTTTCGGAATAGAGGAAATCCAGAAGTGAAATTTCCATCACCCCTCCGGAAAACCCGAAATAAACCCGGTCACCCACCACATGAATCGCACTCAAATTGGAATAAAATCCGCCTTCATCGCTGAATAAGTGATGAAGTACCTTTCCGGCGCGGAAATCAAAAAAGAAAATTTCGTTTCCATAGGTGAAAAGAATGGCGGAATGCCCTACTTTTGTACTGCGCAAATCGCGCCCGAAAAACGGCGGAAGTCCGTTTTCACCGAATAAATAATTGCGGAGAACGGTTTCGGTTTCCACATCCAGCAGAGAAAATCCGTAATCGTGAATCAGCAATATCTCCGTATTCGAAACGGGAATAATATTTTGAATCGCAGAAGTCGGGAGCCCCTGATGTATGGTAATCCAGCGCAATTTATCCGGATTTCTCATATCCAAAACGGCCACACCCGGAAAAGCGTCCCACCAAATGCCCATACATAAATAATGCCCGGCCAGCTTGACCGAAAGCCCGTGTTCACTTTGAGGCAAGCGATTCACCCAAATGTCTTCCCAGTCAATGCGGCGGAAACTGGTCATCGTGTGAGGTATTTTTTCCGCAAGGCACCACCGGAAAAGTTCGCGTTCTTCTTTTGGCGTTCGTTGGGGTTTTCTGAATAAGTTTAGAATCACCGGATTCAGCCACTCCGTTTCCTTTTCCCAGCGGGAAAGAATTTCACGGAGGACGGGAGGCTGATTCAAAATATAATTCAACGAAGTCAGAAGAGAATCATTGGCCGGAAAAGGCTCCGAGAGGTAACTCGCGAGCGTATAAACCGAATCGCCTCCGGAAATCAACGGAGTTTCATTCAAGAGTTTGGAAAGCCGCTGCCATTGAACATCGGGAACGGCATCCGGGGTAGGATAAAAGAAAGTGAAATCCGTTTCCTTAAAACTCTTCTCAAAAAAAGACCAGTCCCAGCTTCGGGATTCCGTTTGCGTTTCCAAATCAAAGAGCATCAAGGCTTCATCGGCGGAAAAAACATACAGATCTTTGCCATCTAATGCATAGCTCGAAGAAACCGTATGAAAATTCCAGGATTTGCGCTCTTCTTCATTGAGCGAACCTTCGGGATAAATATAAAGCTGACCGTTCAACGTGGCCGCCACCGAGCCGACACCTTCTACCGGCCGGAAAAAATAAACGTCGTTGCGGTAAGGCGCGGGAATAAAATTCCCCTGAAGAATATCCGTATTCCCCATGAGGGAGCTCCACACCATCCAAAAAAGAGGAAAGAGGTTGAGCAGTGCGAAAATAACGGCAATCACCCGCACCATTTATATATCCTCGCGGAACAATCGATACCAAAAAAATATCACAAAAAGCATCACACCCATAAAGAGAGTGCTGAGTGCAGCGCCCAATCCGAAATTCCAGCTCTGGAACGTGACGCGGTAAATAAAAGTCATCAGCAAGTCGCCGAATTTTCCGGGAAACCCCGAACCGTTTCCGAACATCATCGCCACCAAATTAAAGCTGTACATATTCAGAACCACGCTTTGCAAAATGACGAGAGCGAGAACGGGGCGCAACTGCGGCAAGGTAATGTAAAAAAACATACTGATTTTTCCGGCACCGTCAATTTCCGCATTTTCATAAGTTTCTCTGGAAATCGAAGTGAGCCCGACCCAAAACATCATCATATAAAAAGGCCAGGAGCGCCATATTGTCGGAATGATGATCGCCCAAATGGTGTTCGGACCGGTCAGCCAGCGCGGTTTCACCAATTCTCCCGCATGGTACTCCCAATGAGCTCCGATAAAACTCGTGATCACGTCAAAGTGTAAAATATCGAACAGCAAAACATTGATGATTCCTTCATTTTGCTGCCACATGAACCCCCAAAGAATACCGACAACGTAAGTCGGTACCACCCAGGAAAGCAACAGTAAAAAACGCAGGCACTCCACCCCTTTAAAATTTTGCCGCATCAGAAGCGCGCCGAAAAGCCCTAAAACCACGCAACCGGTACTTACGCATATCGTATAAATAACCGAATTGCGCAGCGCATTCAAAAAACCGCTTAAAAAAGAGGAATCTTTCGAGAGAAGAATTTCTTCGTAATTGGCAAGCCCGACAAACGGAGCGCTTTCAAAAAACTCAATGATCGACTTTTCATTCCCTAAAAAACTCACTCCGATTCCGGTCAGGAGTATCAGGAAAAAAAATACCAGAAAAAGAAACAGAGGGGAAAGGAAAACGAACTTTCCGAACCGATTCTTAAGACTTTTAGGGGAAAGAAACTTCATCCTTTTACCTGAGTAATCGCTGTTTCCGGATTAAGTCATTAATTTCACGGTCGGCGGCGCGAATTTCCCGGATGATTCCCTCTTCGGGCCAGGTTCCCCGGGGCGCGGCGGAAATTAAATCGAACATATTGCCGAAACGCTGCAATAAAATATTCGTTTCGATTTCCCCCCAAAAAGAAACCGCCGGGTAAGATTTTGAACTCTTGACCATTTTTTGAAATATCCGCCGTTTTTCATCGTCTTTAAAATAAGAGTATTCGTAAGCATCTTTAAAGGCGGGTAAAAAACCGGAAATGCGCGACATGGAAAGCGCGACATCCGAACGCGTGGAAAGATAACGCACGAGAGCCGCAGATTCTTTCGGGTATTTGGAAAATTTGAAAACAGAAAGGTTGGAACCGCCGGCAAAATAATAGGCGTTGTGATCCAAAGAAGCTACCGGAGGAAGCATACAGGAATAATTTCTCGCTGCCACTCTCATCCCCTGCCCTCCTAAATAACGGGGACTGTTGAGGAAAATAGTCTTGTTCGTAGCATCAAACCAGAACGCGAGCCGGCCGTCATCAAAATCCGAACTCACCTGACTCATCGTCTTTTCCAAATTGGCGGGATTATTAAACCCGCGGCGTATGAGATCCAGAAAAGCCAAAATTCCCCGGATGGATTCTTCATCGGCAAGGCGGCTACGGGTTACTGCGGAATCCAAAAAATCGCCGCCGCTCCCCCAGATCCACGGCGCAAAATTATGAACCATGTTCATATCGCCTCTACCCGGATAACCGATGGGAGCGACTTCTTTTCCCTCAATCACCACTTTCGCATCGAGAATCTTTTGAAGAACCTCGTTAAAGTCTTCCCAGGTTTTAATATCTTCGGGGTTCACCTGCAATTGTTTCAGCACATCTTTGCGGTAATAAAGCGGGCGCACATCGAGAAACCAGGGGATACTCGTCACACTGTCCGAACCGGCCGGCCTTGCAAACTTCATGGAGGTTTCCACAAAAACCGAATCGCCGCCGACGGATTGAAGCAGAGAATCCAGCGAAAGTAAAGCATCCATTTCCGTAATCGCCGCCGCCCAGGTTGTCGGCATTTGAACGATATCCGGGCCGTTCTTTGTGGTGGCAGCCGTTGTGATTTTTGTCCAGGCCACCGTCCAGTCGAAAACGGAAACTTCCACACGGATCCCCGGATTTTCAAGTTCGAAATCGCGAAGCACCCTTTTCATTTCCACCGCAGGATCGAGACTGTTGGGCATAATCCACAATTGCAATGTAATGCGATGGTCATCCGAACGGCAAGAAAGAAAAAACGGCAAAAGAACGCTCAAAACCAAACCGGCAGCGAGCGTTTTCTTAAAAGAAAAGAAGAACTTTTTTAACTCAAAAGTCAAAGAATCCGTTCTCCGGAAGAAACATCAAAAGCGTAAAAATGCTCTTCGGAAAACGTCATAAACAAACGGTCTCCGACTTCGCAATTCATTTCTACAGAAACCCGCGTCACCAAATTCAGGTCCTGACAGCGCACATAAACAAGAGAGGATGGCCCGAGAGGCTCCACCACTTCCACCACGACCGGAAGTGAAATTTCCTGCCCCACGCTGATACGCACAAACTCGGGGCGAATCCCGAGGCGAATACGCGAATGCGCACTCAAAATATTTACGAGCCGTGCGGGAACCGGAAGCGTCATCTTTGCCTGTTCGATCCGCATTCCATTCGAAGCGCGGCTCACCACAAAAAGATTCAGCACCGGACTCCCGATAAAAGTAGCGACAAATTCATTGGCGGGGTTCCGGTAAAGCTCCATCGGGCTTCCGAGCTGCATCAGGCGGCCCTCTTGCAGACAAGCCACCCGGCTACCCATCGTCATCGCTTCCGTTTGATCGTGAGTCACAAAAATCATGGTGGATTGCAACCGGCTATGTAAGCGCCCGAGTTCCACCCGCATCAAACTCCGCATTTTCGCATCCAGATTCGAAAACGGTTCGTCGAAAAGGAAAATTTTCGGTTTGCGAATAAAGGCGCGCCCGAGGGCGACCCGCTGTTTTTGCCCGCCGGAAAGGTGCCCCGGCTTACGATTCAATAAATCGTCGAGTTCCAAAATTTCGGAAGTTTCCCGAACGCGTTCTTCGATTTCCGCCGCCGAAATGCCGCCGCGCACGCGAAGCCCGAACTCCAGGTTCTCCCTCACCGTCATGTGGGAATAAAGCGCGTAATTCTGAAAAACCATGGCAATGTCGCGATCTTTGGGCAAAAGGCGCGCCACCGGCATATCTCCGATCAGAATTTCTCCGCTCGAAGGAGTTTCGAGCCCGGCAATCATGCGAAGAATCGAAGACTTCCCGCAGCCGGAAGGCCCTACGAGCACCAGGAATTCCCCTTCCCGGATCTCAAGCGAAAATGAATTCACCACGGGAACCTTACTTCCCGGGTAAAATTTACTCACCTCACGAAGAGTCACCGAAGCACTTAACGAAGGCATACTCTACGCTTCTGAACCTTCAAAAGGTTTTTGAGCGGCCTTGTCGATATCAAAAAGCCTTCGGAGCGGTTCCTGTTTGGAGCGGTTTGTTTCTTCCAGCGAGAACGAAGCCATAGAGAGCGCCACCAACATGGAATCGGGAGTATTGTTCACGGCTTTGATGAAATCGCTGGAGGAGACACCCTCCGTATAAAAATCAACGACAAAGGTATCAAATTCTCCCGAATTCAAACATTCGAGAGCTTCTTTCTCGGTACCCACCGCTTTTACCGAAGCACCGACCAGCAAATCGGAAATCGCTTCGAGGGTCACCCGGCGGCGTTCGTCATCCGCTTCCCAGATCAGCACACTGCGTTCACTGTAATCGTGTACCGGCGGAGCAGACTCAACCACCTCTTCTTCCAATTCTTCTTCGTTATCCTGAATCATTTTTAAAATTCCTTTTACTCAAGTTCTTTAAATTTAACACCAAAATAAGCTTAAAAAGGGGAACTGGAAAAGAAAGTATGAAAAAAACTCCAGAGCCTGTTCACATAATCTGAAATATTCGGATTTTGAATGGATTTTTTTGCGCATTTATCAAGTTCGAGCGGGTATGTAAAACGTTCTAAGTGTGCGCCGCTACTTAGTTTTGCCGGGCAGGGCCATTTTTCTTGAAATACGGCGGTATTTCAAGAAAATTTAACGAAGTCTGGCGAAACCAGGGGGCGGCGCACAATTGGAAAATAACTCATCCGTATCTTTGGAAAATCAGCCGAAAGGTATTTATCTCGTGAAAGCGACGGTGGACGGAAAGGATTTTCTTCTGCGAATTCCGGTGAAATAATCCGGCAATCGCTTCAACCGCACGCAGAAACGCTATCAAAAAACAGTTCCGAGAGATTTCTCCGAAAAGTATTGATACGGTCGGCATTTCTTTCGCGAAGCGGATAAGTGAAATCGGAAAGAACGACGATTCCCGCAGAAAGTTCCGCATCGGCAACCATACTCGCGCCGGTAAAGCCGGTTTTTCCGAATCTTTTTTTTCCTTTACAGTTCCCCATGAATCGTTCCGCATTATACTCAAACCCGAAGGAACAGGCGGCACCCGGAACATTTTCGAGTGCCGGCGCGGAAACCATGGAAAGCAAGCCGGGCGGCATAAGTCTTTGACCGCCCGAAACGCCGTCTTGAAGGACCATCCGGAGGAATTTCAATAAATCGGGTACGGAAGAAAACATGCCCGCCGAGCCCACCGGAAATAAACTCCCGAGTACAAACGCGCTCTCATCATGCACTTCTCCGTGAATCACGCGCCCGCGCCACGGGCAATTCTCCGTAGGAATCACTTCATTTACAGGCACGCGAGCGAACGGAAACCAACCCGAGCGCGCCATACCGAGCGTTTTGAAAAAAAACTTTCGCCCCAAGTCGGAAAGAGGCTCCCGGTACAAACGCGAGAGAAGTATCCCCAGTAAAATACTCGCCGGATTTCCGTAATTAAAAACCGAACCGGGTGCTTTTAAAAAAGGGTAAGTATAAAGTGTTTCCAAAATCGCATGCGGCGAGAGAGATTTCAACGAACTCATCGGCACGCGGTAATCCAGGCTATGGGTGAGTAAATGCCGCACGAGAATCTGTTCCCGGAAATTGCTTTGAATTTCCGGAATCCAGCGGATTACAGGCGTATCCAAAGAAAGTTTTTCTTCAAGAATCGCTTTCAAGGCAAGTGCGGACGTGGGGCATACTTTCGTGAGAGAAGCGATATCAAAAACCGCATCTTCGCCGATCCCAAATGCAAATACTTGAGTTTTCCCGTCCGGTAACACATAGCCCGCTACGGCACGGTAAAAAATTTTTTCCGCGATTGCCGAAGCAAAGAGTTCCAAAATTCTTCGGCTTAACGTTTCCATAATTAACGAAATGCGGGAACAATCACAAAAGTTTTCCCATTTTTAGGAACACTTTTCTTAAACTCGAAGTTCTGTTCTACACCGCCTTCGCGATTCAAGGCGCGCACCTGGATCACATGGGCACCTTCCGGTACCGGAATCCGCGTAAGGTGAATGGTACTCGGCAGAAAAAGCCCTACGCGCAAATCGGCCTGTTCCAACTGCGACTGCGCCACATCCGTTCCAACGTTGGTGAGGAGATCCACAAAAGCATTGCCGGTTTTCACCGCGCTCTTTGCCTTTTGCGCCGCCACCGTTCGAATCACCACGCGAGCGGCCGTGCGCCCCATGGTCACCAGATTTTCCTGTTCCAGATTTTGAGCCAGATCATTTGAAATATTATTGATCACTTCGGGTTTTAAATTTGAGTGGCGATCTTTCACGGAAACCGAGAATTGATTTACCTTGAATTTCCGCGATTTCTTTTCCGGAAGTGCGAAGCCCACGTGAAATGAAGTTCCCGCGGAAGACGTGCCCGGCGGAAGAATCGGTGCCACAATCGTGAGAGAACCTTTTTTTCCGGTTTCACCGTCTTTATAATATAAATTAAGGCCGCCGCCGTTTACAAAAGTCCCGGACATATAAAGTTCGCCGAGAATGGCGCTTTTTCCGGCAAAACCCACCACTACAATTTCTTGCCCGAACTCATTTCTTAAAGCGTCATTTGCCGAAGAAGCCGGCGGAGTTTTCCCAAGCGCCTGAATATCATCTTCGCGGCCGTTCTTTTTCAAATAATGATAGACGTAGCTCCAAAGCTCCGGCGGAAGCGTTTGCTTGTTTTCATCGTAAATCTTAACGGCCTGAAAATAAGAAATCGCCGCATTGTCCGCTTCACCGGCAAGTTCATAAACAAGTCCGCACAGGTAACGCAGGTAACCCGCGTCATTCACTTTCTTTTCATTCTTTTGATAAAGCCCTTCCGCCGCAATTTGAGAACGGCGCACTTCCACGAGGGCCCCGTCAATATTATTCTGCAACAGGTAATTTAAAATCTGATAAGCATAGAGAGAAAGCAATTCAAAAGGGCGTGCCCGGTAAGGGCGCACGTTATCATTGGTCACCAAAGCGGCCGCTTCATTTGAAACCGAGCGCGCAAACAACTCGTCATAAATCGTTTCGGCTTTCGCGAAATGTTCCGCGCTTTGTTTCCAGTCACCGTTATAATGATAAAGGACACCCAAATCATAGTGAAATAAGAATTCACTGTTGGAGCCGTAAATATCCTTTTCCTTTTCAATGGCTTTTTGAATCGCCGCCTCAAATCCGCCTTCTTCAAGAGGTTTGGATAACATCTCATAGCGTGTTACGGATTTGTTAGCACAACCGGCAAAAACCAAAAGGAGAGCCAGGAGAAACAGCCTGGTGCGAATTACAGATGTGGAACTGAACATGAAAAGGTTCCTTTTTGAGTGAAAATCCAATGACAATGAAACACAAACATACCTATAATTATGAATTACGCTAACACAAGCGCACTCCGCAGAATGTTGATGCCTTTATCGTAATTTAAAATTAAAAATGTAAGCTGGGGGCTTACATTTTTACGGAACCGCGAGAAATGTATTTCTTGATTTTCTTGTCGCCGATCCAAAGTTTTTTGTGAGATTGGATGTCGATCAATTCGAGGTCGATCTGGTAGAACATGACTTGTTCTTTGCCTTCCTGATCCACAATGGAATTCAAGGTACCGGTGAGCATCAGGTCGGCGCCGATTTCCTGACCGGATTCTTTTCTCGTTTCATCGGTGGCGTTTCCTTCCTGGCTTGCAAGTTCGCTGCGAAGTTCTTCACGCGCCTGCGCGTTTGCCACAAATTCAACGCGGCCGGAATTGATCAGCGTGCGTTCCATATCCTTAACGAAGGTTTCTATGTTGATATGTTCGTGACTTTTGTTGCGTACGGTACCAACCACGATAGTCGGTACAATGTTACCGCGGTCGGCGATATAACGTTCATACCAGGGGCGGGAAAGGCAATCGCTAATCATTTCTTCGGCAACGAGACGGGAATCCGTATCGTTCCAGCGACCGGAAAGATCCACCACACTGTCCGATTCGATACGCGTTACTTTTTTACCGCCACCGCCGCAGGCAACGAGAAAAGAAACCACGAGAAAGGCTATCATGAGCTTTAAGACTTTCGACATTTTTAACTCCTTAGAAAAATTTTTCTTAAAGGTAGTAAAAACTTCCGGATATCAATTAAAAAAACAGCGCGGAAATATTATGATTCGCTAGACTTCTTCGGAAAATAATATAAATTCAGCGTTTTAATAATAGAAAGGCTTTGTTAGACCAAAGTGTTGTTAGTAGAATAATATTTGTATCTAACAGAGATAAATATAATGGTTTTCCTGCAATTGACGGCTATGTATATCCGAATAATCTGGAAGTCGTTTCAGTATCCAAACTTGTTCTTCCTTGGATTTGCGCATCAGTTAAATGTGTTCCGGTATAAAAAACGTTCTCAATGTGCGCCGCAACATTGTCCCCGGTCATTACGCCGAAGTTGAACGAAGTGAAGGACGAGGCGGAAGACTTCCGTAAGGAAGCCCGGAGGGGAAAAGCGAACAAAGTGAAGCTTTTA
>QMCE01769580.1_pt1 | contig 14202 bp, 18 predicted proteins | sample 1821851 | NCBI WGS metagenome assembly QMCE01 (sample SAMN09453174, study PRJNA476694) | Termite gut metagenome, whole genome shotgun sequencing project. | isolation source: worker | host: Odontotermes sp. | place: South Africa:Pretoria | collected 2016-01-28 | reverse complement strand
AATATCCCCCCAGTTTCACGTACCTACGTCATTTCCCCTACCTACGTCAAAAACAGCAAAGCCCACCCTGTAGAAGCGGTGGGCAAGTGCTGCTGTACTGGCGGTGGGCAAGTGCTGCATTTCTGGAGGTGGCTAGCGTTGTACTCACGGCATGGTAGCCTCTGGCGGGTGTGTTAGAATGTGGCACCCCAATTATAGGTACATACCGTGGTATTCAGTGACACAGAGTCAAATGAGCCAGTTACTGGTGGAACTTGGATTTCGCCACCAGCTTTGATAGTCAACGCCACAGGAAGCGTTGTCTGGCCGGTGCTTCCGTTAAAAGCATTCGCTCCCGCATAAATCGGCCTGTCTTCATTGGGTGCGTTTAGTCCCGTAATTTCGCTTGTGTTTCCTATAACCTTCATTGTTCCGGGTGTAATTGCTGTAGAACCAAACAAAATCAGTAGCGATATTCGATGGTTGAATCGGAAGCTGATTGAAGGGTTCGATGTAAACGTTCCGAAAACCCATTCTGTAACACCGCCCGGCCCCTGATTGGCCTTGATTTCAACGATGTCTTCCTCAGCATTGGTAAGGCGTACACCCTGTGCCGCCGTTGTCGTTTCCAGCGCATCCACGCGCGGGCCAAGGGGTTCAGTTTCTCCGCTTCCAATTTCATCAAGCGCCTGTTGAGCTTTTGCATCCGCAGCCAGAGCCTTGTCGTATGCATTATTTGCAACGCCCACGGCGCCCGCAGCATCGTGATGGGCCTCATTGGCCTCTTCCATTGCGGTTGTTACGTTTGTTTCAGCGGTGTCAACGCGTGCAGATAGGGCATCAAATTGCGGCTGAATCTCATCTGCAACAGCTTTTGCAGCATTTGCGGTAGATACCGCTTCTTGCGCGGCCATTGCGGAATTGCCCAGTGCCACATCTGTTTTTGTCATTGCCTCGTTGAAGTCGCCCGTCCATGTGGGCTTATCCGCGGGCGCAAAAATGGGAAGCTGAAAATTGTCTGTCTGCTGGGAATGTGCCATTTTTAATTCTCCTTTTCAAGTGGGTTGATGGTGTTTACATTACTCCATTGTTCAAATGCAAGCACCGCATAACGATTATTGGCGGATGTATAGTCCGTCCAAAGCCATGAGGCAACATCTTGGGGCTCTGTTGCCCAGTTTGTAATTGACTCCCAACCCAAAGAATCGCCAAGCCATTGAAATCCAAGAAAAGTGGTATCTTTCGATATGTCTCCCTTATACCATCTTGTCCCAATGTAGAATCCAGCTTTTTCTTCGGGCTGGGTGGCAGGGTCAATAGTGCCAATGTAACCGATAAAATTTGTCCAAGCCATTAGCTTCAAAATCTTATCATCAACATAGTCCGCAGAAACGCCGTCACCGCCGCCGGAGTCAAGTTTGCTGTAAACATCCTCGAAAGTTTTTGAAATGTCGAAAGAGAATGATTTATAAGGCATTAACTCACCCCCTTCCAATCCCAGTCATATGCTGAAATCTGTTTTGCTTCAACGTCTTCTGCGGAAAGGTCAAGCGCATCATAGTCTTGCGCCGAGCTTCCCGAAGTGTGTAGCGCAACAAGGTTCATCAACTTATGATGCACAGTATCCATATGGTCGAAAAAGAAAGCAGTTTGGAATTGGGATTCTACCAAAGCATTTGAATCAATCAGGCGCCGATATCCATCAAAATCATATCCGGCAGCCGGAACAAAGCGAATATCATATTGTGCGGCGGTAATCCCAAGTTTTTCATACTGCGAAGCCGTAAGGCCATTATCCTGCTCCACAAATGCCTGATAAAAATCAGAGAAGGTTTTTCCGACGGTTTGGCGGTCAAATCCAGAAAATGGATTTTCAATTAGGAAGCCGTTTTCAATCAGGTCGGAGACTTCCTCAAGAAAATCATCTAGCCGCTTTTCAATCTTAACCCAAAGAGCGTTGTCTTTGGCGTCCATCAAATTAACAAGGTCTACAAATTGTTTTTGCATTTCAGCGCGAATCTTTGTAAATTCAGCCCAAACAAGCGTGAATTCAACAGCAATGTCGGAAAACTCTTGCTGATTTTCGGATTCCAGCTGGTCAACATACTGTTTAAGAGAATCAACAGCGTCCAAAGCTTGTTGTTTGGCGGTTTCAATCTCTTGCCGGATAACAATGTTATTTGCTTCTATGGCCGCTTTAATATCAGCATCCCAAGTATTCTCAATCGAATTATAGGCATCAACAATTTCATTTAACTTTTTGATAAGGCAGTCAATTTTCATCGTAAGAGTAACAGCCTTACCAAAAATAAGCGGAACCATAGGAATTGTGTATCTAGGGGGTATTTGCGAAAGAGACACGATATTTTCAAGATTTTCTGTCATTTTATCCCCTTTCAATATATCCCCATAAAGAGGGGTTGCAATTCGTCAATCACCATCATATCTATATTCAAAAAGGTTTTTCGGAAAGCCAAAAGCTGTTCAGCTGGATAGGACTTGCCGTTATTTCCCTCTAGCTTTCTCCAAAACACTTCCTCACTCAAAAATCGAGTGTCAGATGATTGAGCCGATGTTGATTCATCTGTGCTCTTTCTTTCGTTTAGGTCATAGTCAGTGTTTGTGACATAGTTAAACTGCTGAATGTCTTCTTTTGTATTCACGCCCTGGGGAGTGGCGCTATAAGCGTGAACAAGGTCGTCATTTGCTGCGCTGCTGCTATTAGCCTTTGCGCTGTTTTGAGAGACACCCACGCCCGAATTATCACGATTAGACACTTCTGTCATATCCACATTGTAAAGAGGGTTTATCTTAATCAATTCAGATAGATAAAGCTGATTGAAATACGGCATTATTTCATTCAACTTTACACCAATTCGGTCGCGAAAAATCTCTTTCGTTTCAAACCCTATTTCGCGAAACCAGTAGTGTTCAATGATTTTGGAATTGAGTTTAGGACGATACGTTTCTTCAAAGACAGGATAACGGCGCGTAATTGGCTGAAATTTTTCGACTTCAATCATGTGCTGAATTGTCATTGTGTACTTCGCCAATCTCATCGCCCCCTATCATTTCAAAGATTTCATTTGAGGTTCTTTTTCGCACACTCACGTTAAGGCCATATTTTTTGTTTATTTCATTTGCGCTTTTGATACGTTCCGAAAGCCCCACATCACAATGCAGCATGATTGACTCGTTATTGGCGTTCACCTCGTCTACTATTTCACGCTCTCGTTTATGGGTATTTGCGTTATTTATTCCAAGGAATGTGAGTGCGTCATTCCATATTTCGTGAAGGTCGGCACGCACTTTATCGGCAACATATGGAGCATCAAATCGGATTGTCTTGATGGCGTCAGTTAAACCCTGTGATTTATCGCCAATTACTATGGGCACATTTCCCTTATACTGCATCATCAAGTTTTCGACAGTGAGTCTACGACTTTCATCAGTAGTAACAAACCCCGGAAACTTTTGAAGCGTAATATTTGTATCAATGGTCCGCTCCCGCTCATATAAGCGATAAGCGAAAAGGCGAAGTGTTTGGTGTGTGGCACGCATAATTGAATTGTTTCTAAAAATAACGCAATCCTTATTTGAATATGTCTTATTGTAGTTTAACGAATAGGCACGATATTCAAGCGGCCTGTAATAGACATCTAGGTTTGCCGAGGGCGCCACAGTCAAATTCAAGTAGCACCCCATTTCTTCATCATAAACAAAGATTGCTTGCCCGTCCCGGTATAGTGTTTGCTCCAAAAAGCGCTCATCGCAGGAATCAGGAAGGCCAATCCACTCATAAACAACAAGGGCCAGCATTTTTAGGCGAAAATAGTAGTCCATCAGAGTGTGATTATTAAGAGACGCCGCCGACCGAAAGTCTATACCCTCAAAATCAGTTTCAAACATTTACTCACCCCCTGTTATTTTGTGAATAATCATAAATTGTTGCTGGGTTGTGCCAAACGGTAATGCCGCGAATAAATCTACCCCGAATATCATCAACATCAGTCGAAGGAATTGGCCCTGTCAGGTTACAGTATGCTGTTTTAACATAATTCCAATGTGGACGGGTTCTAATGTTTGGTATTTTTAGACGATTTGTAGCATATCCAAACATATCAAAATATTCGTCTATCTGTTGCGCTCTTACATTCTTTATAGAAGCGCAATAGAGAGTGAATTCAGTTGTTGATTTGATAATGGCGCTCGAGGTTCCGTTCTGCCCTTTTGTCTGAAATGGCTGAATAGAAGCATCCCAGATTTTAGCATTTAATGAGCGCACGTTGTTCTCAAAATTAGCATTAAGTGTGTTTTGAGTGTTCATCGCGGAAATGCTTGTTCCTAGCCCGCCCTGAAAAGCTGAAAAAGGGTTAGGAGAAGCGGAGCCGATAAGGCCACCAATAAAGCTGGCACCGTTATTCCATGAGGCCGTGTCATAGGAGTTTAAGAGATTCCGCGCGTTTGCCTTTATGCTATTGGCATTCTGCGCAAGCCAGTTCGCATAAGCATTTGACGGCCAGCTAATTTGAGGGAATGGGGGCATTGATAGAGAAAACTCGGGCTGTTGATTCCCATAGCCATCCCAAGTGGCATAATTAAGAGGAACAAGCTCAAATGTTGCATTTGGCGCAATCATAGTTGAAATTCTAAATTTTGGTGCGCCCTTGAACCACTCATATCTGAATGTCGCAGCGTCGCCGGAGTTGTTGCTTATATACATCTCCCGATACGGCGAAGTAAGAAGCTTGCCATTTCGGGGCTGATATCCATCTAATGGGGGAATCGGGGGTTCCGCTGAATTATCGGGTGCCCACTCTACGGTGGCAGGGGTGGAAGCATTAGCAATTGATTTACCAGAGCGTGTAATAAAGTTAAAGGGAACCGCCCACATCACCTGAATAGCGTCGGCCTTCCCTAGCCTATCCAAATCCCAAAGTCGTTGAAATAGGTCGGGCAATTCACTTTGAAGGAACGCAAAATACTTCATTCCACTTGGAAGAACCTGCTGCGTTCCGTATACGCTTGGAAAAGTGTTGTTGTCAAGGTCAACAGTGGCACCAATAACAACAGCAAGCGAATCCATTTGATAACGGTCGGCTGGAATATGAACGTATTCCCCCAGTTGTAGTCCTTCATCAACAATGTTATTTCCCGGAGTATCGTCAACAATCATTTCCCGCTCAACATACGACGGGGTAAACGAAAAGTCGAACATCCAAGACTGATAGGAATCAAAATCAAGATACACATCTGTGCATCGCTCATTTTGATATTCCATGCTTGAAATAAAGGCAAAAAACCATTTGCCCGAGTAGTCTGTGTTTTGGTACATTGCATAGTTGAAATTTTGCAAAGTGTCAAAGTGCCGGTTAATTCTTACAAATCCGTTGGCCTGACCCGGCTTGCGCTGATACGATATGCCCGTATATTCGTAAGCCGGGCGGCCAGCGAAGTAGTCAATTTGTTCCGTAAGGGAAGCAAAATCAAGGGTATGCTTTCTGTCCATATCAAATGGCACATCAAGCAACCTAACCTTTGTTTGAGGAAAATAAGGCATGAAATGTCCTTCCCTTCTTTTGTTTTACGGCGTAGCTTCGGCTACAAGGGCAATGGCGCCTTTTAGCGGACTAACACTGTAGGTCTGCCAATGATGCCAAAAATACGTTCGGTACAGGCCGCTTCCGTTGTCAAACGTGCGCATTTTGGAAACATTGTCCCATATCTGCGGCCAAGATTTGTCGGAAATAATGGCCAGCACGTTGTCCGCGGCGCCAAAATCATCCGTGGGAAGCACTCTGCTTCGGTACTCCACTTGGCTCATGTTGAATGCTTGAGACAGAACGTCCACGCCTATTTGGTTCTTAACGTCCGCTCGAATAATGATAATTTGGTCTTGAACCGGCGTTTGTGTGACGTAGGCTTTTTGAGCGGGGTCGGGCGTGGCCATATTCTCCAAATAGCTTGTAAAGCTATCAGACGGGAACGCCATATAATCAGAAGCGTTCTGCATAGCTAACACCATATCACGCCCAAATGTGGGGCTCGTAGGAAGGCCAACCACCTGTTCTTTAATTTTCTTCCCGGCCACTTGTGCGCCCATCAGCTGCTTCATCAAAAGGAATTCGTCTACGTAGTCTCCGTTGTAGAGGGACTCCACACACGCAGACAAAAATGCGTTGAAGTTGTCCCAGCTGATGAAGGCGTTGTAAAGCTGTTCGTCAGAGACGGTCACGCTGTACTTGTCCTTTCGATTGCGCCGGTGATAAACAACTTTCACGTCAGGCAGTTTTCGCGCCATCAGGTCAGAGCCGGTCGGGTCAAATTCTTCGGAAATGGCCGGGTTCACGCCAATTTCCTGAATATCATTACCCAGTGTAAAAACACCTTTTTTCAAAACGGCCAAAGGGTTCGTTAGACGGCGCGTGTCCACAATCGTTTTTGCAATGCGGCACACCAAAATTTGCAGGAATTCATTTTGCACGGAGGGATAATCCTCGCCGGTAATTGGGTTGCCCACATCAATAATGTTTGCAAGCGTTGCCGCCGGCACACGCGCGCGGAAATCTTCGCTGGCCATTTGACGAACAAGGTTCATTGTAGATACAGCATTTTCTTTTGTTGCCATTTTCATTTCCTTTCTAGGCGTATACGCCCAGCACTTCGCTTTCATCAATTTTCGGCTCAGTCTGTTCCACTTCCGGGTCTTGGGTTTTTTCAACTTTCTGACCCTGCCGGAAAAACAATTCTTCATTGAATTTCCTAAGGCTTTCATTTCGCTCTGACAGGCCCGCAATTTGGTTTATTTGCTCGTCATGCGCGGCCAGCACCTCGGCATAACTTTCTTGAATCGAAGCAAGCATTGCAGAAGCTTGGCCATCGTCAGATTCGGCTGGAATTAAAAGCCGCACTTTTCCCAGCAGGGATTGAAAATCACTTACGGTCAACATCATTTCACCACCTTTCCGTCAACCTTGATAACAACGCCATTTGTTGGTGTCGCCATTTCACGGGCACGGTTCACAAGGGCGGAAACATCGCCGGGAGAAAGCGGGCCGACCTCAACAATTCCGGCTTGAAATGTTTCAACAGTTGATGCCCCACCGCCGTCTAAATTGTTGTTACCGGGCGTAGTTCCACCGTTTGTTACGCCACTCCACACCGATGGCTCTACGGGACTTCCGTTCTTTTGCACCTCAAAATGAAGATGAACACCTGTGCTATCTCCTGTGGTTCCGGCCATCCCAATAACATCGCCCTGTTTGAGAATCTGACCCACTTTTACGGTCGTAGATGCCAAATGCTGATAGCGCTCAATCTCTTTTGGCGCAGTTTGAACGTCGACATATTTTCCGCGCCACTGGTCAGAAGTCACAGCCTTTACTGTCCCACCTGTAACTTCACGCACTTCCCACCCCTTTCCCGGATATGCGCCAGATGTAACGATGTCAACGCCGTTATGCATTTGGCGTTTACCGCTGATGGGGTGCGTTCTCATTCCGTATGGGCTTGTAACACGATTCTCCCCAGAAAACGGCGTCATTTCAATTTCCCCTTTCTTCAAAATCAACTTCATCAAGTCTGCGATGTAGTGCCCGAATCAAATTGCAAGCGTCAGTGATGGCACTTGTTGACTCCGCCAAGGTTTTTCCAAACTGTTTCACCATGTAGAACCATGCAACGATTGGAAAGCCAAGACTTCCAATTAGGGAAGTAATTTCGGCTAGCTCCATAAAAACACACCCTTTTTATTTAATTATATCACATTAAACTTAATAATGCAACAAAATTTATTTGAAGATTTTTGAAAAAAACGTTGACTTTTAGTTTCTTATGTGAGATAATAAGAACAAGGAAGTAACACACTTTATAAAGGAGAAACTAACATGGAAGCGAAATTCTGCCAATATTGCGGCACACCTCTTAATGAGGGTTGCGAGTGCCTACGGGAACTGTCTGCTCAAAAAGAACAGTGGTTAGAGGACTACTACAATAGCCCCGAAACACAAGCGGGTTGGGTCAATCAAGATGTAATCGAATTAGGCCATTTCCACCAACGGTAGATTATAATCATTTGAGGGAGCCCCTAAACCAGTTCAGTTTTAGTTTCTCCACACTGACGAGCCGGTAACGGCGAAACTACCCGCGAATTATCGCCCCAATAGGGAAAGGGTAGTCTGTGGATAGCGGAAACCACGTTAAAAACCGAAGGGATGCGGCCCTACCGCAAGGCCTAGCGCCAAGAGAGCAAACTCTAAACCGTGTCGGAGAACACGTAAAACTTGTCCGGGATTTGCTTGTTTCCTAGAAAATAAGCTGGGCGCCCACTCCATAAGTCCATAACGGGGGAGATTCGTTTTATTCACTAATGAAAGGAGCTGTAATGAACCAAATCTATGACCACATGCAGACAAAATCACTTGAACGTATCGCGGACGGGATTGCTTATCTCTGCCATCTGATTGAATCCCATCTCGCACCACAAAACAACGAAAACAAAAAGGAGAATGAAGAATGACAAGCGAAATCAGCAACATCTCTATGGGAAGCGGCACCATTGACCGCGAGGACTACATCGGGCAGTTTCAAAGCCAACAACTGGCCTACACATCCATTACCGCCGAAACGGAAGAGCAGCGGAAAGCGCTATTCAACCTTATGAACACCCCCGACCACCGGCTGGCCGACTTCATCAACAAAACCATTGCCTTGAAAGACATCTATATTGAGGTGGTGGAGCTGGCAGCAAAAGATGCTTCCGGCGCCGAAATTATCGGCGAGGACGGTCTTCCCAAGTTTCAAAAGGCCCCGCGCATTGTTCTGGTGGACGCCAAAGGGAAAAGCTATCAGTGCGTGAGCGTGGGCATTCTCGGCAGCCTAAAAAAGATGCAAAACGTCTTTGGCGCTTTTCCGTGGAATCCGGCCCGGAATATCACGGTGAAGCAAATTTCCAAGGGCGCCAAGCAAATCCTGTCTTTGGAGGTTTTGTAACAAATCGAGGGGTGCGGGCCATCCGCACCCCTTATAATTTAAGAAAGGTGTGTAATATGACACGCAACGGAATTGAGTACAACTTGAAAATATCGCCTTACATACAGCATGAGGGCGAATTTTGTTTTTTCTTTTCTTCACAGTTTTATTTGGATAAGTACAACAAAGAGGTGTTAAAAACTAGACAGTGTTTTAAGGATTTAGCGGCAAAACGGTATGGGGTGGCTTTAACTCCCCCCGAAGGTTATTGTGAGTTATCCCTCTACTTGAAGATTGAAAAAAGGGGAACCAGAGTAACTTATAAGGGGGTTGAAATTGAATGCCCAGAGAATATAACATTCGATGGCGGAAAGCCGATAATGCCGACCTGTCAAGAACTGTAAAAATTTTTAATGCTAAAATTACGCGGTTAGTAAATAACGGCATTTCCCCGGAAATACTTCCAAATAAAATTAGCGTTAAGGAAATCCGAAAACAAATTAGAACCAGAAGGGAATTTAATAGGAACATAAACAGTTTGATGCGATTTTCTAGGCGCGGCGCCGAAGATGCTGTTCCGTTGGAATCAGGCCACACAATTACTAAGTGGCAAAAACGGGAAATATCAATAAAACTATCTTCCATAAATTCCGCTAGAACTTATAAAAGAAAGATTTATTCAGAAGCCGAAGCTTTGCTCGGTGGAAAACCGCTTGGGGTTGCTCGAGGAATGATGGGAGATGTTCGACAGGAAAATCTTCTCCCAAAACGACTTAATATAAACAAAATTAAACCCGGAGAAGAATGGTTTCGCACAATGAAGAATCTTGAAGAGCAATTATCAAGCTATAGAAACGACAAATTATATAAGGACAACTATATTAAAGCAATAGATGGTGCTTTTAGTAATAGTCCTATTCCTGTCTATTCTAGGCTTTTTGATGTTCTCCGAAAACACATAGTAAATATGCCCGCTGAACAAGTTGCCGATACCTATCGCAGGGATGAAGCTGCGTCAATTCGATTTATAGGTTCAGAGCGTTTAACTGAACAAGAAGACTTATACTTAGAAACTTTGTTCTCAACTTGGGGTCTTAATTTTGATGAAGAGTTTCAGAAAGCAATGGATGATTTGATTTCAGGGAGTTTTTCTGTGTGAAATATTCAGCAGATTTTGAGACAACCACCAACCCAGAGGATTGCCGGGTTTGGGGGTGGGGTTTGTGTGATATTGAAAATCCCAATGAATTTATTGCTGGAACTACAATAGACTCATTTTTTGACTTAATGCTAGACAAAGCTGTAAATAATTCTATTACAGCATATTTTCATAACCTAAAATTCGATGGAGAATTTGTTCTGTACTATTTATTTAGAACAGGATGGAGACATATTGCCTCAAAAGAAAAATTTAGCGAAAATACATTCAAAACACTAATTAGTGATACGGGGCTCTTCTATCAAATAAAAATGTGCGTATGGCAAAATGGAAAACACACAAACACGCTAACACTACTAGACTCACTAAAAATTCTCCCATTTAGCGTTTCTAAAATAGCCAAAGCATTTGGATTGAAAGAGTCAAAAGAAACAATTGACTATGATGAATATAGAGCACCAAACCACAAACTTACCCCCACAGAAGTCTCTTATATACGCAATGACGTAGTTATAGTGGCTAGGGCCCTTAAAATTCTTTTTGACCAGAATCTAAATAAAATGACACAAGGTGCAAATGCGCTATTTGACTATAAAAACACGATTACAGAGCGAAAATTTGAAAGGATTTTTCCCACCCCAAAATATGACGCCGATATAAGACAAGCTTATAAAGGTGGGTTCACTTATTTGAAGCCAGAGTATGCAGGAGTTGAGTTAGAAAACTTGATAGGGCTGGATGTAAACAGCTTATATCCCTTTGTTATGCATGATAAACCATTGCCTTTTGGAGATGGGGTATTCTTTGAGGGAGAATACACAAAAGACGCACTTTATCCGCTCTATGTTCAGTCTATAAGCTGTCAATTTAGACTTAAAGAGGGCTTTATACCCACAATTCAAATAAAAGGTTCTCGTTTTGTCGATACCGAATATTTAACAGACTCGGGAGATTCCTCGGTTACTCTTTGTCTAACCTCTCTCGACATAGAGCTGCTATTCAAACACTATGATGTATATGATATTGAATACCATAGCGGGTGGAAATTTAGGGCATCCTGCGAACATTTCAAACCTTATATAGATAAGTGGTATGCTATTAAATCCGAAGCCAAAGAGACTAATAACTCAGGGCTATATACGCTTGCTAAACTTATGCAAAACGCTCTTTACGGAAAACTCGCATCAGCGCCACACGGTAAAAGCAAGATTCCCTATTTTCAAGATGGACTAGTAAAATATCGTGTAAGCCCCCTCGAAGACCATAAGGCGGTTTATATCCCTGCGGGCGCCTTTATAACCTCGTGGGCAAGATACATAACAATATGCGCCGCACAGGCCAATTACAATAGATTTGTGTATAGCGACACTGATAGTCTTTACCTACTTGGCAATGAACTTCCCACTAATCTTTTTATTGACAGCGAAAAATTAGGTGCGTGGGATTTTGAGAAGGTTATAAAAAGAGCAAAGTTTTTGCGCCAAAAAAGCTATATTTTAGAGGCGCGCTCTCCAAAAGATAGCGACTATAGCACAATAATAACTTGCGCGGGAATGCCAAAACAATGTCATAGCAATGTTACTTGGGATAATTTTTCCATTGGACAACAAATTCCGGGGAAACTGGCTGCAAAGAGAGTAAAAGGAGGTGTTGTTTTAATGGACACATTTTTTACCTTTAAGTCTTGACTTTTATTGTAATACATGGGATAATAAAAGTGTGGATAGCACTGCGCGCGCGAGGGAACGCAACGGCGAAGAGCCGCCCGGCATAAGCCTTTATCGCGGCAACGGGGTTCGCGGCCCCCTTTGCTATCCACCTTTTTATAAGGAGAATAGTATGAGACTTTCTAAAAAAGACATAGCAATTTGTGTTTATGCTTCATCGTCCGAATGTTGCAGCACGCTTGAAAAAAGACTAATGTGCTGCGGAGATTGTCAGTTTTCAAAATCATGTGCAAAGATTTGTGAGAGGATAGACGAATGCCTAGTAACCGCATTACTCAAAATTCATTCTTCAACGGAGAACCCATTCTAGCAAAAAATTGTCTGTTCAATATGATAATGGGCCAGCGCAATGTTGGTAAGACGTTTTGGTGCAAAAAGTATTGGATGATTGACGGATATCTTCGAGGTGAAGGAGAATTTGTATATCTGCGCCGTAGAGATGTTGACATTATATCTTCTGACTTGGATAAATTTTTGGAAGATATAAGGGAGTATTATCCCGAGCATGATTTGGGTCGTAGTGGGAAGACATTTTTGATTGATGGCGCTCCAATGGGTTACGCAATGTCTTTGTCAACAGCAGCAAGAAAAAAGAGCGTTCCTCACCCAAAGGTAACAAAACTTTTCTATGACGAATTTGTACCCGATGATATTTACAACGGTTATCTTCCCAATGAAATAGATGCTTTCTTTCAACTTTATCTCACACTTTCACGTCTTCAAATTATTGACGGCGAATACAAAATGAACGAGGTAATTTGTTTCTTTGCTGCAAATAGGGTGTCGGATGTATCGCCGTATTTTTATGACCCAAGGTTTGACGTGAAGGTTCCTGAACTCGGCCACATCACAAAAAATGGGGAGACACTTTTGGCCAACTTGGACAACAAGGAAATTTCAAGCCTAATGCAGAATCAGCGAATCGGTAAGGTTCTTGCAAAATCAACCTACGGGTCGTTTGCTTTTGAAAACTCTGTGCTAAAAGATAGCACCACTTTTGTAGAAAAAATAAGCGGAAATGTTCGCCCGGCATTCAATTTGTTTTATCATGGCGATACCTATGGAGTGTGGATAAGTGAGCAAAAAGGCCTTTATTGGGTGAGTCCGAAGACGGCGCCGGAGACAAAACTCACATTCTCAACTACTCTTGACGACCATTCAAAAAATACTATTCTTTTTAGAAACTTGAACCGTGCCCCGCAACTGGAAACATTGCTTAAATATTATAAGGCGGGTAAAGTACGATTTGTTAATCAAAAATGCAAGCATGTAATGTATGACTTAATTCGACAATCTATGGGGGGATAAAATGACAAATTATTGTTTCCTCGGTAATTTTTGGTTTGAGCGAGGACAAAGTGGTTCTCACCGGGGCCAGGATATGACCGCTCTTTCTGATAAGCGTGTTCTTGTGCCGCCCCTTGCGGACGGCGGCATAGTCACAGTAAGCGAAAGAATGCCAGATTCATCGCCGGGAAGTTACGGAAATTGGGTTGAGATACAGCATACAAACGGCACATTTAGCAGATACGCCCATCTTTCCACCCGCTATGTTTCTGTGGGTCAAACTGTTCAAACAGCGATGGTTATAGGTATTGAGGGTTCTACCGGGAATAGTAGTGGTTCTCACCTTCATGTTGAGTTACTTTCGAGCAATAAAACACCTATTGACCCTTCACCCCTTACGGGCGTTCCAAATGGAACATCAAGAGGGTCTTATTCAAACGACTATGACCCCACCATAATTCCTGAACCTGAACCGCCTGGCCCTGGGCCTACTCCAATTCGAGAAAATGGAAAAATGCGTCATTGCCAATTTTGGTGTTATCAGCTTGAATCAGATGAAACAATCAATACTCCTTTCGGCCCAGTAGATGCTCTAGCCGGTGATTGGGTCATACAAGACGACCACGGAAAAGTTGATTATCACTTGCTGCAACAACAGCGTAAAAATGTATACATCGAAATTGGAAATTTTAGTGAAGGGAGTGAATAATAGTGAAAAAAGATAAATTTTTGATTGGATTTCTTTTGGGGATGGTTCTGATGGGAATTGTCTGCACGTTCTCTCTTATCATCAATATTCTTCCGCTGCTTACAAGACTGATATGGGGTGGTTAATAATGAGTGTTTATGTGTTTCTTACAAATGGAAGATTAGTTGTAATAAGTGATTTTGTTTCTATTAAGATTATTTATGGAACAGTTGTAGCAACAGGTGCTCATACATCAAAAATAATCAATAAGATGGATATAAAACATATCGATATTGCCCCCACCACTACGATGTAGCAGCCAGCTACCACCACGTCGAGGAGCCATCCCGCCTCCATTACCATAGCACTAGCCCATCACCCCATCAAGGACG
>QMCE01001186.1_pt1 | contig 14205 bp, 11 predicted proteins | sample 1821851 | NCBI WGS metagenome assembly QMCE01 (sample SAMN09453174, study PRJNA476694) | Termite gut metagenome, whole genome shotgun sequencing project. | isolation source: worker | host: Odontotermes sp. | place: South Africa:Pretoria | collected 2016-01-28 | reverse complement strand
AGCCCGATAGGGCGAATTTCGAATGTTTTTAGGACTGCGAGAGCATGTAATGCGGAGCAGTCCGTGGTATCAGAGCGACAAAATACCTTTTGTCGCTCGAATCATCTATATATTTTCAGAAACCACTTGCATTACTGGAATACCTGTGTTACATTTTATATGTAGAAACTCATTTGCAAGAGGATTTTTAAGGCCAAAAAAGGCCATCCTCTTGTAATCATTTTGAAAACACGAGAAAACCAGAGAATCAGAGAGGATTACCAAGGATTCAAGAGGATGTGAGACTCGAAAAGGATGCATTTTTTCCAGTATAGTGGAAATTAAATGTGTCAAAAGTGTTACATTTCAGTCCTCTTGAAAACAGGCCCTTCAAAGCCCGTAAAATGGGGGGTCAAATTGGCTAAGGTTGCGCAACTGCATTTGCCCGAGAGGGCATTGAAACTCCCACCCGCTTACATAATCAGATTCAATTCCCCGGGTTGCGCAACTACATTTGCCCGAAAGGGCATTGAAACAGTTGTCGTCGAAACAGCTCCCACGAGTTATGATTTGTTGCGTAACCACCTTGTCCCATCCGAGCATCTTAAAATTTTTCAAAAAATTTATTAAAAATCTTACCTGCCCTTTATTTGCCCAGACATATAAGTTAGAACGAAAATTTGGAGCAAAGAAGGGAGAAACAACATGTTAGATTACGAACGAGCAATCAGCCTCATCAATCTATACGAGGCATAGAGGAAGGTAAGTGCAAAATACCGAACGGGGTTGGCCAAGGCGAGCGTGGCCCGTTACCAAGACAATGAGGAAAAGAATCTGCAAGATTTACACGGTTCCCTGCTCGCCCTACAATACACACCTCGTAAGGCAACCTCGTACACGCTACCTACGGGGAGGCGGCTGTTCAACTACTGCCTCGACGACAAAATTGTACAGACAGCAGTGGCGGGCATACTTACGGAGAGAGTTTCTTATGCAAACTCCGTACACGGTTTCGTCAGAAAGCGCTCTGTATACACGGCGAAAGAGCAACTGCGCACCGCCATCAAGAAGGGAATCGTTGAATACTACAAAGCCGACATTCACGCATTCTACGAAAGTGTTGACCAAGAAATGCTCCTTAGAAAAGTCCGACGGATTTCGGAAGACAAGGATTTCATAGCCCTCGTTCAACTATTGGTTGCCAGTCACGCCAACGGCATATCAACCGGCAGCTGTCTGTCACCCGTACTTAGCAATCTCTATCTGTCGGACGCCGATGCTGCTTTGGAGCAAGCGACCAGCTTCTACTCCCGTTACGTTGACGACATTCTAATAGCTCCAAAGAAGGATGCCGGCATACAAACCGTCATAGACAAGACCAACAACGTCCTACAGGGGATAAAACTAACGCTGAACGAAAAAAAGAGTCAGGTTGTAAATGTGGACGAGGGCTTCCGTTATCTTGGCTTCGATATACGGAATTCAAGCAATGTGGAAAAATTGATACAAGAAGGCAACTATGCAATGGCCGACCGCCTCCTAACGGTGGAGCGAAATCATCCGGAGCCAGACCATCCAGAACCGAACCGTTCAGAGCCAAACCATTCGGAGCCAAACCATTCGGAGCCGACTCATTCAGAACCGAACCATCCGGAACCCATATGGAACGATTCCGACGAGCCACCCTGCCACTACACCAAATATCTCGAGCTGTTCGTTAGGGATTTGAAGAACCACTACGTGTCAACCGACGTTGACAATCGATACCAACCCGTTTCACGCCCCCTCGACGACGCAACCCTGTGCCAACTGATTGCAGACAAGCGGGAATTTGCCGTATTGGCCTTGGAACCCGACAACCGCTGTTCCTTCCTAGTGTTTGACATTGACATCAACCGACAATACATCCTGCAACATGGCGACGACGGCGACGCATTTCAAACCCTGCTCCAACAAGCCCGCACTACCGCCGACGACATCCTGCGTCTTCTGCATACCAAGAACCTGGAAGGATATGTGGAATTCAGCGGCTATAAGGGCTACCACGTATGGGTTTTCTGGAAACAACCAATAACGTTGCAACAACAAAAAATTTTTTGTAAGGACATCTTGTCGAATATGGAGGTTCCCCTCGGCCTTCACATCGAGAAATTTCCGACCTTGCGCGTCTCGCTTTGCGAGCCTGCTCAGGTTCGCGGGCGCGCTCGCATCATTCAAGCAAGCTTGTCTGATGCTCACTTTGCCTTCGCGGAGATCAGTAACGAGCCCCAAAAATCAAGCTCCCGCTCTCCCACCACGCAATCAGCGGAAGGCAAGCCACATTTGTCACCGACGACGACCCGTTGGCGTTCTTGTCCACGATACTGCGCAACGCCTATACCGAACCCATCAAACCATCATTAGAACCCGTCACCGTTAAGCCGCCATTAGCCATCACCACCAGGCAAGCAACCCCCTATACGCCGCCTCCACACATTGCCGCCGTCTATTCCAAATGCCACATTGTCAAGAAAATTGTGGACAAGGCTTTTTGCGACCACTACATCGGCTACCATGAACGAGTCAGCCTCCTGCACGTCTTCTTCTGCTTGGGGAAGGAGGGAATGGAGTACTTGCACTACGTCATGAAACAATGCATGGACTACGACCCCAAGGTTACAAGCCAATACATTTCCCGATGCCTCTCACAAAATCCAATTGGGTGCCATAAACTGTGCAACCGATTCGAGGACGTCTGGGGCAAAATGGACTGCACCTGTAAATTTCCCCGCACCGAAATGTACCACACACCCATCCTTCACGCTCTGGCCGTACGCCCGAAATGCTTCCAATTTCAGGAATGGGACAAGACCAAAAAACCGCAACAGGCAAATTCAAATGGCAGTCCAAAAATTGGCGCGCAAACGGCGTTGTCAAAGTTGATGGAACTCAACCAAAAGGAATACGACATCCATAGCCAACAACGGGTCTTCCAAAGCCAGATTGAGGACCTATTTGCACGGAACGGATTGACCGAGATACAGACCCCGCAAGGCTTGATTATCCAAGATGAAAACGGCCTGTACCTCAAACTTTGCACGAAGTCAGGCGTTCAAGGTGAGGCCTGAACATGGGGCTTCCCAAAAATGGAGGTAATATGGAGATTTCATACATCATACAAGAAAACTGTACCCTACAACGTTGTGAAAACCATCTGACATTGATGAAAAAGGGGCACGCCATCGGCACCATTCCCTTGGCGGGTCTGAAGACCATAGTCCTGTTAAGCAATGTGCAAATCACCTCGCCCGCACTCAATATGCTGTTCGACCAAAATATCGACGTCATCTATATGAGCCGAAGCGGGCAAGTAAAGGGCAAACTCTACGCCCAAACAGGAGGCGGAGCCATAATCCGCTTGGCACAACACAGCGCGTTCCTAAACCCCGAGCGACGACTCGCGATAGCAAGGGAAATGGTTCGCGCCAAGGTGAGGAACCAAGTGCGCCTAATCGAGAAGTACGTAAGATACTACGCCCTAACGGATTATGACGACTCCATTGCACGGATGCACCCTACCATCCCTATGTCCATGATTGACGGCCACTCCACATTTTGCTTATTACAAACGCAACGGGGAAGTGATTACATATGGGGAAATGCACCTATATTGTCTCTTATGACATAACCAGCAACCCCTTACGCCGACGAGTCGAAAAATTGCTGAAGAATTACGGCGTTCGAATCCAATATAGCATCTTCAGCTGTAGGCAAGATGCTGAAGCCTTCGAACAATTACGCATGCACCTCCACTCTCTACTGGAGCGTTATGAGAGTTTGAGGGAGCCAACCGACAGCATCCTCGCTTGGCGAATCCTGTCTGAAAATACGATGGAGGCCATTTGCGGTGAAGTCCCCTCACTTTGTGACCATGCCATCTATTGATCTACTGAGCGCAAATTTAACGCTGAAAAAAAACCACTTGCATTATTGGTTGACCTGTGTTACATTTTATATGTAGAAACTCTTCTGCAAGAGGATTTTGAAGGCCGAAAATGGCCATCCTCTTGTAGGCAATTTGTAAACGTGAGTAAAACGAAGAATGCAAGAGTATTTCCAAGGATTCAAGAGGTTGTGAGATTTGAAAAAGACGCATTATTTCCAGTATAGTGGAAATAAAATATGTGTCAAAGTTGTTACATTTCAGTCCTCTTGAAAACAGGCCCTCCAAAGCCCGTAAAATGGGGTCAAATTGGCTAAGGGTTGCGCAACTACATTTGCCCGAAAGGGTATTGAAACTTGAACTTTTACATTGTTGTAATCACGCATACTAAGTTGCGCAACTACATTTGCCCGAAAGGGTATTGAAACCCTCTACAGAAAAAACCGCGCAAACCTTGTGTGCGGCATGCTTTACCTTCACGCAAATATAGCCATTGCCCATTCAAAAATCCAATGATGCAATGGCTATATCATTAACTCATATAAAATTGGTCAACCCCATTTACTCTGCCGCCCCGTCCCTCTACTTCTTCTCATACTTGGGAAGCTGCAACCCTTTGTCTTCACATCCTTCACAGGAGGGAGCGAATACTTGATGGACCACTTCATACTGGACGCCTTATCCCCCGGCAACGGACCAAGCATGTGGTTGGCACCAAACCAGTGGTAGTGTGCCGTAGAGTTCTCCACTTCATGGCTGTCCGCAAGTGGAGAACAAACCCTTATAAAATCATACTCGTAATGTTCCTTCCCCTTCTCACCCAACTACTTCTTGGCATATTCATTGAACATTGCCACGTAGCTTCGATGTGGGAATGGCATGGGGTTGTTAATAAGCATCAGCATTTGATTCAACTGCATATTAAATGTGAGCAACTCTTGACCGGCAATCTTGTACTCATCATCAAGCTTAATCTTTTTCAACCCACTCTTGGTTATTGCTCCTGGCTTCATATCTTCTCTTGCCTTTTCAATCTCATCCTCCCTCCTGTAAAAGTTCAGTGTTTTATAGCAATCCCACAAGTTTTCCAATTCATGGTTTCTGTGAATATTCAACTGCGGAGGCGTCTCCATTTCCCTCTCCTCCACGCAAACAATAAAGTCAAACTTGCTCTCCAACGTCTTGATATATACTGGGTTCATTGTACACAAAATGCGAATCGGACGAGTTGACTTTTGCGTAGGAACCGGCCCATCTGTAATCATTGTAGCAAACCTCGTGATGGATGTGGCCGCCGTTTCCAATCCCTCTATCCTTTTACACCATTCATTTATCTCACTCTCAAGTCCTCCTCCCTTGCTTTTACACTCAATCACTGCAGCTACAGCCTCAATCGGTATGAATTTCAATCTCCCATAATGAAAGATATATGGTGTATACATTTCATCCATAATTACCAAATCTACTTCTTTCGAGACCCCTCCTCCTGCATCAATTATAAACACCGAATGTTCCATAACGAATTTTTTGGGAATAACCATCTGAAACAATTCCTCCCAGACATCTTCCCTACACATCCCTATCGTGGTGCCATGTATATCATGCTTCATATAAAGTTGCTCTACAAGAGTTCTTTCCACCTGTTGGTAATTGTCTAGAATGTTATGGATTACCTTGTTTTTATTTTTTTCGTCCATCTTCCTCCTCCTTTTCATTTTCCTCCCCTAAAAAGCTTCACCATTCCCTCAACAATTCCTTCGCCTTACCCACATACTTTTCATATTTCGTACCCTTGGTTGACTCCTCACATGCAACCAACCTTTCCAACGTCTTCTTGAACGCATCAATTTTTGTTCCCATGCCAGCCGCCTGTACCGCCCTTTTCACGTCATCCAGTTTGGGCAGTTTGGGCAGCCTGACGGACGCATTTTTTCCATCGCCGTCGATTGTTTTATTTGTCATTGCATTGAGGCTTATAGCCATTTCACCTTTATCCGCACCCGACCCCTTATCCGAATAGGCCGTATTGCTTGGATTCTCTTTCTTGTTTTTCCTCGGGTCGTAAGGAAGGGTAACGTCCTCATCCGTCAGATTAGATAATTTGGTAAAATACTTGATCCTCCCTTTGACGGGACGATTCTTCGCAAACCATTTGTACACCTCGGGAGGTTTTTTAGGATTTACTTCCCTCTCAAGGCGCGGGTAATGGATTGGTTCCTTTTTGATAGCTTCCCAATTGACGGCCTTTTCCACATCTGAAATATCCACTGCCTCCAACATCGGCAAGAACTCGTCGTTTACGCGATAGGACGCGCCGTCTTGAAGCTCGAACGTCCGAATACTGACTTGGTCCACGATTATCTTGGCGGAGCCGAACCCCAATGGCTTTGCATGGCCGATTTTATGGCACAGCCTCCCATCTTCCACATTGTCGCCAAACGTCAGTGCGGTATAAAGCTGGTCTAGCTGATTTTTCGTAACACCATCAAAATATACCTCGAACTTGAACCGCACTCCCGCTTCAACATACTGCATCAACGAAATCATTTTGCTGTTAGTATCACATCCCAGTTCCCTCATTGAAAAGTTCCTATGGTGCCAATAAAACTTCCGTCCAGCCAGTTCAATCCCGTCCATGTCCGCATGATAGGAATCCTTTTCGTGCTTCAAGTAGAATTCAAGCGAAGACGAACGCGGTGACGATAAGATGGGTAACGGTTTTTGCAAATCCTTACACACTCCCTCGTCCTCACACCACGCATCCGAAAAACGAACACGGCTTCCCATTGCCCTTCCCTCCCGTTGTTCCCTTTCGTGATTCGTTTCTCCCGACATGAAGCCAAACAACGCACAAGCCGGACACAGCTCATCCCTGCCGGAACAACTCTTGAGTGAAGCCGGCAAAATATCCTTGGGCTTTTTTATGTATACGTTACGCGACAATTGCGAGAGGGCAAAATAATAGTTGTCATCTATCTTCTGATACCAAACGGGAATCTTGCCGCCCTTCTCCTCTACCTCCTTCCACTTTTCCTCATACCTCTTTGCTTCTACTTTTGCCGCCCCCTCCAAATACTTATCGATGTTCACCTTGAACAACTCAATGAATTTGTCCATTCGCTTGCCATCAATGGGAATGGCCTCCTCACCTTTTTGCTCAAACACGCTGTAGGAAGACGCCTTATCATCGTTTATGAATCGCTTCATCCTCATCACGTAACCCGTTTGGTCACCTTCTCCTACAACGTACAATCTTCCTTTTTTATCCTTCCCGCCCTCAAACTTTACAACGTCCCCCACTTCGTTTGTATTCGTAAACACATCCTCCTTGTCCGCATACCGCTCCGCCTCATACAGCTTCCACCCCTCTTTACCCTTCTCCAGCAAACCCGCCTCCTTGGGTACGCCGGTACGTGATGAGAAGTAATAATCATCGTTGGTAAACACACAGGATTTCGTGATGGTTTCAAACGTGCTGCGAATCACTCCCCGCAGGGAACTACCCGGAATCATTGGCCGTCCGTCAATCGTCATAAACGGGTATTTGTCATACTCCGAGGGGCGTTCACCGCCATCCGCCGTTCCCTTGGGAATCTTTTCGGCATGGTCGGGAATGATGAGGGGCGTTTTGGTCGTCAGATGGCACATGAATTTACCCGTCAGCCATTCTCCCCCACGCTTGTACTCTTCTATCCCTTGCTTCACCCCTTCTTTTGGCAACGCAATAAAATGATAGGGGTTTACAAACCTCTCCTCTTTTTTTACCGCCATTCTTCACTTCTCCTTTCCTTGACAAACCGTACGATTCTAAAGTCAAACGGCTGGTACAATCCCCTTGCATCCGCCCGGTAATAATTCTCCACCTCTACCTTGTTGGCCTTATACGGAAGCCCATAGCCATTGCCCATCATCGAACGGTTAACCATCACGTAATTCGATGCGTCTCCAAACCCCTTTTTCTTGTTGATGTCTAGATAGTGTTCTTCGAGGAGGGGGCAAACTTCCTTGTCCCCCACATAATTCAACGAATCCCTGAGTTGAAAATCCTCCCCCAGATTGCCACGCAACGCCCGTATCTCTTGCTTCTCGTTAAACATGCGAATTTCCCACAACCTCCCGACGTCAACACGGCCCAGCTCCTCCACGGGCGCACTAACGAATTCGCTCGCACCCATGGCAACGAACCACCTCAAACCCTCATACGTACTCATGGCGTGAATCAACTCCCCTTCATTAACATTAGCCTGTTTCTTCTCACTCATTGCCCATCACCGCCTTTACCTTCTCAAATAATGCGCCATAGTCCCATTCCTTCATTTCTTCCCCCCGTTTACACTCCTCTCCATTGACTCGAATTTCCGTGACCTCGAACAATCCTCGTCCAACGGACGTGAGTCCCCCAATGGCCACGAATCCCCCGTCCAAGTCAAGAATGGTGGCTAAAAGAGCGGCAACCACGCTTTCCTTTACACGCTTGAAACCATTCCTCAACGTTATGGTGAGTTTGGTCTGTCCCCCATATACGGTTTTCTCCGTATAAAGTGCGCCGTCCTTGGTTCCATTGGTAAAACGGTCTATGGCGTTCCTTACCAGCGTCTTTGTCGTGAAATCGTTTAAATTGCTTTCGCTAAACCCAATATGGGATTTCCACGCGTTTTTCCCCTCCACATGGCCAAACGCATTTTCACAATCCCCCTTACAATCCTCACCTAAAAGTCTTGACACATGGTGGTGAAACATCCCGGCCCAACTGGTTCCTGGAATGACCGGGGTTCCATCCCGTAAGGATAGCGGTCCATAATCACAACCTTGTTCCTGCTTTCCCTCATCTTCTTGCTTTGGTTCGGTCAAATATTGCCGTATCGAAAGTCCTCCCCTCTGCCTCAGCAACAAGTCAATCGTCGTAACACTCTCGTCCGTGCTATTTGCACCCCGAATCCACTGGCCGTTTGCGTCAAATCCACCAAACATGTCAAAATCAAGCCATTCTTCCATCTTACCGTCAACGGCGAAATCAAACTCCTTGACTTGGTAGGCAACCTCCACCAAGCCATATCCCCTCGTCGTCTTTGCACCAAACGACACCCGCCTCTCCAACATTTCCTCGACGTACTCGCCAGCCTCCTTCGTCGTCGCCTCAATGTAGCCGATAAAGACTGCACCCGTCTCCACGGATTGGAAGTCAAACTTGGCCCCGCCATCCGCCGTTTTATATTCGTCCAGTTTGACGCAATCCCGTGAGGCAACCGACGCTTCACCCATAAGCTGGGCGTCGTAAAACTTGAGGGCGCTGGCTATGATTTCATCCGCCTCCTTTTTGTTGGCGTCGTTCTTTATCTTCACATAGCCAAAATTCCTCTTTACTTTATCGTTGCATTCTCCGTCTTTAACCAACCCTTCCCTCTCTTCCGCCAAACTACGGTAAACCCCGGCAATGGAAGACGCCGGAATCATGGGTCTCCCTCTTGAATTGAGGATCACGTCCTTGTCCGTCTGCTCGCTACGGGAGGCTCCAATAGCCATGGGCGACGACAAGGTGAACTTGACTCTATAATAAGCTATGTACTTCATCCGATATCACCCCTTTTCATTTTGTCTTTGTAAGCAATCTTACGCATATACTGGTTGACGCGTAATACCGTATCCCAATACAATTTGGCTTCTTCAAAACCACCATTGCCGTTATCCATGCCGTCCCCCTTCAAATACTCCTCCACCTCATCCCTTATGGATTTTGTTGCAATGGCACGGACACGCCCCTCAAAATCCGTCCAGTTCAACGACTGTTTCAACATGAGCCTCACCCTGCCAATCTGTGCGGACGACACTTTGGATGAGTCCAACTCATTTTTCTTGGCAAAACGCAACGCCTTTTCCTTGACCCCCTCTTTCCAATTAACCCGGTCGATTAGGTTGGCATACTTGCCTGTTGGCAAATCTTCCTTACCATTCGCCACCCCTCCCTGATTGGCACTTGCAACATTATCCTCATCCCCACCCGTGATTGGCTTCATGCCCTCCACCAAAAAGATTCTGCAACATCCAAAACCCTCGTTGTTCTTTGCTCCAATCCACATTTCTTGTGGCAACCCCTCAACCACAACGTTGTCGAGAATCCATACGCTTCCCGCTCGAAAAGCCCTAATATGTGGCTTCTTTAAATTCCACTTGCCATGATAGCCCGTCACGGTTTTACATAATATACTGGATTTCTTTCGATTAAAATGCTCCTCGTAATTATTCTCGTCGATACTGTCAATCCGCAACGCCATAATCAAATCCTTTGGATTACAAGAGTGGGTTCCATCCTTTATCAAAATCACGTCGGAATGGAGGACTACGGCTATGCTTTTACCGTTTGTCGATATTACGTCTGTCTTCGTATGTATGGGTTCTCCAATCGCCACTTTGCAACCGGCGTATTGTGCCGTCTTCGATTTGCCAATTCGAATTGTAGAGTTATTCTCCAATACACGAAGGACGTCCCTCAAATCCTTTCCCTTCCCCCTTATGTCCCCGACGAAGTTCTGGCCAACGCTTAATACCGCCTGCATATATAGTTGAGACGCTGCCCCTTCACCTTCCTCCTCATTTCCCGTTGCCTGCCCCATTTTGGCGTGATGGTAGACCACTTCTTTCTTCACGTCCACCACGCGCCTTTTCCCATCCATGTACGTTCCCTTAAGCGACTTAACCGCAACGCCCTCCGCTACCCCGTCAAGTGCGTCGTTTACATAGTCGCCTTGGTGCTTCCTTTTTACATAACATAAGGGTACGGGTTCCCCTCCTGGGTATAGGTTGGAGAACGACACTTGGTTGTGCAAGAACAATTCGGCAAACCTGTCCGAACCCTTATCGGGGTAAGCCCACGCCAATGCACCCAACAAGGCGGTTCCACTGATGTAGTCTTCCGTCTCGTCATCATTGGCCGCCGATAGAATGAGTGGTGCCGTATTCGTCAGCGTAATGGGAAGGATATAATCGACGTCATCCTCCATCGTGGGCAAACCAATTCCCTCATTTGTCCTCTTTGCGTCAAATTGGCACCCCACCGCCCCAAAACCACGGTTGTGTCGATATCCTATAGATCGTACGGCTTTACAGATACGGGTGAGCTCTCCTTCATATCGAGGGTCAACCTCACATTTTGCATAGAACTTCAACTTCTCGCCATCCTTAGGTGAATACTGCTTGACCACGCGCATAAAACGCAACGACTTTTTTTTGGCGGAACCCTTTTCCCTATCAATAGCGGTTGCCGCACGCGTATAGGTAAACAAGTCCATTACCTTTTCCTTGGGCAAACCCCTCAACTCTCGTTGGATGGAGTCGTATTCGGACATCGTCGCATTCTCAATCCGTAAACTTCCTCCCGCACATTCCCCATCGCCGACACATTCCCCACCTTCGCCAAATATCTCGGAGACCACTTCATCCTCCACCCCAATCCATTCAGCCGCCTCTCGTAGCACGCCTTTTAGGCGACGGGATGGGATAAACGGTATGCCGACCTCGTCATAACACACGTCCGTATCAATGATCGAACCATATCCCGCACCACTGGCGGCACACAAGTCCGATTGCAACGTCAACACAATCCTCGCCATCTTAATCCTCCTTCCGAAACCAAATGTCATAGAACTCAGCCGCGTCACAGAATACGGGCAGCTCCCTCTCTTCAATGGTGACATTGCAACTACCGTCGCCACCATCATTTGCCTTTACCCTGAGCAATTCCAATTCGAACTCCGAAGGGGATTGGAACGCGGCATCCCTCAGAGCCTTAACGTTGGTACGGCTTAGCTCTTGTAGTACCGCGCCCATCTGAACAAACTTTTCATAGGAATGCTCCTCATCACCCACACCCCGAATCAAATACGGCATGTTGGTATAGCCTCCCCCTTCTGTTCGCAATGCCTTTAAGTCGCCCGTAATGGCACCCCGACAAAAATAGGCGTCCATATAACAATTGTTCTTGGCTTCCTCTTTTCCTTCCCTTATTGTCCTTATGCGTCCCTTCCCACTTTCACAGCATTCTTCGGCAATGGCGTACACGTCAGAGAATGGCGCGTGCGAATGGCAGACGACGACGCCGGCACAAGCCGAAAACTCTGAACGCCCCTCCTTCTTCTCGACTTCTGATGATTCTTTCAATGCGTCAAAATATGCTTCCAATACGTCCGGCACCCTTCGTGCGTTGCAAACAATGGTAATCTCGTCACCACCGCCAATGATGCGGCGCATGGCGTATAGTCCCTTCATTTTTGCCTTCTCAGCATTGGCGTTTGCCTCTGCGGCATCCATCAACTCACCCACCTTTTCCTTAATTCTTTCGATGGGAACATCGACAAACGCATCGTTTATCCTCTTCGTCAACCGCCTCTGTTGGTTCACTCCTTCCTCAAACCCCACATCCTCCCCAATGGCCTCTTGAACCAACTGTCTCATATTGTTGCCGTCAATATATATCACCGCAATCAGGCTCTCCGTTCCCTTCTGTTCGACCAACCAGTCAAACTGGCGGACGTATCTGTCCTTCTCCTTCACACGTTTATACTCCCTTTGCTTTATGTGACTCTCCGCCGAGAAGGACTCCTGCAATTCCGTGCTTTTTTTCATAACGGGCAACGACGTCTTGCGGTCGATTTGGGTAAATGGAAGAACGTTAGCCGGAAGCACCGGCGGGGTAGTTCTCTTACACTCTTCGAGATCACGGTACAACCTTCCCGTCACCTCCCCGAACTTACTTTCCTCACCATTTTCCACTATAGTCATTCCACAAATAGGGTTGAGTCCCGGCGCATACGTCAATAAAAACCAAGAGAAGTGTTTATTGAACGCAAGGCATTCCTCCCTGCTCTGAAACAGCAACACGATATTGCCACCACCTTCGTACAGTATCATCCCTTTATTTTCAGGTCTCTCCATTAACTCTTCCGTTTGACTTAACGAAAATTTGGGAATTTTGCTACCTTTACAATAATCCACATAATCAACGCCGTCATACCCTTCTATGGCTTTGCGGTATGCATTCTTAATAAGTTCGGATGCCCCAATAATTTCCTTCACCTTATTGGTACGATAGATATACTCCTGCTTGCTCCTAAAATCATACACGGCTACAACGTACTCCTTAGACATACACATCCCCTTTCTTTCCATTTCATCACTTGGTCACTACTCCCCCATCTCATAACGATACCACCCGAACCCCCGCGTACTCAGCTTGCCGACGTGCAGCACCGAGCCGAGGTCGATGTAGGACACGTACCTCGTCAAGTCACCCTCGTACTTGACCTTGCCGACCACGCCCTCCATAACCCCTCTTTCCTGCTTGACGAATACCTTCCTCAGGTTCTGTTCCGCCTTCACGTACGGCTTGCGGTAGGTCAAACCATAAGGAACCATAAACGCCCCCTCCCCGTACAGGTCAATGATGGCCGACGTACGGGAGAACACCGCATCCATGAAGGTGGGGAAGTCAAAATCTTCAACAATCGCAGAATTATGCATCATTTGCACCGGGGTCAAGAAAGTCACCGACAAGCTCGTCGTCTCCGCAATGGAAGCCGCATTCTCGTCGCTCCAAACGACGGGTTCCGGCACCCGCACCACCCTGCCGCCATCCACGTCCAACACTCGTTCGCCCGTATAGGCGTCGTCAATCCCCTCCAACACGACGCATCCTCTCTTTCCCGCAAACTCCCCGCAAAACGCCAACACGAACGCCGACGCAATCTCCCTCACATAGCGGGTGGCGCAGCCAAATAAAGCCACGTCAAATTCCAGCTTCCACCCGGCGGCATAATTCCTCTTGTTCGTATAGGGTACTTTCACCACGAAGGGGTTGGGGACGCTGGGAAACTGCTCGTCCCTGTAGACACACTTAAATACGGTTGCATACACGCAGTCTTCGGTATACCCACAACCATCGCACGACGTCTTCTCCTTCTCGTCGCAGTATATCTCGACAAGCGCCCTTCCCAGAGCGCCGCGTATGGTGTTGCCCAGAAACCCAGGCAAGGCGACGTCCTCCGTAATTCTCGTCCGAATCCTCAGTTTGGTAATGTCGAGTCTGTTCAACGTTTGTATTCCTTTCGCACATCGTGGTAAATATACTCGAATCATACCATATTTTATCATTACGCGCAAGCTGTCCCATGTTAAAATTTTCATTGCAATACAAACCTTGTGTGGCACATGACACCCGTCTTTGGGTTTTAGCACTATAAATCTTTAAGGGCTAGATTGATGCCGATCCTCCCTGGGCCAGCATAAACACTGGCTTTTTTGTTGTTACAAAA
>QMCE01001183.1_pt1 | contig 14213 bp, 15 predicted proteins | sample 1821851 | NCBI WGS metagenome assembly QMCE01 (sample SAMN09453174, study PRJNA476694) | Termite gut metagenome, whole genome shotgun sequencing project. | isolation source: worker | host: Odontotermes sp. | place: South Africa:Pretoria | collected 2016-01-28 | reverse complement strand
CGAAGGCAATAGGTCACTATTGTCGAGAAAAGCGGGCGAAGCACAGCGCAAGACGGGCGGAAAAGCGGCCCGAATGGAATTTAGTAACACTTTCTCAGGCGTCCGGGGCCGGCCAGCCTTTTCCTTACGCCGATCTCACGCCTCCTTGGGATTGACGAACGGCATCATCTTCCGCAGCGTGCGCCCGACGACCTCGATGGGATGCTCATGATCCCGCTCGCGCATTTTCTTCAGCACGGGGGCGTTCACCAGACACTCGCACAGCCATTCGCGGGCAAACGATCCGTTCTGGATTTCAGCCATGATCTCCCGCATCGCCTCGCGGCTGGCCTCGTTCACCACGCGCGGCCCGCGCGTGTGCCCGCCATATTCGGCCGTGTCGGAGACGGAATAGTTCATGTAGCTGATCCCGCCCTGGTAGAACAGATCGACGATGAGCTTCAACTCGTGCAGCACTTCAAAATACGCGATCTCCGGCTGATACCCGTTCTCGACCATCGTCTCGAAGCCGGCGCGGATGAGTTCCGCCGCGCCCCCGCACAGCACCGCCTGCTCGCCGAAGAGATCCGTCTCCGTCTCTTCCTTGAACGTCGTCTCGATGACGCCCGCGCGCGCGCCGCCGACGCCCAGCGCATACGCCAGACCCGTCTTCCGCGCATTCCCGGTGAAATCCTGATGCACTGCGATGAGGCACGCCACGCCGCCGCCCTTCTCGAACTCCGATCGGACGAGATGGCCCGGTCCCTTGGGCGCGATCATGACGACGTCGACGTTCTCCGGCGGAACGATCTGGCCGAAATGAACATTGAAGCCGTGGGCAAACATCAGGGTCTTGCCTTCGGAAAGATGCGGCAGAACGTCCTCGCGGTACACAGCCGCCTGATGCTGATCGGGGAGGAGGATCATGACGACGTCCGCCTGGGCCGCGGCCTCGGAGGCGGAATGCACCTTGAAGCCGTGCTCCTCGGCCAGACGGGCGTTCCTGCTGCCCGGACGGTTCGCGACAATGACGTTGAAGCCGGAATCGCGCAGGTTCTGCGCGTGGGCGTGCCCCTGGGAACCGTAGCCGATTATCGCGACGGTCCTGCCTTCGAGGACGCTTCTGTCCACGTCCTTTTCGTAGTACATCGTTGCCATGTTCTGTAAGCTCCTGTAGAAAAAATTGCCCCGCAAAAGCGGGCAAACGGACAAAGCCGTTCGAGTATATCTACCTCGCCCCCCACGTCAAGGACGATATCCGGGGCATCGCCCTGCCTGTCCACAGGCGGAACTGCTCCGCCGCCTGCCGCATGAACAGCTCCACCCCGTCCACGGTCGCGGCCCCGGCCAGGGCGGCGTCCATGAGAAAGCGGGTCTGCCGGGGATTGTGCACCGCGTCGAAGGCGAGCATGTCCGGCCGCCAGTTGTCGGCGGGAAACAGCGACTCGCCGGCGTTCGGATACATGCCAACCGGCGTGGTGTTCGCCACGACCCGCCAGCCCGCGCCGCGCACGGCCGCGCTCATCCCCTCGACCTCCCATCCCATGCGCGAGGCGATATGCCACGCCTTCTCGGGGTTCCGCGACGAAAGGGTGATGCGGCAGCCCAGCAGGCTGAGCGCCATGCCCGCCGCCCGAGTCGTGCCGCCCGCGCCCAGAATGAGCGCCTCCGAACCCGTCAGGTTCATCCCCGCCGCGTCCGCCACCGACTTGACGGATTCGAAAATGCCCGGCATGTCGGTGTTGTCCGCCCGCCAGCCCGATTCGGCGCGGGACAGGGTGTTCGCAGCCTCGATGCGCTCGGAAGTCTCGGAGCGCCGGGCTGCCCAGCGGAGCGCTGTCGGCTTGTGGGGAATGGTCACGGACAGGCCGTGGAGGTTGATCGCGTCGGGAATCGCGTCCAGGAAATCCTCGGCCGATTCGGCGAGAAAGGGAATGTACACCCCGTCAAACCCCAGACGCTCGAACGCCCTGTTGTGCAGCCTGTACCCGCTGGACTGAGCGACGGGGTTGCCGAGAAGGCCGTAGACCCGTGTTTCGCGCGTGATGTCCCGCACGCGGTAGATTTCCGCCAGCTCGTCCGCGGTCGGCTGTCCGGGAGCCGAGGCGCGTCCCGCGTCCAGACTGCCGAACGTCACCCGCGATCCGTATGCCGGGCCCAGCACGCGGGTCATAAGCCCCCCCTCGCCCATGGCGATCCCGATGCAGGGCTTGGGGCATTGCCGAATCGCCTCCAGAACGCGCACGCTGTCGACCGGCCTGCGGTGCGTGACGGCGAACTTGACCCAGTCCGCCGGAAGGGCCGCCAGTTCCCGGACTCGATCGGCCAGATTGTCCGGCGTGCCCTCGAAATCGTGCATGCTGACGATGAGGGTGGAACGGGGCGTTTTTCCCGCGATGAAGGGAAGGTCGATGGTTTCGACATCAATATATGCGCAGCCGGATTCGGCTGCGCGGAGAAGAATCGCGCGGCGTTCCGCGTCGCTTCCGTCGAAGCCGCCGCCGTCGCGGGGCGATCGGCAGGTCAGTATCAGCGGCAGCCGCGCGTGCGCCGCCAGCCCTTCGACGTCCGGCGGCTCGCGGAGGGAGTCGAGGCGCAGTTCCAGCAGATCGACGGGGCGCGTTTCGGCCTGCGTCACCAATGTTCGCAGTTCCGCGTTTGTCTCGGCGGCGAGGGGGATGCAGATCATTTTGCTCTTTCTGTAGCGGGAGACCCTTGGCAAACGGACGGGATTTGATTATAGTATATCCTCATGTCGTGTCGATACCATAGAGCCTGTCATGAACCGGCGGGAAGAGTTTCGATGACGCGGATCGTTTGCCACGCATACAGGTTTGCGCTCTTGCCGCTGGCTCTGGCGGCGGCGCTTTCGTTCGTCTGCGGCTGCTTCCCCGGAAGCGGCGGCGGGGACGGCGAAAGGCGGGACAGCTCGGTCAAGGGCGTTTCCGCCGCCAAGCCGATCCGCAGCGACCGCGACGCAGCCAGGGCGTTCGCGCTCGTCAACGACGAACGCGCCCGGCGCGGCATGCAGACCCTGCGCCGCCGCATGGACCTGGACGCGGCGGCCTACGACCACGCCCGCGATCTCGTGCGCATGAACCGCCTCAGCCACACCAGTTCCGACGGCAGCCGGCTGGAGCACCGCCTGGAGCGGCTCGACTGGGAATGGGCGGGCGAAAATCTCGCCCGGAACAAGGGTTTCGAGTCCCCGGCGGGAGAAGCGGTCAGAGGGTGGATAGCCTCGCCCATGCATTTTGAAAACATGTTCCGCCCCGATTACAGCGAATCGGGAATGGCGTCGCTGTACGATCCGGACAGCGGCTTCATGTATTTTGTGCAGATATTCATCATTCCTGCGAACTGAGAGCCTGTTGCTGAATTCGCTTTGGGTCGATTTTTCGTCCGTTTTGTGCCGGGCGAGTCCGGCTTTCCAAGCGAATATAGAATATTCGTGAGAAAGACGGGCGAAGCACAGCGCAAAACGGGCGGAAAAGCGGCCCGAATGGAATTCAGCAACAGGCTCTGGCCCCATGACCGACGATCCGGTTTTTTCCATAGACTTCACCAGCGAAAGCGTGCAGGCCGCGTTCGTCTCCCCGGATGGAAGGGAGAGCGGGCTCGCCGGTTTCGATCTCGCCGATCTCCATGCCGGAGAGGGCAGGCCTCTGGACAAGCTTGCGGCGCTTCTTGCCGCAAAGGCGCGGACAGGCGGGCGGATTCGCGCGGCGGCGCTGTCCATGCCGTGCGATTTGAACGCGGACAGGACGAAAGTGGCGCGCTATCCGGAAGCCTCATGGCTGAACGGCCAGCCGCTTCCGGCGATTCTCGGGGACGCGCTGGGCGTTCCCGTTGTGATGGAGCGGCGGGCCGCAGTCATGCTGACATATGATCGCGCCATGCTGGGGCTGCCGGAGGATTGCCTCGCCGTCGGGTGCTACATCGACACGCATTACGACACGGCCATCTGGCACAGGGGAGGGCTTGTTCCGGGTAAAAACGGCCGCGCGGGCAACATCGCGCACCTGACCGTCCACGACAGGGAAGACGCCTGCTTTTGCGGCAGGGCCGGCTGCGTCGATCTGTACGGCGCGGGAATGCGCCTGCGGCAGATGCACTCCATGATTTTTTCCGACACCCCGATGGAGGAATTGTTCCTCCTGCACGGCGAGCACCCGATCATCCTGGAGTATCTGCGGATGATGGCGTATCCGATAGCGATGGAATTGAATGTCGTCGATCCGGATTTCCTGATTCTGGGCGGTTCGATTCCGGCCATGCCGGGGTTTCCGGAGGAGGCTCTGCGGGCGGAGATTGTCCGGCACGCCTACCGCTCCGAATCCGATTCCGCGCCGGCGTTTCTCTCCTCCGTCGCCGGCGCGACTCCCGGAGTCGTCTGCGCGGCGCAGTATGCGCTGGGGAAATTGTGACGGAATGGAGAGCAGGCGGCATGACGGCATGAATGCGAAGCACAGAAGGACTCTGGAAACCCTGTTCGCCAAACAGCCGCCCCGCACATTGCCGTTTCGGGATATTGCGGCATTGTTGAAGGCTGTCGGCTGCACGGTGAAGGAGGGGGAGGGCTCGCGCATATCGTTCATGCTCGGCGCGGAACGATGGACGACGCACAAGCCGCATCCGGGCAAGGAGGCGCCGGAGTATCAGGCAAAGCGCGCGCGGGATTTTCTGGAAAAACTGAAAGTGACGCCATGAGCGAAAACATCATGTATTATCGGGGATACACGGCCCAGGTCGAATACAGCGCCGAGGATCGTCTTTTCATCGGTCATGTTGTGGGGCTGAAACACAACATGATAGATTTTGAGGGCGAGAGCGTATCGGCATTGACCACGGACTTTCACAACGCGATCGAATTTTACCTGCAATGCTGTGCCGAGGAGGGAACGGATCCGGAACGACCCGCGGCCGATTTGGATCTGAGGCTGGAATTGCCGTCCGACATTCACGACCGCATCGCGAGACAGGCTGAAGCGTCGGGCCAGAGTTTGAATCAGGTCATTATCGACGCGCTCCAAGTCGTCTATCCCGCCAAAGGGGCGCGAAGAAGGACAGCCGGCGGCAATGCAGCCGCCTCTTCCGGAAAGCCCGGGCGCGCAGGCGCTCCGGCCCGAAAGAGAACCAAACGGATGGAGGCTGTCGGATAGCGATCAATCAACACGGGTAAAAAGCGCCTTCAAATACCGGCCCTGCGGAAAATCGCCCGCGACGGGGTGATCGGCGCCCGGCCCTGTCGCGGCGAAAATGGTGAGGCCAATCCCCGCGTCCGCAGCCGCCCTGCGCACAGCCTGCCGCCAGCGTTCCTCAGGCACCGCGCCGGAACAGCTGCAGGTGACGAACAGCCCCCCCTTCTCCACAACCCCGACAGCGGCCCTGTTCATGTCGTAATAGGTCTTGAGCGCCTTTTCCGCATCATCCTGCCCCGACGCGAGCTTGGGCGGATCGAGAATCACCAGATCATGCCTTTGCCCGGCGGCGGTTCTGTCGCGCAACTCGTCAAAGACGTCCCGATGAAGAAAGCGAATCGCCCCGCCCGCGCCGTTCAGTTCGCTGTTGATCGCGGCGGCGGCCAGCGCATCCTCGTCCAAATCGACAGCCTCCACTCCGGCCGCCCCGCCCTTCCACGCCGAGAGCGCGAACCCGCCGCTGTAGCAGCAGAGATCGAGAACGCGCCGTCCTTTCGCCAGCCCGGCGACCCGCGCCCGGTTGTCGCGCTGATCCAGAAAGAACCCTGTCTTGTGGCCTGTCCGGAAATTGACCCTGTAGCGTATGCCGCTTTCAACAATGTCCGCGCAATCCGGCGCCGGATGCCGTTGCTCGATGCGCCCGAACGACACCCCTTCCTTCCTCGCCGCGTTCGCGTCGCCCCGGACGGCGGGGCGGCAGCCCGGATAGACCCGGAGCAGCCCTTCCACCAGCATGTCCATGACATGAAGCCAGCCCGCGACATACGGCTCGATCAGGAGGACGTCCGCAAATTTGTCGATAACAAGGCCGGGCAGCGAATCCGCCTCGGCATGAACCAGCCGGTACGAATCCCCGACGGCGCGGATGTCCAGCGCGGTCTCCCGCAATTTCCGGGCATACTCCAGCCGCGCCGCGAAAAACTTCGCGTCAATCTCCTCCTCCCGGTTTTCGGTGAGCAGACGCAGCGCTATCGTGTTTTCGGGATGGTAAAACGCACGGCCGACAAACCCTCCCGCCCTGTCCCGGACGTCGACGAGAGACCCCGCCTCCAGGCGGAGGCCGCGGGGGGCCTGAACCATCTTCCTGAAAATCCAGGGGTGTCTGGAATTCCTCGGCGTCTTCAATTTCACCACGGGCAGCAGCATGAAAGGCGTTTCCTCAACAACAGGCTCAAACATGGGCCAGGGGTTTGGCATTCTTCCGGCGTTTGGAAGTTTCTTTTTTGGCCGTGCCCTTTTGTGACGAGCGTATCGGCTCGGCGAGGTATGTTTTCAGGAGGCTTCTGGATTCCTCCAGCGTGTATTGAGGACGTTCTTTTTTTGCCTCTTCATAGCGGTTATTGATATATGCGGAGCGTTCTTCCGGAGTCATGCCTTGCATATCGCGGGCCATCCCGGCCCGGACATTCCGAATCCATTGAAAGCAGGCATATCTATCCGCGCCGTGTCGTGTCATGATCGATAATCTCCCTCGGAGAGGCAATGAAAATCTGGGGATAGCCTTGTTCCATATTGACCAAATTGAAAGCCAGACTTTTATCTTCATGAATAATATGCTTGAAGTTCCAACTGATGAGTCCGGAACAGCCATACACAGTTGCGTAGGCGACATGCAATGCATCATTCAGCGATTTCTTCCCCACAATTTTTCTGTCGAGATACGCGTCAACCAGACGCTGCACTTCATGTGAATCGTTGAAAAGAATCATTTGCGGCAGCAACGCGTCGAAAAATGATTTGACCCGCGCGGGAGCCGGGATGATTTCACCATAAACCTGTTTTGAGACAGCCAACAAAAAGCGCCCGGAGACGGCTTCCCGGAAAAATACCCGCGTATCGCGCTCGAATTCGGAGTCGAACATGCCTCCAAAAACCGAGGTATCGACAAAAATACGCAATGGCCGCACAGTATTCTCCGTGTTTCCTGCCTGTTTCATCACTGTACTCCGGCCCGTTCCTCTTGTCAAGCAGACGTGAACGGCATGGTCGGTCTTCAGAACAGCTTCCTGGCGACAACTTTTTCCGAAAAACATCCTTGATTATCGGAAGTCAAATTCGGATAGTTGGATGCGGGGATGCCCGCTTGGGGGCGGGCCGCTTTCCGGTAAACCGTGTTGTACCGCCCACGGCATGGGGGATGCTTGCGGCATGATCTCGATTTGTCTCGCCATACTGTTCGCAGCCTGTTCCCTCTCGTCCGCCATCGCGGGCGAAATCACCGGCAAAGGCTTCCCCCTCCATGCCGGCCGGATCGAGCAATCACCTGTGCAGCAGACTGTCGCAACGCCCTCCGCATCCCCGCAAACCGCGCCTGCGGCGCACCCCGCGGCTGTTCAGCAAGCAGCCGGCGCGCAGGGCGAACAGCCGCTGAACTTCGCGGGCGGCGAACGCAGGCGCACCCGCGAAGTGCGCGAATTCAAGCTCCCGTCCATCCTTCCCGCGCTCCTCTCCGTCCTCGCTGTGTGCGGCCTGTTTTTCGCCGTCCTCTACCTTATTAAACGCTATATGCCGGGACACAGGCAGATGTTCGCCCATCCGGCGATGGAATTTCTCGGAAGAACGCATCTGGATCAGAAACGTTTCGTCTCCATACTCCGCGTCGGGCGGCGCATCGTGGTCGTCGGCGTTTCGCCCGAGGAAATGCAGACCCTGTCGGAAATCACGGACGAGGCCGAAGTCACGGAAATACTCGAAGTCGCGCGGCCCAAAACCGAAACCGGCCTCACCATGTTCCAGAAACTGTTTCAGCGCAATGTGCTCGACGTCGAAGCGGCCGAGGCAAAGGCGGACGCGGAGGCGAAGGCGGCCGAACTCGATGAACAGATGTCGGCGATCCGCGAGCGCGTCAAAAGCATTCATAAGGACGGGAGCAGGAAACCGGCCGCTGCTGCGGCGGCGGGCAGCCGTTTGGACGCTGTGGGATGAGGAAACGATCGAGAGGCTTGATGCGGAGAGGCCGGATTGCGACCGCCGTATTTTTTTGGGCGGTCTTTTCAACTTTATTCGGAAGCGCCGCCCTGTCCGTCGACCTGGGCACGGCGCCGCGCGAACGGCCGGACCAGCGGGAGCTGGAGCGTCTTCAGGATCAGGGAGGCACGACGCCGCTCGTCGCGCGGGGCAATCCGCACGAGGACGGTCTGCTGTATCTCCCGCTCCCGACAATAGCGAACGGCAGCCTGGTGCCGATGGAAAAGGCCGAACAGCTCGGCTCGACCCTGCAGATAGCCATCATCATGACGCTCCTGACGCTGTCGCCGGGGCTGCTCATCATGATGACCAGCTTTCTGCGCATTTCCATCGTCATGGGGTTTGTCCGGCGCGCGCTCGGAACGAATTCGCTGCCGCCGGATCAGGTGATGATGGGGCTGTCGCTCTTCCTGACCTTTTTCATCATGTGGCCGACGTGGAAGGCGGCGTGGAACGAGGGCCTGGCGCCGTATTTCAACGGCGACCGCGTCGAGGTCGCGCCGGGCGAGTTCAGGCGGCTTCGGCAGGCCGAGGCCATTGACCGGACGATGGCTCCGGTCCGGAAGTTCATGCTCGAATGCCTCGCGGCGAACGACGGGAAGGAGGAATTGTATTTCTTCCTCGGCGCGGCCGGCCTCGCCGACATGGCGGCGCTCGAAAATCAGGGCAATCTCATGCCTGTCGACGTGCCGACGACGTCCCTGATACCGGCGTTCATCTGCTCGGAATTCAAACGCGCCTTCTGGATGGGGTTTCTCCTCTACCTCCCCTTCCTGGTGCTCGACGTGGTGATTTCGTCCGTCCTCATGTCGATGGGCATGATGATGCTGCCGCCGGCGATGATCTCGCTTCCGTTCAAGATCATCGTGTTCGTCCTCGTCGACGGGTGGCGGCTTTTGTTCGAGGGGATCATCACCAGTTTTCCGCCGTCGCTTCTGGAGCACCTTATCGTGCCCGCGGCGACGGGAACAGGCCTGGGCGCGATACAATAGCGTTTTACTTTCTTGACAACGCTCAATGACGAGGCGGCGCGAATGATCCCCGATGTCGAAAGCATCATCGATGTGGCGCACAACCTGCTCTGGACCTGCCTCGTCCTGTCGCTGCCGACGCTGATGACGGCGCTGGTGGTGGGCGTGGTGGTGTCCCTGATGCAGACGGTGACGAGCATTCAGGAGATGACGCTTACGTTCGTGCCGAAGCTCGCGGCGGTCATCGCGGTGGTGGCGATGGCGATGCCGTGGCTCATCGACACGATTGCGACGTATTTCGAGAACTGTCTGCAAATGTTCTCAAGCTATTACTGACGGAGAAAGCGCTGAGGAATGAGCGAAGACCTGCACATGGTCAACAGCATGTTGAGCGCCTTCCTCACCTACATCCTGGTGCTGCTGCGGTGCGGGTGCCTGGTGCTGTTCGCGCCGTTCTTCAGCTCGGAGGTGTTTTTCTCGCGGGCGAGGCTGTTTCTCGCTGCGTCGTTTCCCCTGCTGCTGATAGGCGTCGCGACGGAAACGGCACAGGTTCCCCCGCGCCTCGAAATGATCGATCTCGCCATTCTCGCCTGGCAGGAATTCGCCATAGGCATGGCCATAGCGTATCTGGCCAGCCTGGTGTTTGTCGGCGTGCAGATGGCGGGCGAAATCGCGGGGCAGCAGATCGGCTTTTCGATGGCCAACGTCATCGACCCGCAGTCCGGAATAGAAGTGCCGATGCTCGGCTTCATCAACACGAATCTGACGCTGATGATGTTCATTACGGTGAAGCTTCACCTGATCCTGATCTACATCGTGGCCAAAAGCTACCACTGGCTGGGCATAGGGGCGATGATTCCGGAGCGGCAGTATCTGAAGCCGGTGCTCACGATGGGCGTGGCGCAAATCTCGGAAATGCTCACTCTCGGCGTCCGGATGGCCATTCCCATCATGCTCATCATGATGATGAACAGCGTCGTGGAGGGCTTTGTGACCAAGACCATGCCGCAGATGAACATTCAGGTGCTGGGAATGCCCCTGCGCGTCCTGCTCGGGCTGTGCGCGATGATTTTCGCGTATCCGGCCATATGCATGGCGCTGCTGCCGGGAGACTGGACGTTCAACCTCCACGACATGCCGGAGGGCCCGTTCGGCGACATGCTGATGGACCTGTCGGAAATGGTGCAGGCGATGGGCGTGGACATGGACAGCCCCGACGCCTATCTCAATACGGGAGGATAGCGCGTGTCCTCCAAGGAAGACAAGACAGAGGATGCGACAGAGCATAAAAAAAGAGAGACCCGCAGGGAGGGCAATGTCCCCCAAAGCAAGGATCTCTCCTCAGCCATGCTGTTTCTGGCCGGCCTCCTCATCCTGAAGTATGTCGGGCCATGGATGGCCCGGAACATGATGATTTTTTTCGAGAAGATGATCCTGATCGACATGGGAACGCTGGACATTCCGGAGAAGAAGGAAATCGTTCCGCTCGCCCTGGACTGGCTGCTGTGGCTGGGTCTTCTGGCGGGGCCGTTCCTGCTGATGCTGGCCGTCGCCGCGTATCTGGTGCATTACTATCAGGTGGGTTTTCTGATAACGACGAAACCGCTCCGGATCAATCTGAACAAGCTGAATCCTATCAACGGGATAAAAAGACTCTTCTCGGTCAAGAACCTCGTCATGCTCGCGATGAACTCGGCGAAGCTCTCGGTGGTCATGTATGTGGCGTGGATAGCCGTAAGCGCGGAGGTGCAGAAGGTTCTCGGGATGGTGGAGATGGAAGTCGCGGGGATGTTCATCCACACCACGGACACGGTGCTGAATCTGGCGATAGACCTGTCGATCCTCCTCGCCGTCCTTGGTTACATTGACTTCAAATACCAGAAGCACAACCATGCGGAAAGCATCAAGATGAGCAAGCAGGAGATCAAGGACGAATTCAAGCAGCAGGACGGCGACCCGAAGATCAAGCAGAAACGCCGCCAGAAACAGATGGAACTGGCGCAGCAGCGCATGATGCAGGAGGTGCCGCAGGCCGAGGTCGTGGTGAGGAACCCGACCCACTTCGCGGTGGCGCTCAGCTTCAAGCCGGAAATGGAGGCGCCTGTCGTGGTGGCGAAGGGCAAGGACAAGATCGCCCTGCGCATCATAGACATCGCGCGGGAGCACCGCGTGCCGCTGGTGGAGAATCCGCCTCTCGCGCGCGAACTCTATAAAAAGGTCGAAGTCGGCGAAGCGATACCGCCGGAATTCTTTGAAGTCGTGGCGCAGCTCATCGCGTCCGTGATGACGCAGGAGAAGAGACTGGAGCACGAGAGGCGTTTCGAGGCGGGCAGGGCCGGAGCGGCATAGGGAGCTCCCGGAGGGGAATCGGGGAAAATCGGGGCGTTTGGGGAAAAGGAATAGATGAGCGCTGCGGCAACGCGGGGGACAAGCCAGGTAACGGCGTATCTGAACCAGATACAGCGTCTGCTGCTTTCCAAAAGCAGCAAGACGGTCATTATCGCGCTGTTCTTCATCGCCGCGCTGTCCACCATGATCATCCCGCTCCCCGCGCCGGTCATGGACGTCGCCCTCGCCATCAACATCACCGCCGGGCTGTCGATGCTCCTCATGAGCATTTTCGTCGAGCAGCCGCTCAAGTTCAGCACCTTCCCCTCGGTGCTCCTCATTCTGACGCTGTACAGGCTGTCCCTGAACGTCGCGAGCACAAGGCTCATTCTCAGCCGGGGGCAGGAGGGAATCACCGCGGCGGGACATCTGGTGGCGACGTTCGGCAGCTTCGTCGGCGGCGGCGGCGCGGAGGGCGGCACGGAGAATCTCGATTCCCTCGCCGTGGGCGTGACCGTGTTCATCATTCTCACGCTGGTGCAGTTCATGGTCATCGCCAAGGGTTCGAACCGCATCGCCGAGGTGACCGCCCGGTTCACACTGGACGCAATGCCCGGCAAGCAGATGGCGATCGACGCCGACCTGAACGCGGGCGTCATCGACGAACAGGAGGCGATCAAGCGCCGCTCCGAGATACAGCAGCTGTCCGACTTCTACGGCGCGATGGACGGCGCGATGAAGTTTGTCTACAACGACAGCATCTGCGGCATCGCCATCACGGGCGTCAACATCCTGTTCGGCTTCGTCATCGGCGTGTTTCTGAACGGCATGGAGTTTATCGAGGCGGCGCGGGTTTTCACCGTCCTCACCATCGGCGACGGTTTGACCTCGTCGATTCCGTCGCTCCTCATCAGCATCAGCGCGGGTCTTCTGGTGACCCGCTCCTCCGGCCGCGACGAATTCGGCGCCGAGGTTCTCGGGCAGTTCTTCGCGCAGGAGATAGTCCTGATTGTGGCCGGGTCCCTTATCGGCCTCCTCGGCCTGTCGGGCCTGGTCGGGCTGACGCCGTTCCCCGCGCTGCCGCTCCTCATGGTGTCGGGCGGCGTTTTCGCCCTGTGGCGGATCGCGAAAAAGAGCAAGGTCGTCTCCTCCATCGAGGCGCGGGAACAGGCCGAGGCGAAGAAGAAGGAGGAGGAAGAGGCGGCGGCCCAGCCGGCTGCGGACAAGGTGGAAAACCTCCTCAAGGTCGACGCGATGGAGCTGGAGGTCGGCTACGGCGTGGTGCCGCTTGTGGACACGCAGCAGTCGGGCGGCGGCGGACTCCTCGCCAGGGTGCAGATGATCCGGCAGCAGCTCGCGCTGGAACTGGGCATTATCGTGCCGCCCATCCGCATACGGGACAACATCCAGCTGGAGGCCAACGAATACATCGTCAAAATCCACGGCGCGCCCGTCGCGAAGGGAACGGCCGAGGCGGATCGCTTCATGGCAATCGATTCCGGAGCGGCGACGGAAAAACTCGACGGCGACGAGACGATCGAGCCGGCGTTCGGCATGCCCGCCGTCTGGATTTACTCGTCGAGCCGCGAATACGCCGAGAGGGTGGGCTACACCGTGGTGGACGCGGAGACGGTCGTGGCGACCCACCTGACCGAGGTCATCCGCTCCCGCGCGGCCGAGCTTTTGACCAAGGACGAGGTGCGCAAGCTCCTCGACGCAGTGAAGGAATACTCGCCCGGCACGGTGGAGGAGGTCGTTCCGCAGGTTCTTTCCGTCGGCGAAGTGCAGAAGGTGCTCCAGAATCTGCTGCAGGAGAAGGTGTCCATCCGCAACCTCGGCTCCATTCTCGAAGTTCTCGGGGATGTCGGGCGGCGCACGAAGGACCCGGACATCCTCACCGAATTCGCCCGGAACGGCCTCAAGCGCTGGCTGTGCAACGAATACGCCTCGCCCGGGACGAACAAGCTCTATGTCGTCACGATGGACCCGAGGCTGGAGGAGCAGCTGCAGCAGCGCATCGAGCACACGGAGGCGGGGTCGTTCATCACGCTGCACGGAGCAGCGAGCGCCAAACTTGTGGAAGCCGTTTCCGCCGAGGTGCAGAAGCAGGTACAGAGCGGCAACAACCCGCTCCTCCTGACCGGGCCGCAGATACGCCTGCACATGAAACGCCTGACAATGGCCCGGCTGCCGATGCTGTCGGTGATGTCGTTCAACGAGATACTGCAGGACTTCGAACCCATTTCGGTCGGCATGGTGCGCGCCGATTTGAATTCGTAGAGTAGGCCGGAGATCGCCTGAAGATGCCCAGTGATGCAAAAACACAGATCTTCCGGGGGAATTCCTACACGGAGGCCCTGCTGAAGGCCAAGAAGGTCTTCGGCGGCGACTTCAGCATCGTCACGCGCCGCGACGTGCGCGAGGCGAATCTGTTCAGCAAGCTCACGTCGGGAAAGCTCGGCGGCGACAACGTGGCTGTGGAACTGGAGGTGGCTCCGGGACCCCCGGAACCGCGCAGGCCGGAACCGAAACGACTTCAGAGCGGGGAGCATCCGCTTCTGCGGAGTTACGCAAAGGCGATGGAGGGCGCGGAAAAGCACGCGCCCGCGACAAAACAGGCGATGACGGCCGCGGCCGCGCCGTATGTCGCCGTCGGCGAGACGTCGACAGGCGTGGCGGCCCGGCTGTCGGAATTCCAGAAGGAGCTGGAGCGGCACGGCCGCGAAAACGCGGCGCTCCGGGAAGAAGTGCGCACCATTGTGACGCT
>QMCE01001182.1_pt1 | contig 14214 bp, 10 predicted proteins | sample 1821851 | NCBI WGS metagenome assembly QMCE01 (sample SAMN09453174, study PRJNA476694) | Termite gut metagenome, whole genome shotgun sequencing project. | isolation source: worker | host: Odontotermes sp. | place: South Africa:Pretoria | collected 2016-01-28 | reverse complement strand
CTCAACAACATATACCTGTCGTTCTTCTACGGCGCCAAGATCGGCATCATCGGTCTGAACGGCAGCGGGAAATCGACCCTGATGAAGATCATCGCGGGGTTGGACAAGAACTTTCAGGGCGAAGTGGTATTCTCGCCGGGTTACAGCGTGGGCTATCTCGAACAGGAGCCGCAGTTGGACGACACCAAGACCGTGCGCGAGATAGTGGAGCAGGGGTGCGCCGCGACGGTGGCCCTGCTCAAAGAGTATGAGGAGGTTAATGCCGCCTTTGCCGACCCCGACCTCGACGGCGACGCGATGAACAGGCTCATCGAGCGTCAGGGCGAACTCACCGAGGCGATCGACGCGGCGAACGGTTGGGAACTCGACGCCGTGTTGGAGCGCGCGATGGATGCGTTGCGTTGTCCCGACCCCGACACCCCCGTGAAAGTGCTCTCGGGGGGCGAAAGGCGTCGTGTCGCGTTGTGCCGCCTGTTGTTGCAGGAGCCCGACGTGTTGCTGCTCGACGAACCCACCAACCACCTCGACGCCGAGAGCATCGACTGGCTCGAACAGCACCTTCAGCAATATAAAGGCACCGTCATCGCCGTCACCCACGACCGCTATTTCCTCGACAATGTGGCGGGTTGGATACTCGAACTCGACCGTGGCGAGGGCATTCCGTGGAAAGGAAATTACAGCAGTTGGCTCGAACAGAAGTCTAACCGCCTCGCGATGGAGGAGAAACAGGAGTCGAAGCGGCGCAAAACCCTCGAACGTGAGCTCGAATGGGTGCGCATGAGCCCCAAGGCGCGCCACGCCAAATCGAAAGCCCGTCTCGGCGCATATGACAAGATGCTCAACGAAGATTCGAAACAAAAGGAGGAGAAGCTCGAAATTTTCATCCCCAACGGCCCGAGGCTCGGCAACGTCGTGATCGAAGCGCATGGGGTCAGCAAAGCGTTCGGCGACAGGACGTTATACGAGGGGTTGGAGTTCTCGCTGCCCCCTGCGGGCATAGTGGGCGTGATAGGGCCCAACGGCACCGGCAAGACGACGCTATTCCGCATGATAATGGGGCTGGAGCCGCCGTCGTCCGGCACATTCAAGGTCGGCGAAACGGTGAAACTCGCCTATATCGACCAGCAACACAAGTCGATAGACCCCGACAAAACGGTCTACGAGGTGATCTCGGCCAACTCCGAACACGTCCAGTTGGGCAACCGGAGCGTTCCCGCGAGGGCCTATGTTTCGAGGTTCAACTTCAACGGCGCCGACCAGGAGAAGAAGTGCGGCGTGCTGTCGGGCGGCGAGCGAAACCGCCTGCACCTTGCCCTTGCGCTGAAAGAAGAGGGCAACGTGCTGCTGCTGGACGAACCGACCAACGACATAGATGTCAATACGTTGCGTGCGCTCGAAGAGGGCCTCGACAACTTTGCGGGGTGCGCCGTGGTGATCTCGCACGACCGTTGGTTCCTCGACCGCATAGCCACGCATATCCTCAGTTTCGAGGGCGACGGCGAGGTGAAATTCTTCGAGGGCAGCTACTCCGAGTACGAGGATTACAAAAAGGCGCAGGGCCTCGAACCTGCCAAGAAGGTGAAATACAGAAAGTTAGTCGAATAAGCTATGGATGTTACGGCGATATCTTTTAACAAACTTATCGGGCTGCAAGCCTCTGATAACGGGGATTATATGTTGATGCTTCCGGCGGGCGGGCAGTTCCTGAACCACGTCGGCACGGTGCACGCGAGCGCGCTGTTCGCGTTGGCCGAAGCTACGAGCGGAATGCTGATGATCAATGAGTTGGGCGACCACGAGGACTTGGGCGCGGTGGTGCGCAAGGTGGATACCAAATATCGCAATCCGGCGCACGGGGCGGTCTATTCCAAGGCTTCGCTCGTCGAGGATAAGGCATTGTTGATGAGCGAGATAGAGGAGCGTAAAAGGGCTTTTGCACACGTTGCGGTCGATATTTTCGACGGCGGCCCGAAGTCCGTCGCCCGCTTCGAATTCGAGTGGTTTATAACAAACATAGAAAAAATATAGCACAAAAACGTCCGAAAAAAGGACAAAAAAGAAAGAGTTGGCGTCTCAAAACAAACAATGGAAATAGAGGTAATACAAAACAAGATATTCGAGATTAGAGGAAGGCGCGTGATGTTCGATTCCGACATTGCACGAATGTACGGAATTGAAACCTCCCAATTGAAAAGAGCGGTCAGACGTAATATGAAGCGTTTCGAGGGTGAGGATTTTATGTTCGAGGCGACAAGTGATGAGTATTCAAGATGCCAGATTGGCATCTTGAACAAAGGCCGAGGCAGCAACCTGAAATATCTACCGTTCGCTTTCACCGAAATGGGGGTCGCCATGTTGAGCAGCGTACTAAATTCAGATACCGCGATCGAGGTGAACAGAAGTATTATGCGTGCTTTTGTCGCTTTGAGGGAGTTGATCGCGACTTCCGTGGAAATAAGGCAACTGGCACTTGAGAATGCCGAAATACGATTGAAATTAGAGTTGCTGGAGCGAAACGATGAGGATACTTTGGAGGCAATGAACGATCTTTCGGAGGATTTGCGAAAGGATATCGACAATCTATACAATGCCATTGGAGAGTTGTCTGCAAAACCGCCTAAACTCGATAAACCACGCAGGCCCATTGGATATTAATTTAACGAAAAGATATGGCAGTACAAAAACCCTCCATCCCCAAAGGCACGCGCGATTTTTCGCAGGCCGAGACCGCGCGCCGAAACTTCATATTCGACACCTGCCGCGAGGTCTTCCGGCTGTTCGGCTACGCGCCAATCGAGACCCCCGCAATGGAGAACCTCTCGACCCTCATGGGCAAGTATGGCGAGGAGGGCGACAAACTGCTGTTCAAAATTCTCAACAGCGGTAATTTCTTTAAAGGGATTGTGGAAGAAGACCTCAACGGGACTTCGGTGGATGAATCGGCCCCCGACTATTGTGATTCGTGGGAACCCGCAACGAATGCACTTGCCGCGAAGATCTGCGAAAAGGGCCTCCGGTATGACCTCACTGTTCCGTTCGCGCGATATGTGGTGCAGCACCAGAGCGAGATCGCGTTCCCGTTCAAGCGCTACCAGATGCAACCCGTGTGGCGGGCCGACCGTCCGCAAAAGGGGCGTTACAGGGAGTTCTATCAGTGCGACGTCGATGTGATAGGGTCGCGAAGCCTGCTCAACGAGTTGGAGCTCATCCAGATAGTCGAGGCGGTGTTCGGCCGTTTGGGGATAGCGGTCACGCTGAAGCTCAACAACCGCAAGATACTTGCCGGCATCGCCGAGACGATAGGCCATCCCGACAAGCTGGTGGATATAACGGTGGCGATCGACAAGCTCGAAAAGACAGGCATCGAGGCGGTGAAGGCCGAGCTCGCGGCCAAAGGCATCGGGGTGGAGGCCATCGCGCGTCTCGAACCGATACTTGCGCTGAGCGGCACCAACGGCGAAAAGCTCGAACGGTTGGCGGAGGCGATAGCGGGTTCGGAGACGGGACTGGCGGGTATCGTGGAGATGCGCTACATCTTCGATATGGTCGATGAGCCCGGCATTCTGTCGGCGTCGACGCTTCGACCGCTTGATGTCGAGCTCGACCTGTCGTTGGCGCGCGGGTTGAACTACTACACCGGCACGATCTTCGAGGTGAAGGCGCGGGAGTGGGCGATAGGGAGCATCTGCGGCGGCGGACGTTACGACGACCTGACGGGTATTTTCGGAATGCCCGGCGTGTCGGGCGTAGGCATATCGTTCGGCGCCGACCGCATCTACGACGTGATGGAGGGCCTGGGGCTCTTCCCCGAGGCGGCGGTCGCAGGTACGAGGTTGATGCTGGTCAATTTCGGCGGGCGGGAGCAGATGGCCTCGCTGAAGCTGTTGGCCGATGTGCGCGCACACGGTATCGAGGCCGAGATATATCCCGACGCTGCCAAGATGAAAAAACAGATGGAGTGGGCCAACCGCCGCGCCATTCCCTTCGTCGGGATAGTCGGCGAGGAGGAGATGGCACAGGGGGTCGTCACTCTGAAAGATATGAGGAGCGGAGAACAGAAACAAGTTGCGTTCGGCGAGGTAGTCGATGCGATAAAAACCGGAATAGCATGATAAGAACGATAATAATAACAGCGCTCTTTGCGGCGTCGGTCACGTCGTCGGCAGCCTTCGGGCAGAACATCCATCCGAGCCAGTCCCGACGTCCGCAGCGTCCGTCGCACCCCACCGAGCAGGAACTCAGCGACATGTCGGCAGGATACGGCAAACTCGCCGACGCCTATCGCATCATTGCGCGCAACTATCTCGACACGATGAGCTACGACGCCATCGTAGAGAAGGGCATCGTGAGTATGCTCGCCCAGCTCGATCCCCACTCGGTGTACCTCACCGCCAAAGAGCAACAGACCGCGAACGAGGAGTTGGGCGGCGGGTTCAGCGGCATCGGCATCGAGTTCAACACGCTCAACGACACGATAATAGTGGTGAACACCATAGCCGGAGGGCCCGCCGAAAGGGTGGGACTGTTGCCCAACGACCGCATCACCGACATCGACAGGGAGAGCGCCATCGGGATGAGCCGCAGCGATGTACCCAAACATCTGCGCGGCCCGAAAGGCACGAAGGTGGAGCTCAAGGTGTTCCGCCGGGGCACGGGCGAGTTGGATTTCACCATCGTGCGCGACGATATTCCCATCACCACGGTCGATGTGGCCTATAAACCCGACCCGCGAACGGGCTATATCAAGGTGAACCGCTTCGGGGCGACCACGGGGCGCGAATTTGCCGAGGCGTTCGACAGGCTGGGCAAAGGGATCGACGGGCTGATACTCGACCTGAGGGGCAACGGTGGCGGTTTCCTGCCCGAAGCGATCAGGATGGGCGAGTTTTTCCTGTCGCGCGGTCAGCGTATCGTTTCGACCGAGGGAAATATGTATCCCTCGCAATTTTACGACGCCAAAAGCGACGGACGCTTCACCGGCGGGCGGCTGATAGTGATGGTGGACGAGATCTCGGCCTCGGCCTCGGAGATAGTCGCGGGGGCGGTGCAGGATTGGGACAGGGGCATAGTCGTGGGCAGCGCCACCTTCGGAAAGGGGTTGGTGCAGCGCGAATTTTCGCTCGAAGACGGCTCGGCTATCAGGCTCACCATAGCGCGCTATCTCACCCCCACCGGCAGGGCCATTCAACGCCCCTATGAGAGGGGGCACGCCGACGACTATTTCCGTAACGCCGCCGAGAGGTACGCTTTGGGTGGCCGGGACGAAGATGCGAACGGGGACGCGGAGAGCGACAGTGTGGCTATGGCGGCGGTGGAGCGGTTCCGCACCCTGAGAAGCGGCCGCGTGGTCTATGGCGGCGGCGGAGTTCGTCCCGACGTCGCACTGGTCGCCGACACCACCGGATATTCGCCCTATTGGTCGAAGCTGATGCGCAGCGGACAGTTGCGGGAGTTCGTGCAGAGCTACCTCGACGTGAACCTGCGGAAACTATCCTCGCAATATCGCAACATCGAGAAATATCTGAAAGAGTTCGATGCCGCCCCTCTTCTGCCCGGGTTGGCCGACTATGCCGCAGCACACGGCACCGAGCGCGACGACGAGGGCTTGGCCACCTCGCGGGAGTGGCTCTCGGCGCAGATCAAAGCGTTGATAGCCCAACGCCTGTGGGACTTGCCGGGCTACTACCGGGTGGCCCACTACACATTTGACAACGAGTTTCGCAGCGCCCACCGGATGATGCTCCGTTGGTATGACACCCCGTGGACAGATGGAGGGCCGGTGACGGACGATCTCGTCGGGCGTGTATCGCAATAGCGCTTTTTTTATGCCATTTTTCTTGGTCGTATCAAAAAAAATGGCTATACTTGCATTATGGGCTATTAACCGGGCCTGAGAAGTTGTGCGGCAGGATCCGCACAAGTTCCAAGAGGTTGTTTGAATTTTCCACCGAGATTGGAAAGTTCAAAACGACCTCTAAATACGGAGTTTAAATTTTTCGCGGGGGGACAGAGTGTGTTTGGCGGTGTGTGCCTCTGCGTAAACTATCTGAAATGTTATGCACAGGGGAGACGATTTTGATCTTTACACGCGAGGCTCGGCCTCGATGGGTGACGGGGATGGTGGCGAGGATGTATATTCTAAGGTCGTGAGGGCGGGTAAACGCACCTACTTTTTCGACGTCAAGGCGACACGCAGCGGCGACTACTATCTGACGGTCACCGAGTCGCGCAAAAAAACGGGGAGGGACGGCACTCCCGTGTTCGACAAGAACAAGATATTTCTCTACAAGGAGGATTTCTCGAAGTTCGCCGACGGGTTCGAGGATGCCGTGGACTATATCAAAGTCCATAAACCCGAATTTTTCGAAGCCGAGGCCCGTGCCGCCGAAGAGGCCGCCCTCGAAGTGGAGTTCGCACAACTTTAAGAGGTCGGAATGTTTCAACGACCGAGACCCGTATGTCAGCCGCAGGCTGGCGCGGAAAAGTCGAGGGAGATAACGCCGACGGCGGATTAAGAAGTTGTTTGGATTTCTCGACCGAAGCTATTTTGCAGAAGTTTTCGCCCCTGTTTTTGCGCGGCGAGGGAGGCATAGTGGTTCCTACGGCGAGTAAGCCGGGTGAAAACAGGGGCGAAAAGAGCAAAAAAGAGCGAGAGTTGAGAATTTCAAACAACTTCTAAGTTGCGCTAAATTAACTCGCCGTGTTGTGTTAGGTTGCACGAATCACGGAGCGAACCGACGCCAAACCGAGCGCACGGGAGCTTGCTCACGATGCCGAGGTGCGAAGGGCGTAGCCGATCCTCCCGCGAAAAGCGGTCAAGGAGTTCGGATCGGGTCGAATGTGCCGGCGAGATAGCCCGTAGAGACGATGGCGGTCTCGTTGCCTGCCGTCGTTTCGGTCACTTCCCATTCAAAAACCCACTCGTCGGGCGTCTCGCCCGCGTGCACCGAAAACCAGCCGCCGAAAGGGTTGGGTGATGTGTCCCAACTCATAACCCTGCAATATAACCTCTCTTCGCCGCGCGCCGAGAGGTAGAACGTGTAGTAGATACCCTCGGGGTCTGGAGAGGGGTCGCGCGAGGTGATGTCGATGCGGCTGCCTGTGAGGCGTTGCGGGATGTCGGCGGTGATGGAGGCCCCGGTGGTCATGACGCGAATGGCGATGCCCTCTTCGGTCGCCACCACATTGAAATTCTCGTCGGGGTACTCTATCGTTATCGCCCCGCACAGCAACTGCTCTATCGCGTAGAGGCTGTCGCGGATCACGACCGAATTTTCGCGCGGGGTGGGATCGACAGGGATATCCACCAGTTCCTTCTGTGTACATCCCGCGAAAAACAGCGGCAACGTCGCTGCAAGGAGCATAACGGCGAAACGGTCCGGCAAAAATTTGCAGGGCCGTTTCAGCTTTACGGAGTCCTTATTGTTCACTTTTGACTATTTGCAGGAACAGTTCGTCCAGTTGAGCCTGGTCGATGGCGCTCGGGGCGTCGATCATCACGTCGCGGCCCGAGTTGTTCTTCGGGAATGCGATGTAGTCGCGGATGGAGTCTGCACCGCCGAAGAGCGAGCAGAAACGGTCGAAACCGAAGGCGATGCCGCCGTGGGGAGGCGCGCCGAAACGGAATGCGTCCATCAGGAAGCCGAACTGCTCGCGCGCTTTTTCGGGGGTGAAGCCGAGCAGGTCGAACATCTTGGCCTGAAGCGCCGAGTCGAAGATACGGATCGAGCCGCCGCCCACTTCGACGCCGTTCACCACGAAGTCGTAGGCGTTGGCGCGCACCGCTCCCGGGTCGGTGTCGAGCAGGGGTATATCCTCGGGTTTGGGCGAGGTGAAGGGGTGGTGCATGGCGTAGAAACGCGCCGTCTCGTCGTCCCACTCCAACAGCGGGAAATCGACGACCCAAAGGGGCACGAATTTGGTCTTGTCGCGAAGGCCGAGGCGCGTACCCAGTTCGAGGCGCAGTTCGCTCAACACGATGAGGCTGCGGCGCCGCTCGCCGCTGACGACGAATATCATGTCGCCTTTCTGCGCACCGAGTTCCGCCGCCCATCCGGCCAGCACTTCGGGGGTGTAGAACTTGTCGATGGAAGATTTCACCTCTCCGTTCTCGTCGAGGCGTATCCACACGAGCCCCTTTGCGCCTATCTGCGGGCGTTTCACATATTCGGTGAGCTCGTCTATCTGCTTGCGTGTGTAACCCGCACAACCCGTTGCGGCGATGGCGCCGATATACTCCGCGTCGTCGAAGACGCTGAAACCGTGCCCTTTCGCCATGCCGGTGAGCTCGTGTATCTCCATGCCGAAGCGCAGGTCGGGTTTGTCGTTGCCGTATCGCGCCATCGCTTCGGCGTAGGGCATACGGCGGAAGGGTTCGGCGCCGAACTCCACGCCCAGCGTCTCGGAGAACATGAAACGCGCCATGCCTTCGAACGTTTGCAGCACATCGTCCTGTTCGACGAAGGCCATCTCGCAGTCGATCTGCGTGAACTCGGGCTGCCGGTCGGCTCGAAGGTCTTCGTCGCGGAAACAGCGCACTATCTGGAAATATTTGTCGTATCCCGCCACCATCAGCAACTGCTTGAAGGTCTGCGGACTTTGCGGCAGGGCGTAAAATTCGTTGGGGTTCATGCGGCTCGGCACCACGAAGTCGCGCGCCCCCTCTGGGGTGGACTTGATGAGAAAAGGAGTTTCGATCTCAAGAAAACCCTCACGGTCGAGGTAACTGCGCGCCGACTGTGCCATGCGGTGGCGCAGCATGATGTTGCGCTGGAGCGGCGGACGGCGCAGGTCGAGATAGCGGTACTTCATGCGCAGGTCGTCGCCGCCGTCGGAGTTCTCCTCGATGGTGAACGGGGGGGTGTCGGCTTTCGAGAGAATTTTTATCTCCGAAACGGCAACCTCCACATCGCCTGTATCCATGTTCGGATTTTTCGACACCCGATCAATTACAAGGCCGCGTACCTGAACCACAAACTCGCGTTTGAGTTCTCGTGCCACAGCCTTGTGTTCGTCCTGAACGTTTTCGCTGACAACCAATTGTGTGATGCCATATCTGTCGCGCAGATCTATGAATGTCATTGCGCCGAGGTTGCGCACCTTCTGCACCCAACCGGCCAAAATTACCGTTTCACCTCTGTTTTCGGCGCGTAGAGAGCCGCAAGTGTGTGTCCTGTACATATTTTTTGTATTTTTATCTCCGCAAAAATAGGTGATTATATGGAAATCACGGTGAAAGAGGACGAAAAATTTATGCGCGAGGCGCTGAAAGAGGCCGCCGCCGCGCTCGAAAGGGGCGAGGTGCCTATCGGGGCGGTGGTGGTCGGGGGCGGAAAGATGATCGGTCGGGGGCACAATCTCACCGAAACCCTGACCGACGCCACGGCACACGCCGAGATGCAGGCGATCACGGCTGCGAGTGCGGCGTTGGGCGGCAAATACCTGACCGACTGCACATTATACGTCACCGTAGAGCCGTGCGTGATGTGTGCCGGAGCGATGGCATGGGCGCAGTTGGGCCGTCTGGTCTATGGTGCCGCCGACCCCAAGAGGGGCTACGCAAGGTTCGGGACCGAACTTTTGCACCCCCGCACCGAAGTTACCGCCGGAATACTCGCCGGGGAGTGCGGAGAGGTGGTGAGCGACTTCTTCAAGAAGTTGCGCGCGTGAGAATTTTTGCACTTTGTGAAAAAAAATATATATTTGCAACCGATCGAAACTTGTTCTGAAGTTCGAAACAACCTCTAAACAAGTTCCAAGTCACAATCTGATACAAAACTTAACTAATCGAATAAAAACAGACTCTGTACACTATGAACAAACTGAAAATCGTGCTCGCCGTCGCCGCACTCGCCGTTGCGGGGAGCGTATCGGCCCAGGACATCAACGCGATCTACACTCAGGCCGCCGAGGCCTTCAATGCCAAGAACTATGCCGCCGCAATTCCCCTGTTCGAACAGGTGATCGCCGAAGGGATCGACGTCGAAGGCGCCGAGGCTTTGGTTGCAGGTGCCAAACAGAACCTTCCCGACGGCTATTACCGGATAGGAGGAGCTGCTTTCGTGGGCGGTAGGCTCGACGAAGCCCTCGCCTCGTTCACCAAAGCCGCCGAGTTGGCCGAACTCTACGGCAACGCGACCGTTCTGACCAAGGCGCGCCAGTGGATCGGCAACACCGTCTCCAAACAGGGGGCCGATGCCTTCAACAACAAGGACTACGCCACCGCTGCCGCCATATTCCAGCCGGGCTACGACGCAAATCCCAACAACACCGCGCTGGGGCTCAATCTCGCCCTGAGCTACAGCGGGCTCAAGGAGTTCGACAAGAGCGCCCCCATCTACGCCCACATAATCTCCCTCAGCGGAATGGGCGAGGCTTTCGCTAAAAATGCCGCTGTGGCGCGCGAAAACTGGTCGCTGGACGTACTCGAACAGGCAGGTGCAAATGCCCAGGCGGGTAACTATCAGGCCGTGATCGACGCCACCGACGCGCTGCTCGCCGCCATATCCGACGATGCCGCCGTTCATTGGACACGCCTTCAGGCATACAACTCGATGAAGAACAACGCCAAAGTCGCCGAATTGGGCGAGAGCGCCGCCGCCGCGCAAACCACCGACGTAGCGCGCTCGAACGTGTGGTTCATGGTGGGCACCGCATACGGCCTCATGCAAAACTATCCGCAGGCGATCGCCGCTTTCGGCAAGGTGACAGCCGGAGACAATGTCGCCGCCGCAAAGGCCCAGATAACCGAGTTGCAGAAAGCGCTCTAAATATTGCAGTGATAGCGGCACGTCTGCTTCCGCTACCCTCGAAAAACAGACCGGTCAATTAAACCCGCCGGTCTGTTTTTTGTGCCGACAGACAACCTCTGAATATCGAATGGAGACCGTGAGAAAAATAGAGCTTCTTGCACCTGCACGCGACCTGGCAACGGGGCGCGTTGCCGTCGATTGCGGGGCCGACGCCCTCTATATCGGTGGCGAGGCCTTCGGTGCGCGGCGTGCTGCCGGCAACTCGGTGGACGATGTCGCGGCGCTGGTGGCTTACGCACGGCCGTTCGGGGTGAAGGTCTACGCCACGCTCAATACGTTGCTGTTCGACGACGAGTTGGACGACGCGCGCCGCGTTGCCCGAGGGCTCATCGACGCCGGAGTGGACGCGCTCATCGTGCAGGACATGGCTTTCTTACGAATGGGCATAAACGGCATGGGCACGCAGAATAGATCCGTTGCGGCGGGGATCGAACTGCACGCATCGACCCAGACCTCGAACATCGCGCCGGAGGATGTCGCGTTTTTGGGGCGTGCGGGTTTTCGGCGCGTGATATTGGAGCGGGCGCTCTCGCTCGACGAGATACGCGCCATCCGTGCCGCCTGTCCCGAAGAGACCGAGTTGGAGGTGTTCGTCCACGGTGCGATATGTGTCGGTTACAGCGGCAGATGTTTTCTGAGTCGTGAGATTTTCCGTGATAAACAGGCACCTGCTACGCTATCTCCCTCGCGAGATGCCTCCACCGCTTTCAGCGACGGTCGGCGCTCGGTCGATGAAACATTATACTCGGGGCATGAATCCTCACATACGCTCCGGTATGCTGCGGTTCCTGCCCCTTCGCAAGCCTTGTATCTGCCCGTTTCTGACGAAAAATTAGTTAGAAGCGGAAACAGGGGCGACTGCTCCCAACCGTGCCGCCTCGCCTACGACCTTACGGATGGCGGCGGGCGGGTCGTGATGAAGGGCAAACACCTGCTGTCGGTGCGCGACCTCGACCTCGGGGCGCGCCTCGGCGAACTGTTGGATGCGGGGGTTGGCTCGTTCAAGATCGAGGGGCGTCTTAAGGATGCGAACTATGTGCGCAACGTCGTGAGCCACTATCGCCGCCTGTTGGACGAGGCTTTGGCCCTGCGCCCCGGGTTGGGGCGGGCGTCTGTCGGAGTGTCGGTGCCCGATTTCGTGCCCGATCCCGCCAAAAGTTTTACCCGTGGTGGGACGGAATACTTTCTCGACGGGGTGCGGCGGGGCGTTGCCTCGTTCGACACCCCGAAGGCTATGGGTGAATACGCCGGTCGCGTGGGAAAAACGGGCTGCGAGAGGACGGGGAACAGGTTTTTTACGATTGGGAACAGTTTTGAGATAATTGATCCGGCAAAACAACTCGCGGCAGGAGACGGAATATGCTTCATGTCGGGCGGCGAACTTCGCGGCACGAACATCAACCGCGTGGAGGGTGGGCGCATCTATCCCGACAAGTGCGAGGGCATCGCGCCGGGGGTGGAGGTGTGGCGGAATTACGACCGTGCCTTTGTGCGTGCGCTCGAAAGCAGCCGCATGAAGCGGCGTATCGGCGTGTCGGCGGGTGTGTCTGGCGGCCCGTCGCGAGTGGAGGCCACCTTCACCGACGAGACGGGGCTGGCGGTGACAATGGCGCGCGATGGGAGCTTCGAGCCCGCGCGCGATCCGGCGAAGATGGCCGCCACGGTGCGCGAACAGCTCGCCAAAAGCGGCGACACCATTTTTGAAGTGAACAGTGTCGAGATTAGGTAATAAAAACTCAGGCCTGCGGCGAAGTTGTTGAGGAAAAACAGCATCATGATCGGCATCAGGTAGAGCGACATGAACTTCATGCCCGCCATCTGTGGCTGTGCGTTCTGCTGGCTCATGGTGATGCGTGCCGAGAAGTGTGTGGCGACGGCCAACAACAGCGCGAAGAGGCTCACATGGTCGCCGTACCACGGGATCTTGAATCCCAGATCGAGAATGCTGTCGTAGCTCGACAGGTCGTCGGCCCACCACAGCGGCTGCTGGCGCAATTCGATCGCCTCGGGGAAGAACCTGAACGCGGCTATGATGATGGGGAACTGAATCAACGCCGGGATACACCCCGCCAGCGGATTTATGCCTGCGCGACGGTACAGTTCCATTGTTGCCTGCTGCTTTTTCATCGCGTCGGCCGGGTCGGGATACTTTTCGTTGATCTCGTCGACCTCGGGCTTGATCACTCGCATTTTTGCCGACGAGCGATACGACGAGAAAGTGAGCGGAAAGATTATAGTCTTGATGATGAGCGTCAGCAACAGTATCACTATGCCGAAACTCGCAATCCGTCCGCCCAGCCAATCGAAAATGGGGATTATCAATCCGCGTGTGACCCACCCGAAACTCATCCAACCCATCGAGATTACCCGCTCCATCGACAGATCGTAGCTGCGCAGTTGCGAGAATCGGTTGGGCCCGAAGTACATTTTAAATCCGTAGGCATCGCGATCGCGCTCCATCGGCACACTCACCCGCGTTTGGAATTGTTTGACGGTACCGTCGCTCGGTTGCGAGGTATGCACGCTCATGTCGGCGCCCTGAAAGGCGTCGTCGGCCACCAGGAACGACGAGAAGTAATGCTGCTTGAAGGCGATCCATTTCACGCGGCTCGGTTCGCTCTCGCTTTTAGTGCCGCCGGCCCTCACTATACCAAATTGCTCGACCCCCTTTACGTCCGGATAGTTGTAGGCAATGGTGGTGTAGTTGTTCTCGTTGTCGAATCCCTTCTCGTTGCGCAAACTCGTGTTGCCCCAATCGAGTTCAAAGCTCGACTGGTTCGACAGTCGCCCTTCCATCCCAACGAAATGCACTTCGAAACCGATCATGTAGTCGGCGCGCGGAATGGTGTAGACAAACTCCACGTAGGCCGTCGAGTCGACCGGCAGGCGCATTGCCACACGGCGGTTCTCCTCGCCGTCGCGCCATTCGGCCGAGGCATCGGTGCCTTCGACGGTCGTGAAGTTGAATTCGCGCGTGTTGACCTGAGCGTCGCGCCCGTCGCGCCTCAGAAAGAACACGGCGTCGAGCGTCTCCGTTCCGGGTTTCCACATGTGCAACGGCTCGCCGCCGTACTTCTTGTAGTCTTTCAGCACCACGTCGCTCAGTGCTCCTCCGAGGGTCGAAAATTCATAAGAGGCCACGTCGTTCGAGATGACGAACCTGCGTCCTTCGCCTCCTCGTGCTGAAGCCATCAATCCCCCGAGCGGGTCCTGCGCCGCCGGCCGGGATTCGGCGGCCGCCATGCGAACCGAGTCCGGGATCGCCGGAGCAACGGGCGCCGGGGCGTTGGCCCTTGCGATCGAATCTTCTATGCGTTGTGCTTCTTGAAATTTTTGTTGTTGCCGGCCCTGATACCACGAGAATCCGAACAGGATCAACCCTATCAGCACAAAGCCGAGAACC
>QMCE01001879.1_pt1 | contig 14215 bp, 14 predicted proteins | sample 1821851 | NCBI WGS metagenome assembly QMCE01 (sample SAMN09453174, study PRJNA476694) | Termite gut metagenome, whole genome shotgun sequencing project. | isolation source: worker | host: Odontotermes sp. | place: South Africa:Pretoria | collected 2016-01-28 | reverse complement strand
GAAGCCGCGGGTAAATCTTGAATCAAAAAATCAAGGTTGTTTATCATGTTAAAGAAACTGGCTATTATTTTTGTCGCGGTGTTTGGATGCTTGCTCGCGGTGCCAACGGTATGGAATGGCGCGACCAATTATTTCCCAAGTTGGATTGCACCCATATCACTTGGGTTGGACCTTCGCGGCGGTGCACAGCTGTTATTGGAAGTTGATACAGAAACCATGATGCGCGAAAAATCAAATGGGCTTTACGAGGACGCCCGTACTGCGCTTATAAATCGCGACAAAGGGATGATACGTTTTTCCGATTTACGCAACGTTAATGGCGCGGTCACAATGAATATTCGTGAAGTGGACGAAGTGTCTCGCGCCAAAGGTCGTTTGCGTTCTGAACTTGGTGACGGCGTTGATATAGAATCAAGCGGTAATACAATAATCATATCATATTCTGACGCACAAAAAGCCGCGACAGTAAAGGACGCACTTGACCGCAGCATTGAAATTGTTCGTCGCCGTATTGATGCACTTGGAACCAAGGAACCGTCAATTCAAACCCAGGGCGGAAAATATATACTTGTCCAGTTGCCCGGTGTAGATAACCCGGAACGTATCAAGGAACTTATCGGTCAAACGGCAAAAATGACATTTCATCTTGTGAATGAAAATGTAAGCCAGGAACAACTTGCCAGTGGGCGGGCTCCGTCAGGGACCGAATTCTTGCCATACATGGACGGAGCGGGTCTTGTGCCGGTTTACACAAGGGTTGAAGTGTCCGGAGAAAGCCTGACTGATGCCCAAGCAGACTTTGACCAAAATAATCAGCCCGTGGTAACCCAGGTGTTTGATTCTAACGGAGCCCGCAAGTTTGCAAGACTGACCACGGAACACGTGAACGAAAGATTTGCCATAGTTCTTGACGGCACAGTTCTTTCGGCACCTGTAATACGCGAGCCTATATTGGGCGGCCGCGGCCAAATTTCCGGCGGTTTCACCCTTGAAGGAGCCAAAGACTTGGCCGTATTGCTGCGCAGCGGAGCCCTTCCCGCACCACTTACAATAATCGAAGAACGTACCGTCGGTGCCGGCCTTGGTGCTGATACAATACAAGCAGGTAAACTGGGCTCTGCCGTCGGCGTGCTTGCAGTTATAATATTCATGCTTATAGTCTACAGAACTTTTGGCCTTTTTGCTAATGTTGCATTGGTTGTAAATATGCTTATGATTATCGGAATTTCAGCCCTGCTCGGCGCAACATTGACCCTTCCCGGAATCGCAGGAATCGCACTTACACTTGGTATGGCAGTGGACGCAAACGTGCTTCAGTTTGAACGTTTGCGGGACGAGCTTCGTTCCGGTTCAACCGCACTGCGCGCCGTAGACACAGGATTCGGCCGGGCATTTAAAACCGTTCTTGACGCCAACCTTACGACGCTTATATGCTCGCTCGTTCTGTTCCAGTTCGGCGCGGGTCCAATCAGGGGCTTTGCAGTAACATTAAGCATCGGTATAATAACAACCCTGTTTACCTGCATAGCACTCACGCGTTTAATGGTTGACAGCTATATGAACGGAAAAAATAAAAAAATTGGTTTTGTTAAAATCTAAGGAATTATCATGAAATTGCGTTTTATGAAGTACAGAAAATTATCATACTGGGTTTCCGGGTTGCTGATTCTTATATCGGTACTCAGCCTGTTTACCAGTGGGCTTAACTATGGCATTGATTTTTCGGGCGGAATATCTATGGAAGTTACCCCAGTTTCGGCGGAATACACAACCGATAAGATTCGCACTGATTTGGCGGCGTTCAAGCCTGAAATTCAGTCTATGACGGACTCTAACTCTGTCCTTATCCGTATTGGTCTTGATAAAATCGCGACGGAAGAGCTTCAGAACAAAGCCATCGCAGAAATGAAAGACGCACTTGGCGACCGTGTCACGTACCAGTATGTCCAGAAAGTTGGCCCCAAGATAGGTTCCGAACTTATTCGTGGCGGCATAATGGCAATAATAGTTTCATTTTTGCTTATGTCTATATACATATGGATAAGATACCGTGGTGGGTATGCAGTTGGCTCGTTGGTTTCATTGTTCCTGGACTTTGTCTTGATGTTTGGCTTCTTCAGCGTTACAGGGCTGGAGTTCAATCAAACCGCAATTGCGGTAATATTGTTGGGACTTGGGTATTCGATAAATGATAAAGTTGTGAACTATGACCGTATTGAAGAAAACGCGAAAAAATATCACAAAATGCCACAAAATGAGCTCATAGACCTTTCGATAAACGAGATGATGAGCCGTACTCTGTTAACATCAGTGTCGACAATATTGTGTATGCTTGGCCTGTACTTTTTCGGTGGAACCGTCCTTGGAGATTTTTCAATTGCAATGATTTTTGCAGTTGTCCTTGGAACAATAACAAGTATATATGTGTCAAATGTAATACTGTACCACTTTAACCTCAGGCAAAAAAGTTAGTTAATGTAGGGGCGGGAAAAACTCGCCCCTTTTTAAATAATTCAAAGACTCACCCTCTACAACACTCTTAACTAACTTTTCTTAAAGTGTTCCAGCAAGGTTCGATAAGCATCTGATATTTTCGCAAACTTGTCACCTGACTTTTCAGTTGCGGTATCCGGATGGTATTTTTTTGCAAGTTTTCTGTATGCAGCCATAACCTCAGCCTTGGTGGCCGTAACAGCAAGGCCCAAGGTACCCAGCGCAGAAGTAATTTTTCCTGGCAAAGTCTTACGCACCGTCGAAGCATCGAATTTTCCACGACTGTTTAAAAAATCATTTATAAATTTGACATAATCGTCATTGTTTTTTTGATTTGATTTTTTTGATTCACCATAAATTTGTTTTTCCCAATCGTCTTCAATTTCCTCTGGGCTCATGCCCGAGTAATAGTTCCAGTTTTTGTTATACTGTGCCGCATGCTCTTTACAAAAATGCCAATAGTCCCGCAAATCGCGGTTTTTTGGAGCTTTACACACCCCGGCTTTCTCGCAGCCCGGAAAATCACATTTGGTAATCATAGTTTAGTGTTAGCAGCTTGGAGTTATCAGAAAGTCTTTCCAACAACACAACTACCAACCACTCTAAACCATAAACGGCAAGTTTTCAAGTGTTCCTTCGGCCAACCTTACATTTACGTCAATCAGCATAAATATAGTATCTGGCGTTATTTCTTTTTGGAACATATCATCACTCAGCAAGTGGCTTGTGTTTATGGTAAGCTTTGTGACAAGGTGGTCGTCGTCAAGCAGAGTATAAATCGGTCCGATATTTCTGGGTGTATTTTCGCCTACTTCGTGGTCATTCTGGGGCGAGCGCAGGCCATCAAGTAAAGTTTTGACTCTGTTGTCTATGTCCGAGCGTGCCGCACCAACAATTTCCGGATGAAGCAGTAAAATATCCAGCTCTGCCAACAGTTTCAGGTTCGGTGTAATGATTGGGTTAAAATCGACCCCACCAACTCTCCGGGTAGTTACAGGACTTTTTGTGTGGTTTGGCTCCATATACTTTAAAAGGTGACTCCAAGGGGAGTGGTCCGTAAGTTTTTTAAGCTGGGGGTGAAACTGCATCCGAATATCGGCTATGTGACGCGACCGCTGCTTTGGATTAACAAGCAATTCGCCGTAATAAATAAGCTTGAACTTCATAATAAGACCTCTTTCGCCCATTGTACCAAAAAAACTTGAAAAAATCAACAGCAACTACTTTTTCTAGACGCAGAGATTGCTTTATTCACTCGTGACTAATTACTAATTTTTTGCTATAATGCACTCATGAAAAAAATTATTGTTGCCCTATTCCTTGTTCCATGTACCCTTTTTGGGGCGCCCAACCTTGCCCAGATAAAATCCCAAATAAAGGCAACGGAACAACAAAATAAACAAATTGAAGAAAAAATAAAGACGGTTGAAAAGGAAGTCGAAAGAACCAAGAAAAAACTTGTTGGCGCCGCAGAAAAAGTATCAGGGATAGAGGCCGAGCGCGGGGTCATGATGAAAAAAATTTCCGAACTTGATGAAAAAAAGACAAAGCTTGAAACTGAAATATCGAAAAATAAAGAACAGATTTCGGACGCCCTTGGGGGTATTTTGTTTGGCGCACAAAACCCCGGCTTTGACTCACAGAATATGCAAGAGTATATAATTGCGGCAAGCGCCATGTCTGGCGCGACCGAGCTTTTACAAGAAGAAATAAACCAAGCGGCAATAAAAATAAAAGAGCTTGAAGAAGTAATACACGAACGCGAAATCGAGAAAGAAAAACTCGATAGAACGGCCAAGAAATATGGCGCCGAAAAATCCGAACTGGATAAATTACTGAAACAACGCAGTGGACAAAATGACGCCCTGCGTGGCCAACAGGCAGACATCCAGAAAAAACTGCGCGAACTGTCGGCACGTGCGAAAAGTATATCAGAGCTTTCCAGCGGAGTCGGTTCTACGGAAATGTCCGGAGATGCAAAATTTTCAACACGAAAATTGAAATCACCAATCCGTGGACGACTCACCGTCCGATACGGCGAGAAGTCAGGCCTTGGGTTAGAGTCAGACGGTTGGAGAATTCGTGCATCCAGCGAAGCCTTGGTCACGGCCCCCGCAGACGGAACAGTGAAATTCGCGGATAGCTTCAAAGGCTTTGGCCGAGTCCTTATCATGTCACATAAAAACGGATATAATACAGTCTTGGGAAATCTTGGCCAGCTTGACGTGCTTGTCGGCCAGGAAGTCCTCGCCGGCGAGCCAGTCGCCAGACTGGATTCAAAAAAAACTGAATTGTACCTTGAAGTACGCCGTGGAAAAAATGCGGTAGACCCTGCACGGCTATTTAATGAACCATAATATCAGTTCTCTAAATCAAGCACACAGAACTTGTGGTTTGTGTGCTGAATAAACTTTTTCAAATCCTGAAAGCTGATGGAAACCGTTGCAGCATTAGTCAAAGGATGACAGTTTATAAATTCACTGTTTGCGACATTGGAATCAAAAAATAAATCAACTTGTCCAAGAACATCGTTTATAATCGCCAACGGAGTCACCGACCCAGGTGTAACCCCCAAACAATTGAACAATTCATCAGGCGAACAAAAAGAGAGCCTTGACGAGTTTATTTTTTCTGCGAGTTCTTTTAAATTCACGGGCACATCCGAAGAAATAACAAGCAGTATTTTTCTTTTGTATTTGTCTTTAAGAAAAAGATTTTTGCAAAACGTTCCGTCTATATTTATATCAAGTTCATCGGCTTGTTCGCAAGTAAATACAGGCTTGTGTTGAATACAGTTAAAAACAATTCCAAGTTCATCAAGTTTTTTTAAAATCGTGTGGTAGTTGTGCAAGATAAGAATCCTCTTCCTGATATTATAATAAACCAATAAAAACTGATTGACAATCTGTAAAAAATGAGTATAGTGAGTTCCATTGACGCGGAGTAGAGCAGCCCGGTAGCTCGTCAGGCTCATAACCTGAAGGTCTGTGGTTCAAATCCACACTCCGCAACCAGATTAGATATAAGTCATTTTCTGTAAACAAATTGACTGGAAAACCTGCGGAAATCCGCAGGTTTTTGTCTTTCAAAGACTGGTTCAAACTAAGGATTTTTAAAAAATGCCTTTTTAGAGGGATGTTTGAACCACTAAATATATTGTTTGCATTCAATAGCACACTAAACACTTCTTGTAATTTCCTAAGCAAATCTTTGGTGACACCCGGTTTGACAGACATTTGATTGTCCAGAATTGCTATATTTCTGTTGATTTCAGATACTTTGAAATCATAATCATATTTGGAAATATTGTTTGCAATCAGTAAGTCCAACAAAGCAGATTTTTTCTGCTCCTGTTCTGCCTTTTGTTTTTTCAATATATTTTGATTGTTCTGTTGGATTTGGGTATTTTTAACAATCAGTTTCCCAAGGTGCTTGTTTATGACACTTACTTTTTCAGGGGTGATTTTATCAAACACTTCGGTTTTCAACTGTTCAAATAATACTTTCTCATTCACAGGTTGCTGTTTGCACCCTGTGCCCCTTTGGAAACTGTGGCATTTCAAATACACAAATTCTGCACCTGATTTCTTTTTATGGTGTTCGCAACTGACCATGCTTCCACATTCACCACAGCGAACCAGACCACGAAAAGCAAACTCTTTGGAATTTGGATTTAGTTTCTTTAACCCCTTTCGTCCCCTTTCCCTCAGTATCCTTTGACACTTGTTAAACATTTGCTCTGTAATCAGTTTGTCATATATGTGGGGGAGTAAATTCTCGCCCCTGTCCAGTCTCATAAATCCGTAATAAAACGGATTGGTCAGCATTTTGTAAATGGTCGCTCGCAGAACAGGTCTCCCTGTTTTATGTGTCAAACCTGCAACCTTTGCCCTTTCATAAATGTCTGTGACGGTGTAAAGACCTGTGGAGAAATCAAAAAACAACTGCTGAACCGATGGTGCACGGATTGGATCGGTCTCAACATATGCTTTACCGTCTTCGCCCCTTTTGTTGATATATCCCAATGGTGCCAGTGCCTGCCATTTGCCATTTTGCTGGTTGAATTTCATACTTCGTTTAACATTGTCAGATAATGACAGAACATAAGAATTCGCCATAAGCACCGACATATTCCAAAACATTATTTCCATGCCAGTAGAGTTCTTGTGAATAATCAAATTCTCTTTTATAAAATGAACTTCTATTTTATCCCTACGGCGAAGGTCGTCCAGTTCCGGGGTATCCTTATATGACCTTTGCAGGCGGTCAACACAATTGACAACAATTGCAACCTTGCCCCTTCTGGATTTAACCAATCGCATCATTTCTTTGAATTGCTTACGGTCACCACGAACAGAACTTTCTGTGATTGCAAATTCTTTGAATATATCCAGTTGTTTTCTTTTGCAATATTCATACACAGATGCCAGTTGTGCTTCTATGGAGACACCTTGTTCTTGCTCTCTGGACGAGATACGAGCAAACAAAACCGCAGGGATATTATTGGAATTAGAATTTATCATACCCCGATTTTACCGGAGATTTCCAAGGTTTTAAAGTTTAAAAGAAAATGTCCTAAACTGGACATTTATTGTTTTGGTTCTTGTGCATTCAACCACTCACTGTATGCAGGATTTGGAACATATGCATCTATCATTTTAACTTTTGGAATTGTTTTCATTATATCTTGTTTTGTTGTGTATCTATATACCCCCTCATACACTGCACATTTACCTTCTGGAACTCTAATTATCTGATCGTCATAGTATTCTACACCTTTGCCAGCAGGGATAAAGACCAACAATCCCCAACAAGTATCACCAAGATAATCCGAACAATCATGTGCTAATCCACCATTCTCAAGTGCTTGAAATATTTGATACTGATAAACCGTCTCACATTTGCTATTTATAATTGTTTCAGGCGGAGCAAATACTCTTGACCCTTCAACACACCCCATAAGAAGTATTGGTAATATCAATAATACTTTTCTCATTCAAAACCCTTTGTTTATAGAAATATATTAACAGCATAAAACTCTTATTTCAATGTGTTTATGGGAACTATTCTTATCAACAATTTGAGAAATGGTTATCCCTCTAAAAAGGCATTTTTTAAAAATCCTTAGTTTGAACCAGTCTTTGAAAGACAAAAACCTGCGGATTTCCGCAGGTTTTTTCTTGCAAATTTATCCAAATAATTAGCCAGAAACTTGCTTATTGACCCCAACCATATTTACTCGGTTTACTATGGCTTCTATTTTTTTCGCAAGGACAAAAGCTTTATCATTTTCTCGTCATAGAACTTTATTTTGCATTCGGGAAGCACAAACATTCTTGTTATATCAAGATGTTCCAAAAACTCTACATCGTGGCTTACAATTATCATCGTACCACCGTATTCGTTCAATGTTTGTGCGACCTGTTTTTTTGTCGGCACGTCCAAGTGGTTCGTGGGCTCGTCAAGAAGTAATAAATTAGCCCCAGTCAAACACAGTTTGGCCAGCGACAGTCGTGAACGCTCGCCAGGCGAAAACGTACGAACCCTACGAAAAACATCGTCGCCATTAAAGTTAAATCTTCCAAGAAATGCCCTGGCCTCGGCGTCAGTTAGGCCCAAAATTTCTTCCATGGGAGTATTATCAAGTTTAAGGTTCTCGTGCTCTTGGGCGTAATATCCAATACTGGTTTTCAGACCGTATTTTATTTCACCCCGGTCAGACTTTAATATGCCCCCAAGTAATTTTAACAATGTAGATTTTCCCATACCGTTTTCCCCGACAACCAAAAACCTTTCGCCAGCAACAATATCAAACGATGCGTTTCTGATAAGACGCTGGGACTGGGAATATCCGAAGAATAGGCCGGTTACACCGATTGGGATTCCGCGCTCGGTCTCGCGCGGTTTCAGAGTGATTTTTATATCTTTGGCCTTCGGACCAATTTTTGCCGCAGACGCAACCAAGTTATTTAATTCTCGTTCTCGGATTTTTGCCTGACGCTTTCGCTCGTTGCTTGACGCTATGGTCGTTCCTTTTATAAACTCTGTCAGTTTTTTTATTTCGCGCTGTTGGTTCTTTATCTGTGCAGCAAGTGCGTCAGCTATGTCTTCTTTCTGCTTCAAAAATCTTTTATAGTCACAATTAAACAATGCAGCCTTCCTCGTCACCGAGTCAATATACAGTATCTTATTAGCAACAGTTTCAAGGAACTCTTCATCGTGCGATATAAAGACCACCGGAACATTTAACGATTTTATATAACTCATCACCCAATCTTTTGTATCCCGGTCAAGATGGTTTGTCGGCTCGTCCAACAGCAAAGCGTCAGACACAGAATACAGAGTACGAATGAACGCAAGTTTTGACTTCTGACCACCAGACAGAGTCATAAGATTACGGCCCAGCCAATCATCCGGAACATCAAATCCAGATATTAACTTTTGCATTTCTGATTCCGCGGTCCAAGGAGAATACTTTTGCAAACTCTCGCCCAGCGCAGCAGCACAGTCAATATCACCAACCATATATGCGTCGTTGATTTGTTGTTCAATCCTTTCAATTGGCCGGGCTCCTTTTATGAAGTCTCGCGCAAGCATATCGACCGGAATATTCATCTCTTCAACAGTTTGTGGCATCCAAGCAACACTGTCGGCCCCGCTAATTACCCCGTCATTAAAGTCTATATTACCCCCGATGATATTAAGCAAGGTTGATTTGCCCGCACCATTAAGACCAACAATAGCGACTTTGTCACCAGGATTCGCAACGAAAGAAACATTGCGCAAGACAAAGTTTGTTCCATAAGATTTTGAAATATTTTGAATATTTAACATTATTATCTTCTTTGTTTTTTACACGACAAACGAGCGACCCGCGGGTCGCACACAAAGCAAGATGTTCATATACAGAGTTTCATGATAACAGCATAGTAAATCATAAAACGAAAAAATTCAAGTTTTTAATAAACCCCTTTCACATATAAATTCCATTCAAAATTTCTGCGATTAATAAGCCCATTTGAAATCTTGTCACCAGATTTATTCCATGCTTTCCAAGCGTCTTCGAGTGTTTTATAAACATTACTGCAATACAATGGATTATTAATATATTTTAAGACAGTTGAATTTTTGAATTGCCCCCATCCTATGTTATAGGCAAAAATAACCAGCGCGTCATATTGATTTTGCTCAAGCGATACATTTACATAATTTTTTATAATGTTCTCTGCAGCCTTGATATCTTGCCTGTAAAGCTCTGTCGCCTGTTGCTCGGTCAAACCAGCGCTAAAATCTTCTCCATTTTTTACAAGGTGCCCATAACCAATCGTGGCCCCCTTTGGCAAAGGTTGTCCTTTTGGGATTGGCTTTCCCGTAGAGTCATCATAAACAACATGCCTTCCATTGATGATAACCCTGCTCTCTTTCTCTTTTAATGCGCTTACCGCCTTGTCGCTAAACCTCATATTACCCTCTTTTACCTTATTGAAAATAAAAAGCCTCGCACGGGGCGAGGCAGTAAATACCCGAAACTAAAAAGGCTTCAGGCAACAAAAAACGGCGAAAAACTCGCCGGCACACACGCGAACATTGTACCAAAATCGTCAAAAAAAATCAATCAAAAAAAAAGAATTCCCGGGCAATTATCCTATTGTACTAGTATACTAGTACAATAGGATAATATGTATCGCGTGGGTTTAAACTGTCAAAAAAAAAAACCGCCCTATAAAAAGCTACATGCGGTTAACAACTCCGTTTATTTTGTGCAGGCAATTTTGGAAAAAGGCTAAAAAATTGGTAACTATTAAGATATTAGACCAAAACAACCAAACTGGTGCACTTCAAATTACAATCTACACAAGCCGGGGTCCACTGCGCCAAAGGCATATACAATTGCTGCGCAGCAATGGATACCGGTCTTCGCCGGGGTGACGACCTGTTGGGTTGTTTTGGTCTAATATCTTAACCGTTTCCAAAAAATTGCTTGAAAGAGAAAAAAAGTATGGTACTCTGTGAGAGTTCTGGCGGATGTAGCTCAGTTGGTAGAGCGCCGGTTTGTGGTACCGGTTGTCGCGGGTTCGAGCCCCGTCATTCGCCCCATTATTAAAAAACGCGCAAAAATGCGCGTTTTTATCTGTTTTATCAACGACTTATAAAAGTTCTAATTCGCAAAATCAGCGGTAGCCGTTTTTATGTAGAGTTAGAACTTTTATTTCTTGCATATTTTCGTAATATCTCGTACAATCTCGTATGAATGAATATGGAAAATATAAAAATTACGCCAGCGATGCTTTCACAAATTGCGGAAATTGACCAGTTCAAGGGGGCTTGGACGGGACTGTCGCGTTTGCGCCCAGAACAATTACGCGGCTTGCGACGCATTTCGACCATTGAATCAATTGGTTCATCCAATCGTATAGAGGGCAATAAGCTGTCGGATGCCCAGGTTGAAACAACTTTATCGCACATAAATAAAAAAACATTAAGGTCGCGGGACGAACAAGAAGTTGCCGGGTATGCAGAACTGATGAATATAATTTATGATGATTGGTCGGTGATACCATTATCTGAAAATCATATAAAACAATTACACGGGATTTTGTTGCAGTTTGTATCCAAAGACGAACGACATCGTGGCGAATATAAAAAACTGCCTAATTCGGTCGCAGCGTTTGATGCGGACGGTTTTGAGATTGGCATAGTATTTGAAACCGCAACTCCGTTTGATACGCCGCGCCTTATGGAAGAACTGACCGAGTGGACGCGTAAAAACCTGAATGACCCGATTTTACATCCATTGATTGTTATTGGCATATTTATAATACATTTCTTGGCTATTCATCCGTTCCAAGATGGTAACGGACGGCTGTCGCGTGCATTGACCGCATTGCTATTGTTGCAACAAGGATATTCGTATATTCCGTACAGCTCAATTGAATCAATTATAGAATCTGCGAAAGAGGGATATTATCGTGCATTGCGCCGAACACAAAAAAATATATGGTCGGGCGAGGTGGATTACGAACCATGGGCTGTCATTTTTCTTGACGACATTGCAAAAGCAAAAACGTCATTTGGAATCCAAGATTGGCGCGATGTCCGAGAATGATACAAAATTAAATAAAAATGCCCGTGCGGTACTGGCTTTATTTGGCGACAAAGCTGAATGGAGTGTACCGGAAATTTCCAATGCGCTGGATATGAATATAAACACCGTCGCCAAAACGGTAAAGTCACTGGTTGATTCCGGACGTCTTATCAAACACGGCGCAACCCGTGGCGCATGGTATGAATTGAACAGGAACTAAAACAAACAACTTTCCAAAAATAAAAAACGAAATTAAAACGTTTGTTAAGAATATTTGTGTTGGTTTGGAAAACCCTAATTTTTTTATTCCATAAACATAAGAAGAACTAAGGGATAAAATAATTTGATTGTCTTCTCCATATTATGAATAATTCAATGCGAAAGTAAAGTAAAATCTCAATATTTTGCTTGTATTTTGGGGAGCCTCGCTTTATAATCAAGGCAATTATACATGGACCTCGTTATGAAAAAAATACTCCTTGGACTCTGCCTTCTTGTTTATTCTGCAACATCTTTCGCGGCCGAAAAAAAAGAACCCGTCGTTCGTCTTACAGACGAAGAAATTTACGAAGAATTAAAGAAGTTTGCACTTGTGTTCGAAACTGCCCGCGATAACTTTGTGGATGAAGCGGACGAGAAAAAAATGCTTGAATCGGCAATGAACGGAATGCTTGGCGCCCTTGACCCGCACAGCAGCTATCTTCCCAAGGACGAGTTCAAAGACTTTGGCGATAAATCCAGCGGAGAATTTGGCGGCTTGGGCATACAGATAACAAGCGATAAAGGCGCAGTGCGCGTCATTTCCCCAATTGACGACACCCCCGCCTTCAAAGCCGGAATAAAAGCCGGCGACTATATAACGCACATAGACGGTGAACAAGTTTTTGATATGACACTTAACCAAGCAATAAAGAAAATGAAAGGCCGTCCTGGAACCAAAGTAAAACTTACCATAGTGCCAGAGAATGCGAAAGAACCAAAAGAAATGACAATAACTCGGGCGATAATAAAAGTAAAATCTGTAAAGTTTGAAGAAAAAGGCGAGAATAAAGACATCGGGTATATAAGAATATCCGACTTTGGAGCGACGACTACGAAAGAGCTGAAAGCGGCCGTAGACGCGCTTGAAAAGAAAAACGTAATTGGATATGTCCTCGACGTAAGAAATAATCCCGGCGGCTACCTTACGGCCGCGATAGACGTTTCGGACGTGTTTCTGGACAGCGGAGAGATTGTAAGTACTCGGGGAAAATCAGAAACAGATATAGAACGAGTAACTGCGAAACCAGGCGACATGACAGGTGGGAAACCAGTTGTAGTGTTAATAAATCACGGAAGCGCGTCTGCGTCAGAAATTCTTGCCGGCGCCATACAAGATAATAACCGTGGACTTGTAATGGGCAGCCAGTCGTTTGGTAAAGGCAGCGTACAACAACAAAAACCGCTTGGTGACGGAACAGCCATACATATAACCATAGCAAGATACTATACGCCGAGCGGCAAGTCTATCCAGGGCGAGGGAATAACACCAGATATAGAGGTACTGCAGTCCAAGATAGAAGTTCTTGAGAAAAAAAAGAGCGAGTATACCGAGGCAAGTTTTAAAAACGCGCTAAAAAATGATACAAAAACGGAAGAAAAGTCTGACAAGGACGAAGAAGATTGGTCAAAGCTGACGGAAGAAGAAAAATCGGCAAGAGATTACCAGCTTCAAAGAGCGCTTGATATGGTGAAAGCCATGACGAAACTTAGTAAAACCCCAGAATAAAAATCCCCCCATGAGGGGGGGGGATAATCCCGAGACTCACCCTATGCTTGTTTTGTATGCCGTGAAGATACAACAGCTTCTGTAATCCTCCAAACATCAGAGCTCAAAACTCGCAATGCCGCGACCGCGTCAAGCGCTAAACCGGCACAGGCATTATGCGTAGATTGAAAATGGCAAGCAGTGTTACTGCACTGCGCCAACTTTGCATTCGGCAAATTCTTGAGATACTGCGGGCAAGATTCTTTCTTTCCGCACTCGGCCTGCCTTACAATATCGCAGGTCATCAAATAAAGCTTTTCTGAACTCAAAAGTTCATTTCTCAATACCTCAATCTTCTCTGGTGTTAAATTTCGAACATAACGTTCAATAGCCATAATTTGTTTAAGATTCATAATACACCTCTTTGACAAACACCACTCTACACCAAACAGCCCGCTTGTCAAGAAGTATCATAAAAAGGGACTTATATACAATGCTAGCCAAAAATTGTATATAAGTCCCTTTATAAAAGACCTTGTGATTTTTCTGGTAATTGTCGGGCAGATGGCGCAATTTTAAAAATCAGCCGTTTTTACAAAAAATTGTTTTACAATTTTTTGTCATCCCCGCAAAGGCGGGGATAGGGCTAAAAAGTGCAGGTGCCAGCCTGCCAGATAATGAAATAAAAAATTTACAAGCCATGTTCCCGCCTACGCGGGAATGACAAATTTCGTTCAGAAATTTGTCTAAAATTTATATTTGCGCCATCTGCCCGACAATTACCGTTTTTCTGGTAATAATATATCGGTTGTCCCAAATGTATAAAGATGATTAAAATTACTGGGTCGCAAGCTTACTTTAACACAGATTTTATATTTATTCAAAATGCA
>QMCE01001181.1_pt1 | contig 14216 bp, 11 predicted proteins | sample 1821851 | NCBI WGS metagenome assembly QMCE01 (sample SAMN09453174, study PRJNA476694) | Termite gut metagenome, whole genome shotgun sequencing project. | isolation source: worker | host: Odontotermes sp. | place: South Africa:Pretoria | collected 2016-01-28 | reverse complement strand
ACTATTTTAAAAAGATAAAAAATATTGAAAGAGAAGGAGATAAACTATCTAATCGTGTTTTCGATGAGTTGAATACGACTTTTATCACCCCTTTTGACAGAGAAGACATCCATAATCTTGCAGGAAAGTTGGACGATGTGACCGATCGCATTAACGGTTGTGCACGAAGGATCGCTTTTTATAAACCGAAAAGAATGCCCGAGAGTATGCTTATTTTAGCAAAGATGATTCGTGAAGGCGGAATCTCTATAGAACATGCGGTAGAAGAGTTAAACGTGTTGAAAAAGAGTGCGGCAAAAGCTAAACAATATTGTCAAGAACTACATGAAATTGAAAATAGAGCCGATGACGAATATCAATCTTTTATTATGAATCTGTTTACGGAAGAGAAAGATAGCATTGAAATTATCAAGTTGAAAGAGATCTCTTACGAATTGGAGAGGGCTACCGACGAAGCCGAACAAGTAGGAAAAATCATCAAAACGATCATTGTTAAATATGCGTAACCCAAAAATAGGATGACATTACTAATCTCAATTATCGTATTAGCCCTTCTTTTTGACTTTATTAACGGCTTCCATGATGCAGCCAACTCCATTGCAACCATTGTTTCCACAAAAGTGTTGACGCCGTTTCAGGCGGTTTTATGGGCAGCTTTTTTTAATTTTGTGGCGTTTTTTATTGCCAAATATCTGATCGGGGAGTTTGGTATTGCCAATACGGTATCGAAAACGGTTTTTGAAGAATTTATTACCTTACCGGTCATTTTAGCCGGCATTATTGCTGCAATTATTTGGAATTTAGCTACTTGGTGGTTCGGCATCCCCTCCTCTTCTTCGCACACGCTCATCGGCGGTTTTGCCGGTGCAGCAATCATGGCAAACGGATTCGGAGCTGTTCAATCTTCCGTAATTTTGAAAATTGCTGCATTTATCTTTTTAGCGCCGCTTATCGGGATGCTTATCGCTTTTCTGATCACACTGTTAGTGCTTCGGATATGTAAAAAAGCAAATCCGCATAGAGCCGACTGGTGGTTTCGGAAATTGCAGCTGCTCTCTTCCGCGCTTTTCAGTATCGGGCACGGTTTGAATGATTCGCAAAAAGTGATGGGAATCATCGCCGCAGCCATGATTGCCGCACATCCGCTCGGATTAGGCATGGGTATCGAATCTATCAATGATCTGCCAAGTTGGGTGGCGTTCTCTTGTTTCACCATGATTTCGTTGGGAACGATGTCGGGCGGCTGGAAAATCGTAAAAACCATGGGCTCCAGAATTACAAAAGTGACACCTTTGGAAGGGATGGTTGCCGAAACAGCGGGCGCCTTAACTCTTTATTTGACAGAATATTTGAAAATACCGGTAAGCACTACGCATACCATTACCGGAGCCATTATCGGTGTAGGAGCTACCAAACGCCTCTCCGCCGTGCGTTGGGGCGTAACCAAAAATTTATTGATTGCTTGGATTTTAACGATCCCGGTAAGCGCACTCTTAGCCGCCGGAATCTATTTGATTGTGCAACTTTTTGTGTAGTATTTTAATGTCCCGTCCTAAAAAAAGTTTACAGATTATTATTAATTTTTGGTGTAATATTTCTAAATCCTGATACAAGTTTACTTCCTTTCTCTTTTTTTGTAAACCTATTTTAGGACGAGACATTTACCACGTTAAAGCAGCGGCACCCAAGATAGCCGCTTCGTTTTCGTTGAGATGCGAGGGAATAATTTTTACTTTATCTCTATAGATAAAGAGCAGATTTTTGTCAAAAGAACGGCAAAGGGGATCTAATAAAATTTTTCCGGCTTTCACAGGTCCTCCCATCAAAAAGATCGCCTTCGGCGAGGTGTATGTAACAGCATTGGCCAAAGCAAGTCCGAGCACTTCTCCGGTCATTTCAAAGGTTCTCAACGCTATAGGATCTCCCTTCTCTGCCATCTCTACAATATCAACACTGTTGACATCTTCTTCCGCAATACGATGATGTTCTCCCCATTTTTCTTTCATCAAGGTAATGTAACTTTTCTTAATTCCACCGGCAGAAGCGTACTGTTCCAAACAACCGTTTCGTCCGCAATTGCAGGGTCTGCCTCCCGGAATCATAATGGTGTGCCCCAACTCACCCGCATAGCCGTCATGACCGTAAAGTAACTTTCCATCTACCACGATGCCACTACCCACGCCCGTACCCAACGTAATCATAATGAAGTGCTTCATCTCCTTAGCGCCGCCGTAAATCATTTCGCCGTAAGCGGCTGCATTAGCATCATTGGTAATGACTACCGGAAGATCAATTCTGTCTTGAATCAATTCGCGCAGATTTACTTTCCCTTTAAAGTTGAGATTAACGGCATTATCAATACAGCCGGTATAAAAGTTTCCGTTGGGAACACCTACGCCAATGCCGCTGATATCGTCAACTCCGTGCGTTAAGATAAGTCGGCGAACAGATTCTACCAACAGATCCGCATAGAGAGTTATCTCGTCATGTGCAGAAGTTGATATTCTGTCTGTGCCCATGCAGTTTCCTTCTCTGTCCACAATACCGATATCCGTATTGGTACCGCCTATATCTATGCCTATTGCGTATTTCATGGAGTTATGGTAAAGTAATTAAATCCTATCAATTTATCATAGATGTCGCCTTCATCTTGCAGATAGATCAACACGGTATATTCATTGCCTGTTTCCCAATGACTACCTTCGATGTAAGTTTCGTCAATCCTATTAGTACCGTTTTTCACATATACATATTGATAATTGAAATAACCCTGCTTAAGATAGAGTTTGGCTTCCCAATAGTTGATCTCCGGATTAAACCTCACTTTTGCCTCCTCTTTGATCTGCCAGTCGGTCAGTTCTCCGAAAACATAGACATCTCCGCCTATAATGTCATAATCGGGACGAAGAGAGAAAATTACATCGACATAATCTTCTCTGTTTTTGCCTTGATAGTCGGAATTTCTGAAATAGCACTTTCCTTTGAGCGTGCTATTGGTCTCGTAAGCACCATAAGGACGCATTCGATCTTCAAAAACATAGACATAATTTGTGTTGTTTCTAAAACCGATGGAGACGATTCTATCGCCGTTACTAAACAGAGTTCTTGTGTCAAACGTTCTAAATTCCGAACTGCCCGAAAAGCTGTTTTGATTGTCATCATAGTCGAAACTAAACTCTCCCGGCTTTCCCGATCGGTATTTAAGCCCTACAATGGCATTATCCCACCTTCCGTTTTGCATAATGGTGGCATTGAGGTAAAGCGAAGGGTCCCGTACGGTATAGCTACCCGTATTCACTACAAAATCGACCTCTTGTCGAGTATACATATCTTCCACATTCGCAGCGCTTTTCACTCTTCCGCTTACACCTGCCTGCATCGGCTCCACAATCATTAATCGTCGGGTCAAGATTGGCTTGGAGGTGTCGTCTTCATAAACAAACAGAATGTAGTTTCCTGATTTTGTAATATTCATAAAATCATTAGGAAAACGTAATTCATAATGCACATAGCTTTGAATCGTATTCAATGAGTAGGAAAAGTCTTGAATCTGATCTTCCGGAAAACCTTCAATATACTCTATTTGTGACATATCCGACACTTTCCAATCGTGAGTACAGTGAATCAATGTATATTTCAGAAATCTCGCATCTGTCTGAAAATCGTCGAAACGAAGCCACAATTTTTCACTGCTGTTCAGAATCAGGATCGGTTGTCCGAAGCCAAGTCCGTCCAATGTCAGTTTTACACTATGTATATCTTTCACATAGAGTTTGTTATCTAAAACAATATGATCAAACGATTGCGTACGAAGTCCATTCATAATGAACAGCAACGAGAGGCCTAAAAAGATTTTCTTCATCATAATTGACTTCACTATTAATGGTTTTTACTTGACTATACCACCCGGTTTTACCTCTTTTTGAGGTTGCATTAAAGAGAGTTCTCCGTTGGCATTTTCAGCCATGAGTACCATCCCATGTGAGGCAACTCCTTTAATCTCTTTTGGTTGCAAATTGATAAGCATCAGTAACTGTTTCCCTATCAACTCTTCGGGAGTGTAATACTCCGCTATCCCCGACACAATCTCTCTTTGATCTACGCCGGTATCTACTTTCAGCTTCAACAACTTCTTGGTTTTAGCCACTTTTTCAGCGGCAAACACCTTGCAAATTCGGAGATCCATCTTCTGAAACTCGTCGTAGGTAATGTCCTCTTTCGCTTTTTCGACAGGCTCATTTTCCATTGTATTAGTCTTCTTCATTGCAAGAAGTTTCTGTACTTGCATCTCAATTTGAGCATCCTCTATTTTTTCAAAAAGGTACTCCGCCGGATTGATCGGATTACCGGCAATGAGGAGAGATGCTTTTCCCCCTTCACTCCATTGATGCACATCTATATTGAGGATACGTTGCAATCTTCGTCCGGTAAAAGGGAGGAAAGGCTCGCACAACACCGACAAAGAGGCAGCAATTTGCAGCGAGAGATAGAGAATTGTTTTTACTCTTTCGGGATCTTCTTTAATTTTTTTCCATGGCTCGGTATCGGTAAGATACTTATTCCCTACTCTTGCCAAATTCATCAATTCGCTTTGTGCCTCACGAAAACGGAACTTCTCGATAGAATTCCCGATCTTTTCGGGAAATGCACCTATTTCACGGATGATCTCCTCCTCTTCGGGCGTAAACTTGCCCGGCACAGGAACGATGCCGTCGTAATATTTATGCGTCAAAACGATTGTTCTATTCACGAAATTTCCGAAAATCGCTAAAAGTTCATTGTTATTTTTCGATTGAAAATCCGCCCATGTAAAGTCGGAATCTTTAGTTTCGGGAGCAATAGAGGTCAAAGTATAACGTAATACATCTTGTTTATCCTTAAATTCTTCTAAATATTCATGCAGCCATACCGCCCAATTTCGCGAGGTAGAGATCTTATCGTTTTCCAAATTCAGGAACTCGTTTGCCGGAACATTTTTGGGCAAGATATAAGAACCTTCCGCTTTCAACATAGCAGGGAAAATAATGCAATGGAATACAATGTTATCTTTTCCGATAAAGCAAACCATCTCCGTTTCATCATCTTTCCACCACTCTTCCCAAGTCGTATCGTGTTCCATAGCCCACTCTTTGGTCGCAGAGATATAACCGATAGGAGCATCAAACCAAACATAGAGCACTTTATTTTCAGCCTCTTGCAACGGGACTTTAACTCCCCAATCCAAATCGCGGGTTACGGCGCGGGGTTGTAATCCCTGTTCGATCCATGATTTACACTGTCCGTACACATTCACCTTCCAATCCTCTTTATGACCCTCCAAAATCCACTCTTTCAACCATCCTTCATATTGATCCAAAGGAAGATACCAATGTTTGGTCTCTTTCATCACAGGTACATTACCGGTCAATACCGATACAGGATTGATCAAGTCGGTAGCGCTTAAACTTGTTCCGCATGCCTCGCATTGGTCGCCGTAAGCTCTCTCATTGGTACAAAACGGGCAACCACCTGTAATATAACGATCTGCCAAAAACAGCTTTGCCTCTTCGTCATAATATTGCAAGGTTGTCTTTTCCGTCAACTTTCCGTCATGATATAATTTCAGGAAGAAGTCGGCAGCGGTTTGATGGTGTATAGAGTTAGAAGTTCTGGAGTAGATATCGAAAGAGATGCCAAACTCTTCAAACGACTTTTGAATTATCTGATGATAACGATCTACGATGGCTTGAGGGGTAGTATTTTCATTTTTAGCTTTAATGGTAATAGGCACCCCATGCTCATCGGATCCCCCGATGAAAAGCACTTGCTCACCTTTTTGACGAAGGTATCGGGCGTAAATATCGGCAGGAACGTAAACTCCCGCCAAATGTCCGATATGAACAGCCCCATTGGCATAGGGAAGCGCTGAAGTAATGGTGTGCCGAGCAATTTTTTTAGACATAATTTTTTGTTTTAACTTGCAAAAATAAAAAAAACAATTGACACTTCGTTTTAAAGAAAAAGTATTGAATTGCGCATAAACCCAAAACAATCCGAAGAGATTACCCCCATTCGACTTACCGACTGATGTTACGCGATACTTAATTTTTGTTTAGTTCGCTCATAGCAACTTTAAGCGCTGTCATATCTATTTTTGTTCTCTGTCATTCAAATTATCACAACCTTATTACTAAAAACAGATTGCAAACAATTTTTCAATAATTTTGCCGTTTGAAATGCTGTTGTATAAAATATTGCGAATGAGAAAACTACTTTTGTCATGTCTCCTTTTTTTACTGGTGCAAGGCGTTCGGGCGCAGACGGAAAAATATAGCAATGAATTTCTCTCTTTAGGGCTTGGTGCGCGCGGTTTGGCTATGGGCAACAGTATGACTTCCATCACTGATGATGTGTCGTCCGCTTTTTGGAATCCGGCAGGTTTGAGCAGAATGAGTAAAAAATATCAATTAGGCTTGATGCATGCGGAATATTTTGCCGGAATTGCGAAATTTGACTACGCCGGGGCTGCCTACAAAGTGAATGACCGTTCTACAGTGGCATTTTCGTATATCCGTTTTGGTGTAGATAATATTATGAATACTACCGAATTGATTGATCAACAAGGCAATTTGGATTATGATAGAATTACATACTTCTCTGCGGCAGACAACGCTTTTTTAATAAGCTATGCGCATCAGTTTGAGAAAATTCCCGGTTTTTCTATCGGTGGAAATGCAAAAGTGATCTATCGAAAGATAGGGCAATTTGCAACTTCTTGGGGCTTTGGGCTTGATTTCGGATTGCAGTATCATCATAAAGGATGGCAAGTGGGCTTGATGGCTAAAGATGTAACTTCTACCTTTAACGCTTGGCGCTATACCTTGACGGATGAGGTAATTGCCGTTTTTGAAAATACGGGGAATGAGATTCCCGAAAACGGTTTAGCGCTTACACTTCCCAAGATGATGATCGGCGCTGCAAAACGCGTTGAGTTCGGGAAAGGATTTAACGGAACTTTCTCTTTGGATTTGGATTTCACTTTTGACGGAAAACGTAATACCTTAGTAAGAAGCGATGTACTAAGTATGGATCCCCATTTTGGCATGGAGTTCGCCTACAAAAACATTGTTGCCATACGTGCCGGAATAGGAAATGTTCAACAAGAACTCGATTTTGATGATACCAAAAAAATTACTCTGCAAATCAACTTGGGAATAGGTGTCTCTATCAAAGATATTTTAACGCTTGACTATGCTTTTACCGACATCGGAGACCTTTCCATTGCAATTTACTCTCATGTCTTTTCCGTCAAACTTGGGATTGATTCTTTTAAGAAAAAAAGTAAAAAATAGAGAAGAAAGTAAAAACAATATGATACATGAAAATTTATATCCTTATAATGACGAGGAGATAAGAAACAGGCTTATATCTTTTGAACAAAAACCGCTTCGGTTTATGAATGAAAATGAGGCTCTCAGATTCATTTTAAATTGCATAGACTTAACTACTTTAGAGGGAAGTGATAACAAGAGTAAAATAGATCGATTGTGTCAAAAATCGCTTTCATTTATTGATCCGGTGAAAGAGACAAAAGGGACGGCTGCGGTTTGTGTATATCCGCCGTTCGTGGCTCAATGCAAAAAAAATCTGTCGGGCACGCCGATTAAAGTGGCTAGTGTTGCCGGAGCTTTTCCGGCGGGGCAATCGCCGATCTCTATCAAGATGGAGGAGATCAAATACGCATTGGACGAAGGTGCCGATGAAATTGACATGGTCATCTCTCGCGGAAAGTTTTTAGAGGGAAAATACAGTGAAGTTTTTGACGAGATAGCCTCTATTAAAGACCTCTGCGGATCAATTACTTTAAAAGTTATTTTAGAAACCGGCGAACTGATTACTCCGGCAAATATTTACAAAGCATCTTTGCTTGCAATGGAAGCAGGTGGCGATTTTATCAAAACATCTACGGGAAAAATTGCTGTTAATGCCACACCCGAATCTTTTTTGATTATGCTTGACGCTATAAAGTTCTATTTTGAGAAGACAAAAAAGGTAATTTCTATTAAACCGGCAGGTGGAATTACAGATACTCCGACCGCTTTACTGTTTTTACGTATTTTGGAAAACGTATTAGGAGAGAAATGGCTTAGCAACAAATGCTTCCGTATTGGAGCAAGTCGTTTGGCTGATACGATTTTTGAAAGCGTCAAATAAGAACCTTTTTAGAGGGGAAAAACATTTTTTTTTGTAATATGTAGATTTTGAATAAAATAAAAGTGTATTTTTGCAATTCAATTTTGATAGAGATTGAAACGTAATATTGTTTAACTTTAAAATTTTAAGATTATGACAAAAGCTGAAATCGTTAATGAAATCTCCAACAAAACAGGATTTGACAAAAACGCTGTTCAAACTGTAGTTGAAGCATTCATGAGCACCGTAAAAGGTTCTTTAGCAAAAAATGAAAATGTTTATTTGAGAAGTTTTGGTAGTTTCATCGTGAAAGAAAGAGCTGAAAAGACGGCAAGAAATATTTCTAAAAAGACGACGATCATTATTCCTGCGCACAAAGTTCCTGCATTTAAACCTTGTAAAACTTTTGTGAGCCAAGTTAAAAAAATCAAATAATCATTTAAATTAGACTAAATTATGCCGAGTGGTAAAAAGAGAAAAAGGCACAAGATGTCGACGCATAAGCGTAAAAAACGCCTAAGAAAAAACAGGCATAAGAAGAAATAATATTTCTTAAATGTCTTTGGATACGGAAGCTAAATAATACGAAGAGAGACCTCACCGTATTGTTTAGTTTTTCCTTTTTATCGAAAAGAGGATTATGAGTGAAGAAACAACAAAAGAATTAATTATTACATCTCACCCTAATGAAGTTCAAATTGCTCTTCTTGAAGATAAAAAGTTAGTTGAAATTCATCGGGAAAAGTCTTCCGACCAATTTTCTGTCGGAGATATCTATTTGGGCAAAGTTCGTAAAATCATGCCCGGATTAAATGCTGCATTTGTAAATATAGGCAGCACTAAAGATGCTTTCTTGCATTTTCTTGATTTGGGAACACAAGCTCGTACTTTCAACTCTTTTGTACAGCAAGCTATTGATCGTAAGAAACAGAGTATCGCCAATTTTCCAATGGAACCCGATCTCGAAAAATCGGGAAAGATTAGTCAAGTGCTCACTTCCGGTCAACAGATCTTAGTCCAAATCGCCAAAGAACCGATCTCGACCAAAGGACCTCGAATTACTACGGAGATATCATTAGCAGGACGATATTTAGTGTTAGTCCCATTTATGGATAAGATCTCCGTTTCTCAGAAGATAAAAAATAATGACGAAAAAAAACGTCTTCGCAAATTAGTGCAAGGCATAAAACCAAAACATTTTGGCGTTATTATTCGTACGGTTGCGGAAGGTAAAAAAATTGAAGAGATCACAACTGATCTGGAAAGTTTGTATGATCAATGGAAAGTGATGATCGGTAAACTTTTCCATGCAACCGTTCCTTTGAAAATCGCTTCGGATCTGGATAAAAGCTCTGCTCTAATTCGTGATATGTTGAACGACTCTTTTTCAGCTATTTATGTTGATTCACCCGCTATTCATAATGAGCTAAAGAACTATCTGAAAGCGATTTCGTTCGAAAAGAGTAAAATCTTACATCTTTACAAAGATAAACAGCCTATTTTTGAGCATTTTAATGTTGCCAAACAGATCAAAGGCTCTTTTGGAAAGATTGTCACGGTCAAAAACGGTATCTATCTTATTATAGAGCATACCGAAGCCATGCACGTCATTGACGTAAACAGTGGTAATAGGGTAAAATCAGATCAGTCGCAAGAACAGAACGCTTTGGATACCAACCTTATCGCTGCCACCGAAATTGCTCGTCAACTACGTTTGCGAGATATGGGAGGTATAGTCACTATCGATTTTATCGATTTACGAAAAAGCGAGAATAGAACAATTCTGAATAAAAAAATGGCTGAATTGATGAGTAATGATAGTGCAAAACATACCATACTCCCAATAAACAAGTTCGGTATTGTTCAGATTACCCGTCAAAGAGTGCGTAAAGAGACTACCATTGAGACGTTGGAGGCATGTCCTGCCTGTCAGGGAACAGGAAAAATAAAACCCAGCATTCTCATCCTCGAAGATTTGGAAAATACTATTGATTTTCTGATCAATAAGCAAAAAGAATCTTCTATCTCTATTGTGCTCCATCCTTTTTTATATACTTATCTGACAAAAGGTATTTTTTCTATTCGTTTTAAATGGTTATTTAAATACCATAGGTGGATTAAATTAACTGAAAATCAGGATTATAATTTTTTGCAACATAAGTTTTTTAACAAAGATAGTGAAGAGATAGTATTGTGGGGGGATCCTCAAGTTAATTGAAAATTAAGTAATATATTATGAATGAGATTATTCAAAAAATGGAACGGTTTTGTGCTCATCGAGACAGATCGGAAAAAGATGCACGCTTAAAATTGCACTCTTTTTGGCAGTCGGAAAGTACAAATGAGGAGATTATTCAATATTTGAAAAATGGAAAATTTATTGATGACGAACGTCTTACAAAGAATTATGTATTCAGTAAATTTCAATCGGCACAGTGGGGAAAAATCAAAATTAAAACTCAATTACAACAAAAGGGTATTGATGACAAGATCATTCAACAATATTTAGATGCCATTGATGAAGATCATTATCAAAAAATGATCCAAAATGTGATAGATAAATGGATGAAAGTGAATCCATTAGACAATGAGAATAAGACTAAGCTTTATCGTTTTTTGATTAGCAGAGGTTATGAAAACGAGATCATCATGAAGCAAGAGATCTTTATTTAAAACGCCAATAATCCTATTCCGACTCTAAATCCTAACCAATAGACCCCCAACACGCGATTAGCAGATGCATTATAGTGGGATTCGGCAGTCTCAAACATACCGCTAACTCCTTTAAAAGTCAATCCTATTGAGGTTCCATAGGAGACTCTTAAACGATTCCAGAAAAGATAGTCTTTCCCAAATTCAATTTTGAAGCCCGGATTGAGAGCAATCATCTTTGAAGAGAAGGGATAGTATTCGTGAAATAGAAAATCAAGTTCAAATTTGAAAAAACTACCTAATGGCGCTCTGGCAAAACGGAAGTATTGTTTGTAAAAAAAACCGAAACCATAACAACGGAAATTTTGTTGGAAAGAAGTAGAGTGTCCGAAATAGGGATCCGTTAAATAATCGGTCTCTTGATATTTGTAAACAGAGTTGAAATAGTGCCCTACCACACCCACAGTCCCTTTTTTGAAAGCGATAATCTCAATATTGGGAGAGAGCATATAATTAAAATGCAAGTATCCGCTTTTGCCGTAAAAGTTGGGGTTAAAATAAGCGGGCGAAAAAACGCCGTCCACATTGATGAGAAATCGTTTTCCCATGTAGCCGTTGTTTTGCGAAAAAGCTGTTTGAAAAGAGAACAGACAGCAAAATAATATTAATATATACCTGTTTTTCATGTGTTTATATTTTAACGGTTTTAAGGTTAAATGAGAAATATACCGAGAAAATCATCTCCCTTAATGTTATTCTTATCATCATAGCTATTTACCCTTTTTAATCAAGTCAAACATATCGTAAATATAAGCATTCGAATAAGCTCTGTGACAGTCACCTTCCGTTCGTTGCACATTGTTAAAGAGTGTTTTTCCGCTACTCAAGTCAACAGTTTGGAAGTAGAGATAGGTAATATTACGAGGAATAAAGAACAGACCGATTCCAATAGGGAACATTACCGGACAAATCGGCGGAACAATAACGCCGGAGTAGATTTTGTTGAAATTAACGAAAAAGGCTTTGTTCTTATAAATAACTATTGTAACCATCTTATCAAATCCTGTTTTTTCAATCACCTCATCCATATACATACATTGATAGAGTACCATTTTTGTATTGCCGGCATTGTAGTATTCCGCTCTGAATTGCTGAAGTTTGCAAAAGATATTATACTCTTCCGTAGTGAATTTTTTTAAATGAGGAAGTGTAAATTGTTGACTATGAAATTTCAATTTCCTTAACGAGTAATCCATTACCGTATTGATGCGATTGATATTTTTCTGCATCTCCAAATAGGTCTTATCCATTTTTTCAATGTCTTTATCCTGAAAAGATTGCCCATAAATCGGATTAAGCACCAGGATAGAGTCAACTTCAAATCTCTTTTTCTTATCTGTCACTAATTCTAAAATTTCCTTATCTTCCATATCTGCCGTAATTTTATTAAATAGTGACAAAAATTCCGGACTCTGTTTTAAATCTACAAGCATATAGTTCACTGTTTTGAACTTTTCGGAAGGCTTAATCTTCTGTAATTGAGTGTTTCTTTTGATGCGTTCATATTTGTTATCGTTTTTTGAACTATCGGAAGGAGCTGTTTCATCTACAATGTCTTCAAGATTAGTACCCATCGGATAATCTGAAAAATCGGACAGTTTCATATTTAACAATCCTATGACATCGTGCATTATATCATAACAGAGTTTATTGATAAACTCATTGTCGGGGTCGGTGAGGTGCACTCCCCATAAATGACGAAAAGCTAACAATGATAATTCGTTACGATTGATTTTATGTAGAAAGAAATAGGTCTGTTGGATCTCTCCTTCCACCTTTCGGTAGTTGGAGAACTCTTCGGGTTGGTTGAACTGATTTTTATGTTTAGCCATAGCATACAGTGAAAAAGCCATAGCGGTTGTCAGAAATTTGTTGTTAGGATATTGTTGTTGCAGATAATAGATGTTGTATATCGCATCCGCATATTTTTGATTAATCAAAAATATATTAATGCATTCGAAACGTGCCGTTTTTCGGATTTCATAAAACAGCTCTTCAGGTTGATAAAAAGCACTTCTACCGTTATCGTCCGCTTGATCTACACGTTGCGCAATGTACTCACGTCTTCGCTTCACATTGGGATGGGTACTAAGCGTGTCAACATAATCCTCTCGGGTTTTGATCGGATTGATGGAGGGCAAAATGTAGTTTTCCGGAAACAGATAGTCTTTTGTTTCAAAAGATTGCACATGAAAAGAAACCTCATCAAACGGCAGATAATGGTATTGCAACACATCGAAAACACCATCCAACATATTGTAACTATAAGGCGAAGAGGCGAAGTACCGTTCAAAGGCGACGCGATCGGCTTCCAACTCCAATTCGCGCGAACGATTGTGATAATCAAGATAGCTGAGGCGTTTGTCTTTGATGACTTTCTCTTTCTTATGTTCTCTTTTTTCAAACGTGTGTTTTTCCGCATAGTGTGCAATCTCGTGTGCCAAAATGAAAGCCAATTCGCTCTCATTGGTGATTTGTGCCAAGAGCCCGAGGTTAACAAAAAGCATTCCTGATGGCGTTGAGTAAGCATTTACTTCTGAAGAGCGAATGATATAACAACGCACCTCCTCCTTTAAATCGGGAAATTTGAGCAGCAATTGATCAATTATTGCATTAATATACCGATTGATTGTTGTTCCATACAATATTTTTCCCGAAAGGAGAAGCTCTTTCAGATAGATTTGATCAGCGCTCTTCTGCTCGTGCATGAGGAGATTGCGAAGATCTTCGGGCATCTCCCCTTCAGACTTCAAAAAGGTAATATCGTTCTCTAAAGACTGTGCCGTTGCACAAAACCCGAAGAAGAAAAAGATGAAACAACAAATAAACCTATCAAACAATTTCATTATTAATAATTTAAGAAACGTATAACTTGATTTTTCTTCGCCTTGCAAAGGAGGAGCGCCGTACGATTTTGAGTATCATTATAAATCATCTCTCTAAAACGAACGGGATCATTATCGTAACGAGCAATCATGTGCAATTCAACAGTATTGTCGGTCGCGATTTTAGCCAACATCGTACAGGTTTTCTTATCTTTTTCACTATCTCTAAGCGCCTTTCTTTTTTTATTTTTTCCCGTATAATTATCGGTTAATTCATTAAAAAGAAAATAGAGATCAGATCCATTTATAAAATACTGTGTTCCAAGTCCATATATTGCAAAATATTGTGGAAAAATGGGTACTTTCAGTACAGCCGAATGATTTTTTTCTATCTTTTTCGTATTAATAATTTCGCCTTCGTAGCTAATAAAAGCGGCTACAATATGGTTAAAACGGTAATGATAAGTGACTCTACTGCCAAAACCATTGCTATTCATACTTTCAGTT
>QMCE01002837.1_pt1 | contig 14228 bp, 12 predicted proteins | sample 1821851 | NCBI WGS metagenome assembly QMCE01 (sample SAMN09453174, study PRJNA476694) | Termite gut metagenome, whole genome shotgun sequencing project. | isolation source: worker | host: Odontotermes sp. | place: South Africa:Pretoria | collected 2016-01-28 | reverse complement strand
CAGCTATTGGCCTTTAGAGGGCTTGAGCCTTAATCCCGACTTTCAGTCGACGCGCATTCATGCGCTAACCCGCCTGCTTTAGCAGGCGGTAGTTTAGTTTGCTTTCAAGCGGGCGGATGTGTCATAATGGCGTATGCCGAGCATTTGGGCGAGAATGCGGACAAAGAACGTTTATGTCTTGTGAACCATTTGGTAGCAAGGCAGGTTATGGGAGTATATATGTTAGGCATCTATTTTAGCGGAACTGGGAACACTGAGCATTGTGTATCATATTTCATAAATCAATATGGTAGTCAGAACAAATGCGTTTCTATTGAAAGCGAGATAGCAATTCAAGAGATTGCCCAACATGATATTATATTGCTGGGATATCCGATTTATTTCAGCAACGCTCCAAAGATCGTTCGCGATTTCATATCAGAGAACAAGCTGCTATTCAGCGGGAAAAAGGTCTATATTATTGCTACTATGGGGATGTTCAGTGGTGATGGCGCTGGTTGTTCGGCTCGGCTGCTGCGCAAATGCGGAGCAAAGGTAATTGGCGGGTTGCATTTGAAAATGCCCGATTGTATTGGCGATGAAAAACTGCTCAAAAAGACGGTGGAAGAAAACCGCGCGTTAGTACGCAAAGCGGAAGTAAAAATTAGCACAGCGGTGGCAAAGCTAAAAAATGGGAATCCCGACAGGGAAGGATTAAGACTTTTCGATCATATTGCGGGATTGCTTGGACAGCGGTTGTGGTTTTACGGAAAAACCACAACCTACAAACAGAAACCCAATGTCGATAGAGGCAAGTGTATCGGCTGCGGCAAGTGCGCTACCCTTTGCCCTATGAACAATATCGCTATCGCGAACAATCAAGCAGTTTCAGGCAATCAGTGTACCTTGTGTTATCGCTGTTTCGGTCACTGCCCGACAAAGGCACTGACGATTTTAGGCAAAGAGGTCTATGAACAGTGCCTGCTTGAAAAATATCGGTAACGCTCCTTGTCTACTATAAACGCACCCCATAAGCATACTGCGCTGTTCACCTTCGCCGCAAAAGGCGCATTGAATAAAGAAATGGACACATACGATGACGCGGCGGTATACTGTTCTCATATCAAGCGTTGAATAGAGGCATAATCGGATAAGGAGCTTTGCGTAATGCGTAATCAAAGCGCCGCCCAAGCGTCGCCGCTGCGCCTTTTCGCCGATAAATACATCTCCGCGCAGCTTGAATTCCGCGTCCGGCTGTTCAATATACTCGCGTCCTTCGGCGTGCTGGTGAGCCTATTGTCGGCGGTTACGGCGTTCATACTCGACGATCCCCCCGCCGAATATATAACGTATCTCTGCTTCGGCGGCATATCGCTCGCGCTCATCGTATACAGCACGAGGACGGGGCGCTATCAGCGCTGCTACACGATTACCACCGTCCTGATATTCCTGATCGGCTTTCCGGCCTTCTTCTTTCTGGGCGGCAGCTATTTCGGAGCGATACCGTACTTCTTCATCTTCGCGGTGCTGTTTACCATCTTCATGCTCGAAGGCAAAAGGGCGATCGTCATGTCCGCGCTGGAGCTCGCGCTTTATATCGCCATATGCGTCTACGCGCGGCTTTATATTCCAGTCGATCCCATATACTTTGATCCCGGGAATATCTTCTTTGAATCCGTGTTCGGCTTTACGGTGGTGAGCGTGTCGCTGGGCGTCTGCATGTTCTTGCATTTCCGGCTGTATAACAGGCAGCAGCGCGAGCTGAAGAAAGCGCGCGAGGACGCGGAGGCGGCGAACGACGCGAAGAGCCGCTTTCTCGCGAATATGAGCCATGAAATCAGGACGCCAATCGGCATTATGCTCGGGATGAACGAGATGATAATGCGCGAGAGCGACTCCGAACAGATTAAGGGCTACGTTCGTAGCGCGGAAAACGCCGGACAGCAGCTTTTAACGCTTATAAACAACATTTTGGACGTCTCCGCGATTGAAAAAGGCAAGCTTACCATTACGGAGGAGCGCTTTGAAACCGCGCAACTGATATCCGCGCTGTCCATTGTCGGCGAAAACCTCGCCCAAAGGCGTAATTTGCGCTTTAAAACGGAGATGGACGAAGCCTTGCCCCGCGTATTGACGGGAGATATGCCCCATATCCGGCAAATCGTCACGAATTTCCTGTCCAACGCGGCTAAATATACGGAAAAAGGCGGCGTTACGCTCTCGTTTAGCGCGCAAAAAGCGCAAAACGAAGGCGAAATTGCGCTAAAAATCGCCGTAGCGGATACGGGCTTGGGGATAAAAACCGAGGATATCCCGTTTCTGTTCGACACGTTCACGCGCGGGGACGCGCAAGGGCGCTATATCGAGGGCAGCGGCCTGGGGCTGGCTATCGCGAAGGAGTACGCGGAGCGCATGGACGGGCGCGTCCATGTCGAGAGCGAGGCCGGGCATGGCAGCGTATTTACGGTTGAAATGCCCTTGAAAATCGGCGATTACGCGCCTATAGGCAAGCAAAAACGCGCTGGAGGCGCGCATAACGAGGACGAAAGCGGCGGTTTTACGGCCCCGGGCTGCGATATTTTGGTGGTTGACGATAACGCTGAAAACCGAAAGCTGATTAAAACGCTGCTGGAGCGCACGCTCATGCGGATAGACGCCGCCGAAAGCGGGGCGCAGTGCCTGAATATGGCCGCAAAACGCCGCTACGACGCTATTCTGATGGACTATATGATGCCCGAAATGGACGGCGCGGAGACGCTGGGCCGCCTTAAAGCGCTCCCGGGCTTCGATACGCCGGTTATCGCCCTGACCGCCAACGTCGTGCTGGGCGTGCGCGAAGCGCTGATGGACGCGGGGTTTCGCCGCTGCCTCTCCAAGCCCGTCGTATTGCGGGAGCTGGAGGCGGCGCTTATGGAAGTTTTGCCCAGGGAGCGTGTAACGGTCGGCGGCGCTGCGGCGGCGGAGCAAATAGCCGCCGCTGAGAAGGACGCGCTTGCGCTGGATTTATACGCTTCCGGCGTGGATTTGGACGATGGCCTCGGCTATGTAGGGGGCGATATCGCGCGCTACGGCGCGTCGGCGCGCATCTTTGCCGATAGCTGCGGCGCGGGAATCGATACGGTGCGCGGTCTTTGGGACGGCCGCGATTGGGAAAGCATGAGATTCCGCGCGCATTCGCTAATGGGCAACGCGAGAAATATCGGCGCGAACGCGCTCGCGGATACCGCCGCGAAGCTAGAGCGCCTGTGCGAGCTCGGCGACGGCGCGTATATCGGCGCTATTCTGCCGGCGCTGTTCATCGAATGGGAAAGGGCTAATAACGGCTTGCAAGCCTTCATCGAAAAGCTCGCCGTCGCGCTGCCGGAGCGGGAAACAGCGATATTGCCCGCGCCGGAGCTTTCCGAGCTTATGCAGATGCTCAAATCCAACCGCTACCCCAGCGCGATGGACGCGCTGGCGGCCCTGATCGAAGCCGGGGAAGCGCCGGAAAGGCGGGAAAAGCTGCGGCGGATACGGCAAAGCACCGACGAATTGAATTTCAGGGAGGCCGAGCGGCTGCTTGCGGCGCTGATGGAAAGCGAGGCTAAGGCGATTGGCGATTAAGGACACGGTGCTGCTCGTGGACGACGACGCGGCGTTTTTGAAAAGCGCGGGCGAGGCGCTGCGCGGGGAGTATGAGGTCAGCTTCGCGGCGTCCGGGGCGGAGGCGATTGCGCTCGCGGCGGCGGGCTATATGCCGGATATCGTGCTTTTGGACGTCACCATGCCTAAAATGGACGGCTACGAGACGCTTAAAAGGCTGCGGGAGATCGAGGATATGCAGGACGTGCCCGCCGTATTCCTTACGTCCATGACCACGCCGGAATCGGAGCTGCGCGGGATCGAGGCGGGCGCGATGGACTATATCAAAAAGCCGTTCGTGCGGGAAATTCTGCTCGCGCGCGTGAAGCGGCATCTGGAAAACGGCAGGCGGCTACGGGAGCTGTCCATTGCGGAGAAGAATAAGCTCGGAGGCGGGGTAGACGAGGAGAAGTTTCGCCTGATAGCCGCGGAGCTATCCGAAACCGAGCAAAAGATGCTGCGCCTTATCATCCTCGGCTACTCAAACCGCGAGATCGGCGAGGCGCTGCACTATTCATACGCGTATGTCCGCAAGGTCGTGAATGTGATTTATGAGAAAAAAGCCGTTAATTCGCGCGCGGAATTGAAAAAGCTTTTGAGATAGAAAAGATTTATCACCTCTAAAAGGTATCAATTTGTCACCTCCTTTTTATTGTTGTGCTTGTCATAATGAGATATGCGATGATTAAATGGCTAATCTTGCAGGGCAGGGGTTCTACTCCTGCCGGAAAAATCGCAGCGAACGTCACGGCGGGAGCAGAGCCCCCGCCCTACAGTTTAGGGCCGTATTTTTGGGCCGCGGGCGAACACAGTTCGCCCCTGCAGCAAGAAGAATTAATCAGCGCATTTCTGCCTACAGTCAACACAGCGATGCATACAAGGAGGGAACACAATGCATAAAGGAAAAAGGGTTTTTACACCGATATTTGCGCTGGCGCTCGCGCTGCTGCTTCTATTGACGGCCTGCGGCGCGCCCGCGCCCGCCGCGACGCCGGTTCCCAGCGGCCCGGCGGCAACTGCAACGCCCAAGCCCGCGGCTTCTTCGAGCCCGACGCCCGCGAGCACCCCGACGCCTGCGGCGCCGGAACCCGCGGCGCAGGTTTCCACGGTGCTCGACCAATACTACGCGAACGATATGTTTCGAGCCTGATGCTCACTACGCCGGAGCAGCACGCCGCTATCGTCGTCTCGATCATACCCGGCATACAGAATCTCGCGGCGGCGGGCGAGCTGACGAAGAGCGTCGTAGCCAGCACATACGAGGGCGCGGCGGCGGGAGAGGTCGAAGACGGGTTCCTGTTCGGCGCGCGCGCGAAGCTTATCGAGTACGTCGTCGCCGACGACGAAGCGCCCTTCATGGGCATCCACGCCGCCTCCATCGTCAATCAGTCCTGCTACTTCATGAACGCGATGTTCTACGAGGGCATTTCGGAGGCGGAGGGCAAGCTGATGATCGATGTGTTTTCGAGCATCAACGTGCTGACGCCCATCGACGTCGATCAGGCCGCGCAAACGGCGACATATGTCTCACAGTACGAAGAAGAATTGAAGACGGAGGCGGTTAAGCCGTCTAAGAGCACAAAGAGCCAGAGCGTCGATTACTGGACGTATCTGCCGTACGATTTCTACAGCTGGTGGGGCGACCCGGGCGACTATTACGACGGCTTCCCGAGCGATTATTTCGAGCCGGACTATGATTATTACTCGGATCCCGGCGACTATTGGTCGTGGGGCTGGGACGACGACTCCTGGGGCTTCTATGACGAGTATGACAGCTACTACGATTGGGATACCTATCAGGAATACGAGGACTACTACGACGACGCGGACGGCGGCGGCGGCTACGGCGACGACTACGCGGAGTATTACGACTGGGCGCTGGAGGCCAACGACTACGATTGGAGCGAAGACGACTACGACGACTACGAGGTCTACTCCGATCCCGGCGACGGCTACGACGAATGGAGCGATCCGGGCGACTACTATGACGACGGCTACGAGGTTTACTCCGACCCCGGCGACGGTTACGACGAATGGAGCGACCCGGGCGACTATTACGACGACGGCTATGGGGATTATAGCGATTGGTAGAATGAGTATTATTTATGTTCGCTGTAGGGCGGGGGCTCTGCTCCCGCCGGAACAATTGATTTTTCTCGGCAGGAGTAGAACCCCTGCCCTACAATATGGGGTCGTATTTGGGGTCGGGTTTTGAGGTCGCGGGCGAACACAGTTCGCCCCTACAGTTTGGGATCTAGCGTTTATGGGGTCGCGGGCGGGCATGGAAACCCGCCCCTACATGGAGGATAAAATGAAGCGAATTGGTCTAATAATTCTGGCGCTGGCGTTCACGCTGTGCGCGGGCTGCGCGATGCTGCGCGGCAGGAACGCCTTGCAGGGCGCGCTCACGTTCTACTTTGGGTCGGGCGCGGGCGCGTGGGGCACCGAGCTGACCATAAACGCGGACGGAAGCTTCACCGGCCACTACTCCGATTCCGATATGGGCGACACCGGCCCCGGCTATCCGAACGGCACGCATTACGAGTGCAATTTCAGCGGCGTGTTTTCGTATGACAAAAAGATCGGCGAGTATGAATACGCGCTAAAGCTGGAGTCCATCGAATACGAGCGGCCTGCGGGCGAGGAGTATATCGAGGACGGCATACTGATAATCACGACAACGCCCTACGGCCTTGAAAACGCGGACGAATGCCGTCTTTATCTCCCCGGCATGGCGACGGACGACCTGCCTCCCGAATTCCTGGACTGGGTTCGCTGGGAGGGTACGCACGAAACGCTGCCGATTTACGGCCTGTACAGCATCGAGGATAAGTCGGGATTCGCCGGAGAGCTTGTACGGGCAGAAGAGGGCATACCCGGCCTGATTACGGAGGAGACGGGCAGCATAGCGGACTACGCGGGCTGGTGGAAGCTGGCCGAGGGCGACGAGGCCCCGTTCGCGTATATCGAGATATCCGGGGAGAACGCGGGCGATATACGCTGCTATAGCGAGGACGGCGAGCTAATCTACGCCGGGTACGCCGATTACAGCGAACAGCGCGCGCTCAACGGCAATGCGCTTATCGTTTTCATTATTGAAGAGCTTGGGGAATTCGCCGTACACTATGGCGATTCCGATGACGGCGCGCGTTGGCTGATCGCAGCATTCGACGAGGACTGGGCGGAGTTCTTTTATATGGACGCGCCGCCGTTTGATGCAGATAAATTAATGTAACGGGAGGCGCGCTTATGCCATTGGGAGCGGCGGCATTTCTTTTCTTCGCCTGCGCGGGCGGCGCGGCGGCGCTCGTATATCTTTACCGCAAGCGCAAGAAAGCGCGTTTTATCGTATTCGCGGTAATCGCGGCGCTTATCGCGCTCGCTATGCTGGCTTATTCCGCGTTAGCGCTGATCTTTGTGTCTGCTGTATAGCGCAATGAGGTCGCGGGCGATTCGTGAATCGCCCCTACAGTTCGGGGTCGGGGTTTGGGGTCAGACCACCCCGACGCCCCCTTTGGGGGCGTCACCCCTCCAGAGGAGGGGAATTATCGTTATCGGTCACCGCGGCCCAATTCCCCTCCCGCGGAGGGGTGGCGCGTCCGCAGACGCGGCGGGGTGGTTGACCCCAGAGGGCGACCCTGGGTTGTAACCCCCTGCCCTACAATATGGGGACGCATTTTGAGGTCGCGGGCGTTTTGGGTCACGGACGCGCAATGCGCGCCCCTACAATTTGGGGTCGCCTATATGAGGAGGTAAAAGATGAAACGAATTAGCATAATCATTATGGCGCTGGCGCTCGCGTTGTGCGCGTGCGGCGCGCCGAGCGCGCCGGCGGTGGAGCCCGCGCAGCCGAATCCCGCAGCGCCCGCGCAGCCCGCGCAGCCGCCACAGGCTCCGCCCGCCGGGGCCGAGGTTATCCGGGACGGCGTGTATTATTACGAGCTGGCCGAGCTGTCCGGCGACTACGGCGACGGGCTTTCGCCGGTTGAGGGCGCCGCGCTGGCGGACGCGCTGCTCACGGCCGAGGAGCTTTACAGCGATTACGATATAGCCGCCGGGCAATGCGTATATATCACGCTCGACGACCTGGCCTTCGTCGATTCTTTTGGCGGGCGCGAATGCTATATCTATACCGTGGGCACCGGTACGGTTGCGGGAGGGCTGACGGGAAGCGATTATCAGGCGATCACCCGCGTAGCTGTGGATTACAGCGGGGATAAGACGGCGGAGTTCTACGAGGGCTCCGGCGGGGCCGATCTCTCGGAATACGAAGGGCGATGGGTAAACGAGGAGAGCGGCTTCCGGCTCGACATCGCGCGCGGGCGGTATACGCTGCTCGAAGACGCGACGCTCTCCATTTGGGCGGGCGGCTGCGATTTGAACGCGGCGAACAAATTGCTGCTTGGCGAATTCACCGCGGGCATGGAGGGCGAAAGCCTCTTAATAGATAGTATAGACGGCGCGTTCGAATACCAGCTGGTCTACAACGGCGGCGCGGATGAACGCTTTCTCGGCGAATGGGAAAACGATACGACGGATTATAAGCTCACCATCAATGAAACAGACTGCGTTTTTTCCAGAATAAGCGAAATGAGCATGAGCATGAGGTCCTACGCTGTCGTTGGCGATGCGCTGGCCATCGGCGAAGGCGAGCTGATTACGCGCACGGACGACGGAGACCTTCGCGCGGACGGCTACGAGGGCACGTTCTACCGCGTCGGCGAGGGGCGCGGCGCGCCCAGCCCGTTTGCCGATTATCTGGGAACGTGGACAAATGAAGAGACCGGGCATTCGCTCGATATACAAGACGGCGCGTACTTCATGGCCGACGCTTCGGATGACGGATTCGGCATGGGCATGGGAGGTATAATGCTCAACGAGGACGGCACGCTGGCGCTCGACGCGGATACAACGGCCGCGCTGAACGAGGACGGCGCGCTGAGCCTATCCGATATCGACGGCGTTTTCCAAAAGACCGGGGAGTATGTTCCGCCGGAACCGTCTTCCGCGCCGGTATCAGCTCCCATGCCAACGGCGGAGCCAGATGTTGAGCGCGAGTATGTTGATATGCGCTACGGCGTTACCGAAACGTCGCCCAACGCCGTATTTCTTGAGCCGGAGACGGGCACGCGCGCCGTATTTCCTGAAGCGTTCGCGCCGAACGTTATGAGCGCTATGGAAACGCAATACGGAGTAGCCTACACGCTCATTCAATCGCCGGATTCGGGCGATGATTTCAGCCTGTTCGGCTCCGAGATTACCGCGATGGGCTACGTATCCTATGAAAATATCGGCGCTGAGACCATTGAGGACGTAATACGGCACGTGGCCGGCAACGTGAGCTATTCGAGGATAATCGATCAGACGCAAAATTACGTCGAGCTTTATGAGCTTTCAGGCGACGATGAGACGAGCGCGTCGTTCAAATGGGCGTATTTGTTCGGCGACGGCGGCGTGCTCGTCGTTTCGCTTATGGCGGATGTGCTGGAAATCGAGGAGCTGGCGCTTGAGGTTACAATCGAGCCGGGCGCGGCTGCGGCGCAAAGCGGCGCTGTTCTCGCGGCTGACGGGCTTGTCGAGGCGTCGCAGGAGGAGGACGCCGTAGGGATGGGCGCGGCAATCGGGGCGTGGTACAGCGAGGAGCTGGACGCGGCGTTCGTGTTTGAATCAGACGGAAGCGCGGCTTTCATCGCCGAGGGGCAGCGATTCGACGGGATGTACAACGTCTTTTATGAAGGCGATATATTCGACGCCTGGAATATCGTATTTGAAGCGGACGACGCCCTATTGGAAGGCCAATTGTACGGCGATATGCTTTTATTGGAGGACGTCGATACGCATGTGTTTTCGCGCGTCAGCCTTGACGAATTGCCGGAGGCGGCGCGGGCGCTGCTAGCGGAATGACGTTAAAGCGGAGCAGGCGCGCCATGCGTACGATTCGGGGGTGATTCGCTTGAACGGGGCGAAGTATCGGGCAGACCTGCCTAAGTATCTATATGGAATAGTGGCGCTCCTAAACGCCCGGTTCGATGAAGCCCTTATGGAGCTGGAACTGACCTTCCTATACGCGGAGCGGTATAAGCAGAGCGTACGCTACGAGGGCGTGGTTTACTTCGATCAAAAGCTTAGAGAAGCGGGGCTGTATATCGGCATGGCGGAGGAGCTGCCCCTGTCCGCGCTGCTGGAAGCCAGCTTTGGCGAGGCGCTGCAACGCTTTTGCAGCGCCGCCGGGCGGCGGGAGGAGTATATTGAGGAGCTTTCGGCCAGAGGCGGCAGGCTTTTCGTCAATCACGGGAGGGCGGACGATTATATTGTTGTGGCTAAAAATGTAGAGGTGGAGGATGTTGGGGCGTAGGGGGCGTTGAAATAATTTTCTCCAAAACCGCCGCGCGGCGGACCGCTGCGCGCGGTTTTCTATTACGCGGCCCTTGCTGCGCAAACTTCGGTTTAAAAAAACGCGGCACGGCGATATAATATAGGCGGAAAGGGGCGACGGCTATGAAGCGTATTTCCGAAGGCCGGACGGGGCTGGAATTGGGTATGCCCGGACACGCCGCTGAAAAAGATATCGTCGGATATCTCAAATGGGAAAACAGCGTAATCGGGCTGATCGACGGCGCTTATAGCGTTGCGTTTACCGAGCCGGAGTACAATGAAGTAGTAGCCCTATATACGCGCGGCGAACGCCGGTGGACGAAGGAGCGCTTCTCCGAATTCCTGGAGGAACGGGTGGTCAGCCGCGATCGGCGCGATATCGAGCGCATCCTGTTCCGCTTAGGCATGTCCGAATATGATGTATTTCGCATAGCCGCAGTTACGCGCGGCATCCATCCAAAAGACCTCCTATGGATCGCGCGCGATAGGGACGAGACGCTCGAATCGGCCATGACGGACGTATTCGAATCCGTATTTCATCAGCGGATCGATCTGACCGGCGACAGCGTCGATACGCCGGAGGGGTACAATATTAAGCGCTACGGCGTTTATGGCGGCCATTACGGCATCTATAAGAAGCGCATAAGCCCGCTGGCGGCCGATGTGGAGTCGGAAATCGCGGTGTATCTGCTCGCGCAAAAGCTGGGCGTGCCCTGCTGCCCGGCGTACAGGACGGATCAGGATACGATGTTCTCCGTATTCATGTACGACTTTTCCACGGAATATATCGTCCATTTCCGCAGGCTGTTTGACGGCCCCCGCTCTGACAACGAGTATCGAAACCTGCTCGCCGTGCGCCCGCAGTATCGGGATGAGATCGAACGCATGATTCTCTTGGACTTTATCACGCGTCAGGACGACCGGCACCTGTCCAACATCGCGATCAAGCTCAGCGGCGGCGTAGCTCCGGCCTCGCGCTTGGAGAAGCCGTCCGCCGTACACGGCGGCGAATCATTTTACGCGCTCTACGATAACGGCCGCAGCTTGTTCTATGAGGATACCGAAGAGACGGTGCACAAAGCCGTACAAGACCCGTCGGCCTACGCGACGAGCTTCGGCTATTCAGGGACATACTGGGATTATGTCCGCGAGATCGCGGTGCGGCGGAACGACATAAAGAGCTTGGTCAACCTGGAAATTACGGAGCGGGAGATATATGAGATTCTTACAGAAGCGGGCTTTGGCGGCTATCGCTTGGACGGCGCGGCCCAGTGGATTATGAGAACAATCGAGATTATAAAGGCTTTATAATATGATCGAGCTTAAAGGCAAATATAACACGGCGAAGGTCTTCGCCGACGCCGCCGAGCAGAGCGCGCTCACGCAGATCACGCATCTGCTGAATCAAGAGTTTCTGGCGGGCAGCAAGATTCGCGTCATGCCGGATACGCACGCGGGCGTTGGCTGCACCATCGGTACGACCATGACGATTACGGACAAGATCGTCCCGAATCTCGTGGGCGTGGACATCGGCTGCGGCATGGAAACCGTTCTGCTTAGGGATAAGCGCGTGGAGCTCGCGCAGCTCGATAAGGCGATTCATCAGTATATACCCGCCGGATTTAATATTCGCGCAACGCCGCATTATTTCTCCGAAGAAATCGACCTGACGGAGCTGCGCTGCGCCAGGCACGTCGATTTGAACCGCGCCGTGCTCTCCATCGGCACGCTGGGCGGCGGCAATCATTTCATCGAGCTGGATAAGGATGAGAACGGGCGGCTATATCTAGTCGTCCACTCCGGGAGCCGGAATCTCGGCAAGCAGGTTTGCGACTACTACCAGAACGCCGCCGCTGAGCGCCTCGGGCGCACGGGGAGCGGCGCGGATCGCGTGCTTGCGTATCTGGAGGGGTCGCTGATGGGCGATTATCTGCACGATATGGGCGTCGTCCAGCGCTACGCCGACTGGAACCGCAAGGCCATCGTGAAGGAGCTGGAAAAGCGCGTGAAGCTCAAGATTGCGGAGCAGTTCACGACGATACACAACTATATCGACCTCGACTCGATGATCCTGCGCAAGGGCGCGATATCGGCGCAAACGGGCGAGCGCGTGCTGATCCCGATGAACATGCGCGACGGCAGCCTGATTTGCATCGGCAAGGGTAACGAGGACTGGAATTATTCCGCCCCGCACGGCGCGGGACGCCTCATGAGCCGCTCCGCAGCGAAGGAGCATATAACGCTCTCTCAATATGAAAAGGCGATGAAGGGCGTCTATTCCTCCACCGTGAACCGCAGCACCATTGACGAATCGCCGTTCGCGTATAAGCCGATGGAGGAGATCGTCGCGAATATCGGGGAGACGGCGGAGATCGTGACGGCGATTAAGCCGGTTTATAACTTTAAGGCGGCGGAGTGAGGGGGGGGAACGTCATCTTTTCACGACTAAGAAATATTCATAAGTTGACTTTGAGACTGAATAAGTTTAGTATAGAGGTGCTTAAAGTTGACAATACTGTCGATTAGTTGTTAGTGCAGGGGTGAAATATGGCCAAGCATAGAAGCGCGGAGATAAGAGACGAGATTCTAAGGCATGTCTTTTATAATTTCGGCAGAATTGACGCAGAGAATATAGCCGGTAAATTTAGCATCAGTCCACAGGCTGTATATAAGCATATTAAATATTTGGTTGACAGCAAAAAAATAATCAGAGAGAGAATTGGGAGAGGATTCATCTACATTTTATCTGCGGTGCAAAAATATGAGAAAAACTATATGTTAGAAGGATTGAAGGAGGACATCGTCCTAACGCAAGATTTCAAGCCTCTTGTCAGTCCTTATTTATCGGAGAATGCGTATAGGAATTACGCCTATGTCTTTACTGAGATGCTTAACAACGCTATTGAGCATTCTGAAGGAACCACGGTGAGTGTAGTCTGCTTTATCACTGATTTTTCCGTTGAAACCATTATTACAGATGACGGAGTTGGGATTTTCTCGAAGATTCAGAAAACGATGGGCTTGATTGATAAGAAGCACGCTTTTCTCGAACTTGCAAAAGGCAAATATACAAGCGATCCCAAGAGCCATTCCGGAGAGGGCATTTTCTTCTCGTCTAAAATATCTGATAAATATTTAGTATTATCTGATAGCCTAATGTTTTCTACTAATGAAAACGCGGGAAACCAATATATTTATGATTTCGGCTTATCGTCAAAGGGAACAAACATATGCTTTCTTATTGCAAGAAACACGCCAATTGTCGCTAAAGACGTATTTGACGAGTATACGGGCGCTCCTGACTCATACGGCTTCAATAAGACTGTAATTCCTGTTTATCTACTCGAATACGAAGAGAACAATCCAACATACGTTTCAAGGTCGCAAGCCAAAAGACTTTTGGTGCGATTTGAAGACTTTGCTACTGTCATTCTGGATTTTGTAAACGTCCCCAGCATAGGGCAAGGCTTTGCAGACGAAATATTCAGAGTGTTCGCAAATAAGCATCCTGAATGCAAAATTAGTTATATAAACGCCTCGAAGGACGTTGAAGCCATGATACGTCACGTAATGCGGTAAAACGAATAATACAATGCGGCTGCCCCGCGCTTGCGAGGTGGCCGCCGTTCAGATGCCGTTCATTTTTCGTATTGCGCTTCAGGGCGTGCCGTTCGGGGAGATCCTGCGCGGCTTGGGGCCGGGCGGGATCATTGGCCCAGTTTCAAGCGCGGTGTTGAGCTTTTGCAGCGCTTTTTTCTCGATGCGCGATACATAGGAGCGGCTGATCCCGAGCGTCTGCGCGACCTCGCGCTGCGGATGGCAACAGCCGTTCGACAGGCCGTAGCGCAGCTCGATGACGATCTTCTCGCGCGGGGAAAGCGCGTCCAGCAGCACGTGCTGGAGCTGCTCGACCTGCAGGCGCAGCTCGACCTCGTCCGGCACCTCCTCAATATAGGAGCCCAGCACGTCCGAAAGCGATATCTCGTTGCCCTCGCGGTCCACTCCGATGGGCTCTTGGATCGAGACCTCGTTTTTCTTTTTGCGTTCGGCGCGGATGGACATGAGGATTTCGTTTGCTATGCTGAACTGTGTGACGCATCTGAAGTGGCCAATTTTCGCGGTAAACCATATACGCAGCCGGAGCTTTGGATCGGCGGAGGCTGTATACCCTCCCGTGTAAATGGCAATAATCTCCACAATAAAAGAATGGAGATTAAAGACAATGAGGCAAGTAAATGAACACGCACGGGAAC
>QMCE01002276.1_pt1 | contig 14237 bp, 9 predicted proteins | sample 1821851 | NCBI WGS metagenome assembly QMCE01 (sample SAMN09453174, study PRJNA476694) | Termite gut metagenome, whole genome shotgun sequencing project. | isolation source: worker | host: Odontotermes sp. | place: South Africa:Pretoria | collected 2016-01-28 | reverse complement strand
TTTGAGGCTTATATAGCATATAGGTGAAAAATCCGTTTGCAAAAGCCGCCGGCAATATCGGTTTTACAGGCAAATAAATAACTCAGACAGAACCTAGTTCAGATACCGCCCCCGGGGCACATAATGCGTGTGCAGCAGATGGTGCGCGCGCTCCCCGTTCGCCTCGCCCAACCACTCGCCGTACAGCGCCTGCAAATCCGGGTTCTCGTGGCTCTTCCGCAACGTCTTGGCCTCGTCCTCGCCGTACAGCGCCGCCGTCCGCTTCTCGCGGTACCCGGCCTCGCGGTTTCTCGGCTGGCCGCCGCCGTTGATGCACCCGCCCGGACACCCCATGACCTCGATGAAATGGTAGGGACTCGTCCCCGCCTTCACCTCGTCCATCAGGATATCCGCCCCCGCCAACCCGCTCGTCACCGCGATGTTCACCGTCACCCCCTCAAGATGCTTGTACGCCGGGAGCGCGCCTTCTATCGTCAACGACGCCCGCTTCACCTGCTCCAACCCCACAATCGGCGTCACATGCAACCCCGCGAACGGCAGCTCGCGCCCGGTCACCAGCTCGTACACCGTCCGGAGCGCCGCCTCCATCACCCCGCCGGTCACGCCGAAAATATCCGCCGCGCCGGTCGACAGCCCGAGCGGCTTGTCGAACACGCCCTCCGGCAGGCTGGTGAAATCGATGCCGGCCTCCTTGATCATCTTCGCCAGTTCGCGCGTGGTCAGCACCGCGTCCACATCGCGCCGGCCGTCCACCTCCATCTCCGGCCGCCGAACCTCGTATTTCTTCGCCGTGCACGGCATGACCGAGACCATGAAGATGTCCCCGGGAGCGACCCCGATCCTTTCGGCGTAAAAACTCTTCACCACCGCACCCATCATCGTGTGCGGCGATTTGCACGTGGACAAATGATCCAGTTCCCCCGGATACGCGTGCTCGATATGCTTGATCCAGCCGGGCGAGCAACTCGTGATCATCGGGAGCGCCGCCCCGCCCCCGCCGCCGAGCGCGGCTTCGAGACGGCCCAGCAACTCCGTCCCCTCTTCGATGATGGTCAGATCCGCCGCGAAGTTGGTGTCGAACACGTCGTCGAAGCCGATCTCCCGGAGCGCCGACGCCATCTTCCCCGTCACCCGCGTCCCGGTGGGCAACCCGAACTCCTCGCCCAGGGCGGCGCGGACCGCCGGCGCGACCTGCACCACCACCCGCTTCTTCGGATCCTGAAGCGCCCGCCACACAGGCCCGAGAGCGTCCGTCTCCCTAAGCGCCCCGGTGGGACAGGCCAGGATGCACTGCCCGCACATGGCGCAGTCGCTCCCGCCCAGCGGCGTGTCGAGGCAGGGCCCGACCACGGTGTCGAAGCCGCGGTTCTGCATGTCCACCGCGCCCACCTTCTGCACCTCGCCGCACACCGCCACACAGCGCCGGCAGAGAACGCACTTGCCGGTGTCGCGCGTCACCGACGGCGACACGTCCACGAACCGGGGCGACATCTCGCCCTCAAGCCGCGATTCCCGCACCCCCAGCTCCTCGCCCAGCGCCTGCAACTCGCACGCCCCGCTGCGGCCGCAGGACAGGCAGTCCTTGGGGTGATCCGAGAGCAGCAGCTCGTAGAGCACCTTCCGCGCCGCCCGCACCCGGGGCGAATGCGTCCGCACCACCATGCCCTCCCGGGCCTTGGCGATGCACGACGCCTGGAGATTCCTCATGCCCTCCACCTCCACCACGCACATGCGGCAGGCGCCGGCTTCATGCACCCCGGCCAGGCGGCACAGGTTCGGGATGCGGATATTGTGCGCCAGGGCGGCCTCAAGGATGGTGCTTCCCTCGGGAACGGAGAGACTCTTGCCGTTGATTGTGATGTTCATCCGAACCTCCTCTCGCAGTGCAGGCAACGCAGCGTTTCCGCCAACGCGTCGAGTTTGTGGAATCCGAGTTCGACCTCGGCGAAATTATCCAGGCGATCCTTGACCGGCACCGTCCGCGTCTTGAAGCGCATGTGCGGCTCCGTCACCTCCGGGTCCTGGGTCAGGGTGATGTCGAAGAACACGCCCTTGTTCAGGCGACCTTCGCCGCCAAGGTATTTGTCGATGTGGATGGCGGCGCGCTTGCCGTCGGCGATGGCGTTGATGACCACGTTCTGCCCCCAGCCGGACACGTCGCCGCCGGCGAAGACGCCCGGCTCCGCCGTGGCGGCGGTGAAGCGGTCGATAGGCAGGGTGCCGTCCTCGGAAAGTGTCATTTTCGCGCTTTCGTAAAAGGCGGTGTCCACATCCTGGTTGATAGCCGCCACCACCCCGTCGCAGGCCACGACGAACTCGCTGTCCTTCACCGGCACGCTCTTCCGCCTGCCGTCCGAGCCGAAATCGCCCAGCGCCCGACGGAGGAACCGCACCCCCGTCACTTTGCCGCCATCCCCGACCACCTCCACGGGCGAAGCGAGGGTGATGATCTTCACCCCCTCCTCGCGGGCGTCGCGGATTTCCTCGCCCGCCGCCGACATCTGGCCCTCGGTGCGGCGGTAGACGACCGTCACCTCTTTGGAACCGAGGCGGACGGCCGTCCGCGCCACGTCCATCGCCGTGCTGCCGCCGCCGATCACCGCCAGCCGCTCCGGCGCGGCGCGGGAGATGTCGAGGCTGACCCGGCGCAGGAACGACAGCCCGCTCTCCACCCCGGCCAAGTCCTCGCCCGGGATGTTCAGCCGGCGCGACTTCTGCGAGCCGACCGCGATGTACACGGCGTCGTGATCGCGCCGGACCGCGTCAAACGATATGTCGACGCCGACCCTGACGCCCAGGCGGATTTTCACCCCCGCCGCTTCGACCGCCCGGATCTCCTTCGCCAGCACGTCCTTGGGCAAGCGGAATTCCGGGATGGCCCAGTACATCGCGCCGCCCGCCACCTGCTCCCTCTCGTAGACGTCGACGTCGTGGCCGAGGTTGGCGAGGTAGTAGGCGCAGGACAGCCCGGACGGCCCGGAGCCGATCACCGCCACCCGCTTGCCCGTCGGCGGCAGCGACTCCACGAGCGGGACATGGTAGTCGTCGCGGAGGGCGAAATCGCCGATGAAGCGCTTGACGTTGCAGATGGCCAGCGCCTCGTCCACCTGCGAGCGGCGGCAGTGCGATTCGCACGGATGCGTGCACACCCGCCCGCACACGGCCGGGAACGGATTCTCCTGCCGGATGAGCTGGTACGCCTCGCTCAGGCGGCCCTTGGCCGCGAGGGCCATGTAGCCGGGGATGAAGACGTTGGCGGGACAGGCGTTGCGGCAGGGCGAGGTTTGGAGCGCCGCGCAGACGCCGGCGGCGCAGTGCTTGTCGTGGATATGGCCCTCGTATTCCTCGCGGAAATGCCGGAGCGTGCTCAGCACCGGATTCGGCGCCGTCTGCCCCAGGCCGCACATGGCGGCGTCCTTGAGGGTGGCGGCAATCTCCTCCAGCAGTTCGATGTCGCCCGGTTTGCCCCTGCCCTCGGTGATGGCTTCGAGAATCTCCAACATACGCTTGGTGCCGACGCGGCACGGCAGGCATTTGCCGCAGCTTTCGTCGCGGATGAAATCCATGAAATAACGGGCCGTGTCCACCATGCACGTCTTCTCGCTCATCACCACCAGCCCGCCCGAGCCCATGATCGCCCCCTCCACCGGCGTGTTCAGGTGCGCCCGGGTCAGGCAGCCGCCCGAGGGGCCGCCGGACTGGATGGCCTTGAATTTCCCGCCGCCGCGCAGGCCGCCGCCGATGGTGTAGACGATCTCGCCCAGCGGGATGCCCATCGGCACTTCGATGATGCCGGTGTTGACGATGTCGCCGGCGAGGGCGAAGACCTTGGTGCCGGCGCTCTTTTCCGTGCCGAAGCCGCGATACCAGTCGGCCCCCTTCAGGATGATGGGCGCGATGTTGGCGAGAGTCTCCACGTTGTTGATGATGGTGGGCCGCCCGTAGAGTCCCTTCTCGAAGGGGAACGGCGGCTTCTGGCGCGGTTCGCCCCGCTCGCCCTCGATGGAGGCGATGAGGGAGGTCTCCTCGCCGCAGACGAACGCGCCGGCCCCGATGCGGATCTCCAGATCGAAGGCGAACCCGCTCCCGAGGATGCGCTCCCCGAGCAGCCCCGCTTCCCGGGCCTGGGCGATGGCCGCGCCCAGCCGCTCTATCGCCAGCGGGTATTCGGCCCTGACGTAGACATAGCCCTTCGACGCGCCGATGGCGAACGCGCCCACCAGCATCCCCTCGATGACCGAGTGCGGATCGCCCTCAAGGATGGAGCGGTCCATGAACGCGCCCGGATCGCCTTCGTCGGCGTTGCAGACGATGTATTTCCGCTCCGCCTGCTGATCGTGGGCCGCCTGCCATTTCACCCCGGTGGGGAAGCCCGCGCCGCCGCGTCCGCGCAGTCCGGACGCCTTGACCGCGTCGATCGCGTCCTGCGGTTTGCCGCCCAAGGCTTTCGCCAGTCCCCGGTAGCCGTCGCGGGCGATATATGCCTCGATGGAGGAATAGTCCATTTCGCCGCAGTTCCGGAGGGCGATCTTCACCTGCCCGGCGAAAAAGCCGATGTCGGAGAGCGTGGGGATGTGGCGCTCGGCGTCGTTGTCGTAGTAGGTGTATTCCTCGGCGATATTGCCGCCGACGAGATGCCGCCGCACGACGTCCGCCGCCTTGTCCGGGGTCATGGCTGTATAGAACGTGTCGCCCGGCCGCACCAGGAGCGCCGGCCCGGCCGCGCACAGCCCCATGCAGCCGGTGACGACGACCCGGACGTCCTTTTCCAGCCCGGCCGCCTTCAGTTCCGCTTCCAGCGCCCGCCGCACGTCGCCGCAGCCGGAGGACACGCAGCCCGCGCCGCCGCAGACGAACACTTCCCGGGAGTATGTCCCGGCTTCTCGGCGGTACTGTTCCGCCACCGCCGTCAGGCAGTCGGGGGAGGTGATTTTTTCAGGCATGGGCTGGTTCCTCCTCGTTCCGGTAGCGCTCAAGAATCTGTTCCAGTTTGTCGGGAGCGACCTGTTTGTGGACGTCGTCGTCTATGGACATGGCCGGCGCCAGGCCGCAGGCGCCGATGCAGCGCGCGACTTCCAGCGTGAACGCGCCGTCCTTGGTGGTCTCTCCCACCTTGACGCCGAGGAGGCGGCTGAGGCTCTCGACGATCTTTTTTCCGCCCCGGACGTAGCAGGCGGTGCCGAGGCATACGCGGATGGTGTGCCGGCCCCGGGGCTGCGGGGTGAAGAAGGAATAGAAGCTGACCACGCCCGACACTTTCGCGAGCGGCAGAGCCATCGCCTCCGCCACCGTCTCCTGCACCGTGAGCGGCAGGCAGCCGAACAGTTCCTGGGCCATGTGGAGGACCTGGATGAGCGATCCTTCCTGCTTGTTGTCCCGCGCGAACGCCGCGATCCGCGCGAGCAGATCCGCTTCGCACGCGTCGCGGCAGGACCCGCACTGCGCTGTTTCCATGACGACTCCCTTCCAGTCGAGTTTTCAGGCGAACCGGGCAGACCGCCGGCGTATTTCCCTGAAAATGTACGTACCTACGCCGCAATACATCCGCGCCGCAGCGCGTACGCCGCGCTGGGCATGTTGGGTGGGGGCTATGCTGTGTGTGAGTATGGCGCGTTGTCTGGCTCTGGGGAACAATACGGACGTTCAGAGGTCATGCGGGCATGTGTGTGTATGCCGGCTCATGCTTACACTATACCATATAAAAAATAATTTGCTATGCTAAATAATATTTTTTTGATCAGATCGCTAAAAAACGGCGCCCGCCACACACAGCGGGCGCCGCAACTACGCCCCGAAAGGCGCAATTCCGTCACTTCACACACAAAAGTGACACACACACCACACACACTACAGGAACCACACACCAACCATAAAAAACCCCCACACACAGGGGCGCTATGGTCACATCGAAACAGCTACAAGCCGTGGATCGCCTTGCCGAACGCGGCCATGAACGCTTCCGGAATCGCCTCGCTCACCGTCGGGTGCGGATGGATGGACTCGATGATTTCCTCCGCCGTCGCTTCCAGCGTCGCCGCCACCGACATGCCGGCGATCATGTCGGTCACATGCTTGCCGTACAAATGCACCCCCAAAATCTCCCCAAGCTCCGCGTCCACAATCACCTTCACCACCCCGTCGGTATCCCCCTCAACCAGCGACTTGCCGTTGCCGGTCATGGGGAATTTGCCGATCTTGACGTTCCTCCCCGCCTCTTTCGCCTGGGCCTCGGTCATGCCGATGCAGGCGATCTCCGGATCGAGATAAATGCAGGAGGGGATCTTGTCGTAGTCCATCTTCCGGCTGTGGCCGAGGATGTTCATCACCGCGATCATGCCTTCGTGCGACGCCACATGCGCCAGCATCACCTTGCCGTTCGCGTCGCCGATGCAATAGATGTTGGGGACGCTGGTCCGCAACTGGGCGTCGGTTCTGATGGCCCGGCGGTCGAACTCGATGCCGATCTCCTTCGCGCCCAACCCGTCGGTATGGGGAACGCGGCCGACCGCCATGAGCACCATGTCGGCCTTGACCGTCTCCTCCTTGCCGTTCATCTCGTAGTGGACGGCATTGTCCTTGACCCGGGTGACTTTGGCCTGCATCTTGAACGCGATGCCGGCTTTTTCCAGGCGTTTCTTCGCCATGCCGGACACTTCCGGATCGACCATCGGCATGATGTGTTCGAGCAGTTCGAGGACGGTGACTTTGGACCCCAGCTTGTTCAGAAGCGAGGCGAATTCCACCCCGATGACGCCGCCGCCGATGATGGCGATGGAGGCGGGGATTGCATCCAGTTGCAACGCTTCGCGGCTGGTGATGACGGTGTTATTGCCTTCGAGGGCGATGAAGGGCGGCATGAACACGTCGGAGCCGGTGGCGATGATGAAATAGTCCGAGGTGATTCTCTTGCCGCCGGCGTCGATGGTGTGGGCGTCGACGAACTTCGCCTCCGCCTTGACGAGAGTTATTTTGTTGGCGCGCACCAACGCCTGGATGCCGCCGACCAGGGTGGCGATGACTTTTTTGCGGCGCTCCTGCAATTTCGCCATGTTGACGACGGCTTTGGCCGCGTCCAGCCCCTCGATGGCGAAGTCGGCCGCGTGGCGGATTTCGTCCAGGAGGTTGGCGGTTTTGAGCAGGGTTTTGGTGGGGATGCAGCCTTCGTTCAGGCAGACTCCGCCCAGGGCGTTCTTCTCCACCAGGCAGACGTTCTTGCCTTCGCGCGCCGCTTTGATGGCGGCGACGTAGCCGCCCGGGCCGCCGCCGATGACGGTGATGTCGTGATTGTATTTATGATCCGGCATGTATGACGCCTCCTACTCCTGCTGGTAGCCGTGAGTTCATGCGGCATGTGCGGATGCGGTTCCCGCAAATGCCGCTGCGGATGCGGTTCCCGCAAATGCCGCGTTGTGGAACTACATGAGAATGGTGACGGGATTTTCCAACAGACCCTTGAAGCAAGCCACCCACTGCGCCGCCAGCAGCCCGTCGATCAACCGATGGTCAACCGTCAACTGGATGTTCATCATCGGGCGGATGAAAATGGCGTCGTTCCCGCTGGCGTCCGGCAACACCACCGCCTTCTTCCGCGTCGAACTGACGGCGAGGATCGCCGACTCCGGCGGGTTGATGATGGCGGTGAAATTCTCAATCCCGAACATCCCCAAATTGGAAATCGTGAACGTGCCGCCGTTGAACTCGTCCGGCGACAGCCGCCCCGCCTTCGCCCGCTCCACCAGATCCCGCGATTCCCTGGCGATGCCGGTCAGCGTCTTCCGCTGCACCTCCTTGATCACCGGGACGATCAAGCCCTGATCGCCGGCGACGGCGTTACCGATGTTGACGCTGTCCCAATAGACGATGCGATCGCCCTCAAGGCTGACGTTCATGTCGGGGTATTTCTGGAGCGCCCTGGCGGCGGCAAGGGTGAAGAAGTCGGAGACGGCGATCTTCTGCCCGGTCTGTTCGATCACTTGCTTCCGGAAGGCGGTGAAAGCCGACATGTCGACGGAATCGGTGAAATACAGGTGCGGCGCGGTGAACTTGCTCTGGGCCAGGCGGTCGCCAATGATCTTCCGCACCCCGCTGTACGGGACGGTCTTGGCGATGGTTTTCCCGAGCGCCCCCACCGCCGCCGCCGGAGCCGATCCGGCGCCGCGCACGTCGGCGGCCATGATCTTGCCGCCGTGGCCGCTGCCCTGAACCGACGCGAGATCCACGCCGTCGCGACCGGCGATCTTCTTCGCCAGCGGCGACGCCTTGATGTCCCTGGCGGTGATGCCGCCCCGGTAGCCGGTGCCCTGGACGCCGGACAAACTGGCCGGATCGATGCCCTCGCGGGCGACAAGCGCCCGGGCCTTGGGCGTGAGCTTGAGATCGCCGGCAGTCGCCGCGGAAGCCCCGCCCCCGCCGTGCGCCGCCAGCGCGGCTTCCGGGTCTTCGCCCTGGGCGCCGACGACGGCGATGGGGGTGAAGACATCGGCGAACTCGCCTTCGGCCAGCATGACTTTCAGCAGCACGCCGTCGGACGTCGCTTCGACCGGCATGGTCGTCTTGTCGGTATTGATGTCGAACAGGGGTTCGCCCTTCTTGACCGCCTCGCCCACCTTCCGATGCCAGGCGACGAGCTGGCCGCTGTCCATGTTGAAGCCGAGCTTCGGCATGATGATGACTTCCGCCATGATTCACATTCTCCTGGGGATGGTTTTCATATATGGGGGAAAAAGGTTCAGACCATTTCCCGGATTTTCGCGGCGATGGTCTTTTCGTCCGGGATCAGGGGCATTTCCAGAGCCGGGCTGAACGGCAGCGGCGTGTCGGCGGTGCCGAGGCGCTGCATCGGGGCTTCGAGCTCGTAGAAGACCTCGGGCATGACCCGGGCCATGATCTCGCCGCTGATGCCGAAGCTGACGTGGCCCTCGTCCACGACCAGCAGTTTGCCGGTCTTGGCGACGGACGCGACAATGGCGTCGGCGTCCAGCGGCACGATGGTCCGGAGATCGATATGGTCGACGGAGATGCCGTCCTTTTGCAGTTCCCGGACGACCTTCGCCGTTTTGACCGTCATCATCGACGTGGTGACGACGGTGATGTCCGTGCCTTCCGAGACCATGCGGGCCTTGCCGAAGGGGATGCAGACGTCTTCGGCGGCGTCGGCGACATCGTCGAACTTGACGGTGTAGAGCATCTTGTGCTCGAAGAAGACGACGGGGTTGTTGTCGCGGATGGCGGTTTTCAGCAGGCCCTTGGCCTCGCCGCCGGTGGAGGGGACCACGACCTTGAGGCCGGGGATGTGCGCGACCCAGGCGTGGAGCGACTGCGAGTGCTGCGCCGCCGACGAGCGGCCGCCGCCCAGGGGGGTGCGGATGACCATCGGCACGTGGTTCTGCCCGCCCGACATGTAGCAGATTTTCGCGGCCTGGTTGGCTATTTGGTCCATGGCGACCATGATGAAGTCGGCGAACATGAGTTCAACCACCGGCCGCAGGCCGACGATGGCCGCGCCGACGCCGAGGCCGACGATGCCGGCTTCGGAGATGGGGCTGTCCTTCATGCGCAGGTCGCCGTATTTTTCCAGAAGGCCGACGGAGGTTTTGAAATTGCCGCCGATCAGCCCGACGTCTTCGCCGATCATGAACACGCGGTCGTCGCGGGCCATTTCCTCGTCGAGGGCCTGGCAGATGGCGTCTCTATACATGACTTGCTTTTGCATGGTAATCGTCTCCGGTCAAAGAGTGTTGTTCCAAGGCTCCCGGGGAAACAGGGAAGGTTAATCGACGAACACGTCGTTGTAGGCTTCGGCCATTTCCGGATACGGGCTTTCCTCCGCGAAGGCGGAGGCTTCGGCGATTTCGGCGTCGATCTTCTTCTTGATGGCGTCGATTTCCTCTTGCGCCAGGATGCCGGTCTTTTCCAGGTTGACGACGGGATCGCGCTCTTTCCAGCTTTTGAACTCCGATTCGGCGCGGTAGGTCGCGGGGTCGCCCACGTGGTGTCCCTGCCAGCGGTAGGTCAGGCATTCGATCAGGGTCGGGCCTTTGCCGGCGCGGGCGGCGTCGACGGCCTTGACCGCCTCGTCATAGACCTTGAAGACGTCGTTGCCGTCGATGGTGACGCCGGGGATGCCGTAGCCGACGGCGCGCTTGGAGAGTTGCGTTTCCTTCGTGACCTTGCGGATGTCGACGGAGATGCCGAAGTAATTGTTTTCGATGACGAAGACGATGGGCATATCCCACGCCGCCGCCATGTTGAGCGTCTCGTGGAACAGCCCCTCGTTGGTGGAGCCGTCGCCGAAGAAGCAGACGGTGACCTCGCCGCTCTTGCGGTATTTCGAGGCGTAGGCGGCGCCGAGGGCGATGGGCATTTCGCCGCCGACGATGCCGTTGGCGCCGAGGATGCCCTTGTCCATCGCCATGATGTGCATGGAGCCGCCCTTGCCCTTGGAGTAGCCGGTGGCTTTGCCGAGGATCTCGGCCATCATGCGCTTGGTGTCGGCGCCGCGCGCGACCAGGTGGCCGTGGCCGCGGTGGGTGGAGCCGATATAGTCGGTGTCCTTGAGCGCGGCGCAGACGCCGGCGGCGATGGCCTCCTCTCCCAGATAGAGGTGCGCGAGTCCCGGCATGAGGCCGCGTTTGTAGAATTCAAAAACATCCTCTTCAAAGCGGCGGGTTCGGTACATGACCTCATAGAAGTATTTGGCCAGTTCCTTCTTGTCGCTTTTCGTTGCTATAGCCATAGCGAAGACCTCCCTTTCCCATGCCCGGAGTGAAAAAAGAAAGAAATTGTCGGTGGGTGGAGAACGGGCAGCAAATTCCCTTCCAGTTTACAAAAAGACCCACCCAACCAGGCAAAGCACGCCCCGCGCAAAAAAAAGCGCCACATTCCGCGCTCTCCTCCGGCTTTTCGGCAAAAAATCATGCGCCCGCCCCGCTTTCAGCCCCTCGTTCCCCCGAGAAAACCATGCTCCAATATGGGACATGCTCCAGAAACGATCCGCTCCGTGACACGGCTGGCGGTCACGGGAAGACACGCGCGGGGAAGCGGTTCCGACCATCCCTGTGGGGATTTGCCGTAGGCGAAACCGCCATGCGGCGGTAGAATTACGCGCCGGGAAACGCGTTGTGGAAGGATATTTGCATCTTCATTGCCGGTTTCACCTGTTCGCGCACACGAAAGGATCCCCCCATGCCCAAGGAAATCGTCATCGCCGGCGCGGTCCGCACCGCCATCGGCAAATTCGGCGGCGCCCTCGCCGCCACTCCCGCCCGCCACCTGGGAGCGATAGTCATCAGGGAAGCCGTCGCCCGCGCCGGTCTGAAGCCGGAGCACATCGACGAGGCGTACATGGGCTGCATTCTCCAGGCCGCCCAGGGCATGAATGTCGCCCGCCAGGCATCGCTCACGGCGGGCCTGCCCGAGAGCACCCCCGCCCTCACCATCAACAACGTCTGCGGCTCCGGCCTGAAGGCGGTGATCATGGCGGCGCAGGCGATCCGCGCCGGCGACGCCGACATCATGGTCGCGGGCGGCATGGAAAACATGTCCGCGTCCGCCTACGCCCTGCCGGGAGCGCGTTCCGGCTACCGCATGGGGAACGCCGACCTCGTCGACACCATGATCAAGGACGCCCTGTGGTGCGCCGAAAACGATTTCCACATGGGCATCACGGCCGAAAACGTGGCCGAGCGCCACGGCATCACCCGCGAAATGCAGGACGCCTTCGCTGCCGAGTCGCAGCGGAAGTGCGAAGCCGCGCGCAAGGCCGGGAAGTTCCGGGACGAGATCGTGCCGGTTCCGGTCAAGGTGAAGAAGGACGCGGTGATGTTCGACGCCGACGAGTTCCCCCGCGACGGCGTCACCGCCGAGGGCTTGGCCGGCCTGCGGCCGGCGTTCAGGAAGGACGGCACGGTCACGGCCGCCAACGCCTCCGGCATCAACGACGGCGCGGCGGCGATGGTGGTGATGACGGCCGAGAAGGCGAAGGAATTGGGCGTGACGCCGCTGGCGCGGTTCGTCTGCGGCGCGTCGGCCGGGGTGGCTCCCGAGGTGATGGGGATAGGCCCGGTGTATTCCAGCGAAAAGGCGCTGAAAAAAGCGGGCCTCGCCATCGCCGACATCGACCTCATTGAAGCGAACGAGGCGTTCGCGGCGCAGGCGGCGGCGGTGGGGAAGATGCTCGGGTGGGACGCGGCCCGGGTCAACGTCAACGGCGGCGCGATCGCGCTCGGCCATCCTGTCGGAGCGAGCGGGGCGCGGATTCTGGTGACGCTGCTGCACGAGATGAAGCGCCGCGGCGCGAAGCGGGGCCTCGCCACCCTGTGCGTGGGCGGCGGCATGGGCGTGACCGCCATAGTCGAGTCATTATAGGAGGGGTTCGGGAGTGGAAGAAGAGAGTCTTATTTACCGGGTCGAAAACAGCGTCGGCATCATCACCATCAACCGCCAGAAGGTCATGAACGCGATGGACTCGAAGGCGATTCTTGAGCTGTCCCGGCTGCTGGACGAAATCGGCAACTCGAACATCCGTTGCCTCATCGTGACGGGCGCGGGCGAAAAGTCGTTTGTCGCCGGCGCGGACATCAAGGAAATGAAGGACATGAACCGCCAGCAGGGCGAGAACCTGTCCCGGAACGGCAACGGCGTCATGCGCAAGCTGGAGCTGTTCCAGGTGCCGGTGATCGCGGCGGTGAACGGCTACGCCCTGGGCGGCGGCCTGGAACTCGCGCTCGCCTGCGACATCCGCATCGCGTCCGAGAACGCGTCGTTCGCCATGCCGGAGGCCACCTTCGGCATCATCCCCGGCTACGGCGGCATCCAGCGCATGGGCCGCATCATCGGCCAGGGCCGGGCGCGGGAGATGGTGTTCACGGCGCGGCGCTTCGGGGCGCAGGAGGCGCTGGCGTGGGGGCTGGTGAACGCGGTGTATCCGCTGCCGGAGCTGATGCCGGAGGCGATGAAGCTGGCGGAGCGGATAGCGTCGAATGCGCCTATCGCCATCATGTCGGCGAAGCAGATCATGAACGAATCGGTGGGGATACCGCTGTCCGAGGCGGATCAATTGGAGCGCGAGGCGTTCGGCAACTGTTTCGGCACCTGGGATCAGCGCGAGGCGATGATGGCGTTTGTGGAGAAGCGCAAGCCGAAGCCGTTCATGGGATAACGACTGACACGGAAAGGAACGTCATGCACATAGGCATCGCCGGCGCGGGCACAATGGGATCGGGCATCGCCCTCGCCTTCGCCCAGACCGACGGCTTCCACGTCGTCCTGACGGACATCAAGGACGAATTCGCGGCGGGCGGCAAACAGCGCATCGCCGCCAAACTCGACAAGCTGGTCGAAAAAGGGAAGATCGCCCGGGAGCGCGCCGGCGACATCCTCTCCCGCATCGCGACAGGGACGCGGGAGAAGCTCGCTCCCTGCGAACTCGTCGTCGAAGCGGCGCTGGAGAATATGGAGACGAAGCGCGAGCTCTTCCAGGCGCTCCAGACCATCTGCGCCAAAGACGCCGTCTTCGCCACCAACACCTCGTCCCTGTCCATCACCGAGATTGGCCAAGGGCTTGATCGCCCGATTATCGGGATGCACTTCTTCAACCCCGCCGACATGATGAAGCTGGTCGAAGTCATCGCCGGCGTCAACACGCCGCCCGCGATGGTCGCCAAGGTGAAATCCATCGCCCACGCGGTGGGCAAGACGCCGGTGGAGGTGAACGAAGCGGCCGGCTTCGTCGTCAACCGCGTCCTCATCCCGATGATCAACGAAGCCGTGGGCATTCTGGCCGAGGGCGTGGCGTCGGCGGAGGACATCGACGCCGCCATGCGCCTTGGCGCGAACCACCCGATGGGGCCGCTGGCGCTAGGCGATCTGATAGGCTTGGATGTCTGCCTCGCCATCATGGAAGTGCTGCACGCCGAGATGGGCGAGGACAAATACCGCCCGCACCCGCTGCTGCGGAAGATGACGCGCGGCGGGCGTCTCGGCAGGAAGACGGGCCGGGGGTTCTTCACGTACGACTAGTACATTGTCTTTTTATAAATTTGGGTAAAGGTGTTTCAGTTTGACTCTGGCGTCTTCGGTGGAGAAGTGCCAATTTACTGTCTTCTGCTTCTGGTTGCGTTCCGTTGACCAAGCGGCGACTTCTTTCTTCATGGTCTCCATGTCGGGGATACGACGATTCAAGCATTGCTTGCCAAGGGCACTGAGTTCTATTTCTGCGATATTCAGCCAGCTTCCGT
>QMCE01001179.1_pt1 | contig 14239 bp, 6 predicted proteins | sample 1821851 | NCBI WGS metagenome assembly QMCE01 (sample SAMN09453174, study PRJNA476694) | Termite gut metagenome, whole genome shotgun sequencing project. | isolation source: worker | host: Odontotermes sp. | place: South Africa:Pretoria | collected 2016-01-28 | reverse complement strand
GCCGTCGGCGCCGGCACCAGCACATGGCCCTCCGGCTTGACCATGGCCCCGGGGTAGAGCCTGGCCAGCCGGGCACGACGGGAGTCGGGCAGGGGCGTCTCAGGCGTGAAACGGATGAATCTTCCCTGGGCGACCACCTCCTGGACCCCGGCCTTCCGGGCCGCGATCCTGAACCGCGCCACCTCGATCAGGGCCCTCACCGGCTCGGGCGCCTCGCCGTAACGATCGGTCAGCTCCTCGGTGACCTCGCCCAATTGCTCGTCGGAATCGGCCTGGGCGATCCGGCGGTACATCTCCAGCCGGAGGCGCTCGGATCCGATGTAGCTGTCGGGCAGATGGGCCTCGACCGGCAACTCGATCCTCATCTGGGGGGCCGGCTCGGCCTCGGCCCCGTTCTTGAACTCGGCGACCGCCTCACCGACAAGTCTCAGGTAGAGGTCGAAACCCACGTCGGCGATGTGGCCGGACTGTTCCGCCCCCAGGAGGTTGCCGGCCCCCCTGATCTCCAGATCCTTCATGGCGATCCGCATCCCCGCCCCCAGATCGGTGTGGGCCGCCATCGTCGCCAGACGGTCATGGGCCGTCTGGGTCAGCGCCTTGTCCTGGGGGTAGAAGAAGTAGGCGTAGCCCCGGTCCCGGCCCCGCCCGACCCGGCCCCGGATCTGGTGCAGCTGGCTCAGGCCCATGGCGTCCGCCCGGTCGATGATCAAGGTGTTGGCGCTGGAGATGTCCAGGCCGGACTCGATGATGGTGGTGCAGACCAGAACGTCGGAGCGCCGGTCGACGAAGCCGAGCATGACCTGCTCCAGCTCGCGTTCGCTCATCTTGCCGTGGGCCGTGGCCACCCGGGCCTCCGGCACCAGTTCGGCGATCCGGGCGGCCGTGCGGGCGATGGTCTCGACCCGGTTGTGGACGAAGAAGACCTGGCCCTCGCGCGCCAGCTCCCGCCGGATGGCCGCCGTCACCTGGCCCTCGTCGTAGACCCCGGCGAAGGTCAGGACCGGGTGGCGCTCCTCCGGCGGGGTCTGGATGACCGACAGCTCCCGGATGCCGGTGACGGCCATCTCCAGGGTCCGGGGGATGGGCGTAGCCGACATGGCCAGGACGTCGGCGTCGAGGCGCAGGCGCTTGAGGGCCTCCTTGTGCTCGACTCCGAACCGCTGCTCCTCGTCGATGACGACCAGGCCGAGGTCGTGGAAGACGACGTCCTTGCTGAGGAGGCGGTGGGTGCCGATGACGACGTCGACTGAGCCGTCCGCCAAACCGGCCAGGGTCTTCTTCTCCTCGGCCGGGGTCTGGAAGCGGGAGAGGGGCGCCAGGGTCAGGGGGAAGCCGGCGAAACGGGCGGCGAAGGTGGCGAAGTGTTGCTGGACCAGCAGGGTGGTCGGCACCAGCACCGCCACCTGCTTGCCGTCCATGGCCGCCTTGAAGGCGGCGCGCACGGCGATCTCAGTCTTGCCGTAGCCGACGTCGCCGCAGACCAGCCGGTCCATCGGCACGACCGCCTCCATGTCGTGCTTGACCTCGTTGATGCAGGACAGCTGGTCGGGGGTCTCGACGAAGCTGAAGGAGTCCTCCATCTCCTTCTGCCACTCGGTGTCGGGTGAGAAGGCGAAGCCCTTGACCGATTGGCGGGCGGCGTAGAGCTGGACCAGCTCGCGGGCGATCTCGCGGACCGCCCGGCGGGCCCGGGACTTGCGTTTGGCCCAGTCGGCCCCGCCGAGATGGTCGAGCGTCGGCGACTCGCCGCCGACGTAGCGGGTCACCAGGTTGAGCTGGTCCATCGGCACGTAGAGGCGGTCGCCGGGCTGTCCCCGCTTGGAGGGGGCGTACTCGATCACCAGGTACTCCCGCTCGACCCCGCCGATGGCGCGCTTGGTCATCTCCAGGTAGCGCCCCACCCCGTGGGTGTCATGGACGATGAAGTCGCCGGGCGCGAGCGTCAGGGGGTCGATCTCCTTCTTGCGCCGGGTGGGCAGGCGGTGGCTGGCCTTCTCGGGCGCCTGGCCGCCCGCCAGGTCGGCCGAGGTCAGGACCGTCAGGTTGAGGCGGGGCATCCGGAAGCCCCGGTTGAGGGCCACCCGCAGAATGGAGACCGCCCCCGGCCCCGGCTCCATCTGGTCGCGTTCGAGCAGGTGGGCCGGGACGCCCGCCTCGGTCAGGAGGCCGTGGAAGCGCTGGGCCAGGCCCCGGCTGCCAGTGGCGACGACCACGGTCTGGCCCGAGGCGACCAGCTCCCCGACCTCCGCCGCCGCCTCCTGGGGGCTGGCGGGGGTGGCGACCCGGGGCTCGGCCCCCACCACCATCGAGTCGGCCTCCGGATCCGAGCCGAAGGGAGACAGGGACCACCAGCCCAGGCCCCGCTCCAGACTGGAGCGCCTGACCTCGGCCAGGGTCTTGTAGGCGGCGGCGCCCAGGTCGATCGGCGCCGCCCCGCCCTCGGCCGCCGCCGCCCAGGAGGCGTGCAGGAACTCCTCGCTGGTGGCGGTCAGGTCCTTGGCCCGGGCCCGGACCATCTCCGGGTCGCACACCAGGACCAGGGTGTCGGGCGCCAGGACGTCGGTGAAGAGCTCCATGCCGTCGGTCAGGGCCGGCGCCAGGGCCTCCATGCCCTCGACGGTGTGCCCCTGGCTGATCCGCTCCAGCATGTCGGTCAGCTCCGGGTGGTGGGGCAGCAGGTCCTGGGCCCGCCGCCGCAAGGAGTCGGTCAGCAGCATCTCCCGGCAGGGGGTGGCGACGACCTCCTCATGGGTGAGGCCGCCCGAGCGCTGGTCCGCCACCGAGAAGTCCCGGATCTCCTCGACCGTGTCGCCGAAGAAGTCGATCCGGCAGGGGACCTCGGCCGTCGGGACGAAGAGGTCGACGATCCCGCCCCGGATGGCGAACTCGCCGCGGTGCTCCACCAGGTCGGTGCGGACGTAGGCCGCCTCGACCAGCAACTGGGCCAGGGACTCCAGATCGTGGTCCTCGCCCACCCGGATTCTGACCGGCTTCATCTGGCCCAGGCCCCTGACCTGGGGCTGGAGCAGGGAACGGACCGGCGCGACGACGACCCGGGGGGCCGCCAGTTCGTCGTTGCCCAAGAGGCGCCGCAGGACCTCCAACCGGCGCCCGACCGTGTCGGAGCGCGGGCTCAGGCGTTCGTGGGGCAGGGTCTCCCAGGCTGGATAGTAGGCCACCGTCGTGGGGTCGGTCAGCGAGGACATCAGGTCCGTCATGGCCTCGGCCTCACGGTAGGTCGAGGTGACCATCAGCAGGGGCCTGGACTCGGCGATGGCGGCCGCCAGGAAGCCCCGGATCTCGGCCACTGAGATGATGTCGCCGGTCGGGCTCTCGCAGGCCGACTCGACCGCCCGCCGGGCAGACTCCTCCCGCAGGACCAGCCGTGTCAGACCGTGCATCCTACCGTCCCCTCGAAGTCTCGCCCCACGACCGGGGCCGATCATGGGGCGCCGGTCCCCCCACAGGCCGTCCGTCAACTATATGCCACCGGGCACCCCGCCGACAGGCCTGGAGGCCCGCCGCCAGGCTGGAGCGCCCGCCAGGAAAGGACCGCCCCGGCCATGGACGGCCCCGACGGTTCCCAGCCGGACGGGCGAGACCCGGGCGCCGGTCCACGACGGCCTCGTGCCCGGTCAGGAGTTGAAACGTGACTGGGTCCCCGCCAGATCCGAGGTCACCAAAGACTCGACCGCGTCGGCGCCCAGGGCGACCGTCTCGGCCAGCGAGGACTTCTCCGCCGTGGCGAAATCGGTCAGGACCCAGTCGGTCACCGCCATCCGGCCCGACGGGCGCCCGATGCCGATCCGGACCCGGAAGTAGTCGCCGGTGCCGGCCATGGCCCTGATCGACTTGAGCCCGTTGTGCCCGTTGTCGCCGCCGCCGAACTTGACCCGCAGCCGGCCCAGATCGAGGTCGAGCTCGTCATGGACGACGATCAGGTGGTCTGGGGCCGTCTTGGTCTCGCCCAGCAGGTTGCGCACCGCCAGACCGGACTCGTTCATGTAGATCCGGGTGGTCGCCAGCGTGACCCGCTCAAGCCTGGCCGACGGCTGTCCCGTCCCGGCTTCGCCGATCTGGACCTCGGCGGTGTCGGCTTTCGCCAGGCGCCGGGGCTTGAAGGCCGCCCGGCCCCGCCGGGCCAGTTCCTGGACGACCATGGCGCCGGCGTTGTGCCGGTTGTGAGCGTAGGTCGGGCCCGGGTTGCCGAGCCCGACCACCAGCCAATGGGCCAAGGCCTACTCCTCAGCCGCTTCCTCGGCCGACTCGTCCTCGACGGTCTCTTCCTCGGCCGACTCGCCCATGTCCTTGGCCTGAGGCGTCTGGATCGAGACGATGACGTCGTCGGCCTCACCGAGGTAGGAGGCGCCCTCGGGCAGAGCCAGCTGGGCGGCGGTCAGGGTGTACCCGATCTCCTGGCCTTCGATGTCGATCTCGATGTGCGGCGGGATCCGGGTCGCCTCGACCTCCAGCATGAGGGAGTTCTGGTCCAGGATGACCACGGCCTCGCCCCTCGGCTCGCCGATGACGACCAGCGGCACCTCGACGTGGACCTTCTCGCCCCGACGGACCGCGATCAGGTCGACGTGCTCGATCGTGTCCTTGACCGGGTCGCGCTGGATCTGCTTCGGCAGGGCCAGCTGGGCCTGCTGACCCTCGACCTCCAGGTCGAGCAGGGCGTTGGCGGTCCGCAGCGCCATGGTGGTGGCGTGGGTCGGCAGGGCCAGATGGACGGTCTGCCCGCCGTGGCCGTAAAGGACCGCCGGAATCATGTTGTCGCGGCGCAGACGACGCGCCGCCCCCTTGCCGAACTCGTCACGGGTCTTCGCCGCGATCGTGATCTCTGCCATTGTCTCTCCTCAATTCTTGACGACGGAGCCAGGATCGAGAAGGGCGACGTCGATCACGGGATGGTCTTGACCACTCCCCTCGCCGGGCAAGGCCTCAGTCTACCTCGCCGGTCGGGCAGGTCCAAGCCTGGGCCGGGAGCCCTGCCGGCCGGCTCGCCGCCGTCGGCCCTAGGAGGCCGATCCGGCCCGGACCCGCGCCGTCACCTTCCGGGACTCCCGTCCCCTCAGGGGCCGGGGGATGAAGGGGATCATGACGACCGCGACGTTGCGACGCCCCAGCAGGGAGAGCTCCAGGGACAAGGAGGTCTGGTTGTGCAGGATGTTCTGCCACCAGTGGCGCACGATCAGCTGGGGGATGATCACCGTCAGGCTCTGCCCCTCCTCAAGCAACTGGTGCTCCTGGTCGACATGGTGGAGGAGGACCTCGTTGACGTTGCGGTAGTCGGTGTACTCGACGACCAGGGGTATGTTCAGCCCCAACCGGCGGTACTTGGCCTTGAGGGCGGCCGTCCGCCTGATGTCGGTGCTGACGTGGAAGACCTCGATCGCCCCGCCCATGCCCAGGGCGTAGTTCAGGCATTTCAGGAAGGCCCGGTTGACGGTCTTGATGGGCAAGATGATCTTGGTCGTCGCGCTGTCCGGGCGGACGTGGGCCCTGAACTGTTCGGCGGTGATGGTCATGTCCGAACGCACGCGCGCGTAATGACGGCTGATGGACAGCATCAGCAGGGTCAGCAGGACGATCAGGACCATGGAGATCCAGGCCCCCTCGACGAACTTGGTCACGCCGACGACGATCGTCACCACGCCGGTGATCAGGCAGCCGACGCCGTTGATCAGGGCCCGATGGCGCCAGGGCCCCTCCTTCTTCTTGAACCAGTGCCGCAACATGCCGGCCTGGGCGATGGTGAAGGACAAGAAGACGCCGACGGCGTAGAGGGGGATGAGTTTGTGGGTGTCGGCGCGGAAGATGACCTCCAGCAGGCAGGCGCAGATGGTGATGAAGACGATCCCCGAGCCGTAGACCAGGCGGGAGCCCTTCTTCGCGAAGTAATGGGGCAGATAGCCATGGGACGACATCAGGCTCATCAGCGAGGGCAGGCCGTTGTAGGCCGTGTTGGCCGCCATGAAGAGGATCAGGGCCGTGGTCGCCTGGATGACGTAGAACATGACGTTGCCCTGTCCGAACACCGCGGCGGCCACCTGGGACAGGACGGTCGTCCCATTCTCGGCTGGCGTGATCTGGAAGAGACGGACCAGCAGGGCGCTCCCGCCGACGATGACGGCGATGATCAGCCCCATGAGCACCAGGGTCCTCTTGGCGTTGCGCTGGGCCGGTTCCTGGAAGTTCGGGACGGCGTTGCTGACGGCCTCCACGCCGGTCAGAGAGGAACAGCCCGAAGCGAAGGCCCTCAGGAAGAGGAAGACCGTCATGTCCTGGAGGGGCTGGCCCGTCACCGGATCCGAACCGACCGGTACCAGGCCGAGCGCGTTCTTGACCAGCCCGGTGACGATCATGACCAGCATCGAGGCGATGAAGAGGTAGGTCGGCAGCCCGAAGAGCTTGGACGACTCCCGGACCCCGCGCAGGTTGCCGATGGTCATCAAGACGATGAAGAAGAGGGTCACCGGCAGGGCCAGGTAGTCGATCTGGGGAAAGACCGAGATGATGGCCGCGGACCCGGAAGCCGCCGAGACCGCGACCGTCAGGATGTAGCCGACCATCAGGGCGCCGCCGGCGACGAGCGAGGGGATGCGCCCGAAATTGTCCCGCGCCACGCTGTAGGCGCCCCCGCCTTCTGGGTAGGTGTCGATCGTCTGCCGGTAACAGAACACCAGGATCATGGTGAGGGCGATCAGCACCCCGACGACGCCGAGCAAGGCGTTGAAGGCAAGAGCGGGAGGCACCATGACCAGGACGAGCAGGATCTCCTCGACCCCGTAGGCGACCGAAGAGATCGCGTCGCTCGACAGGACCGGCAGGGCCCAGAGGATGCTGAGGCGCTCCCCCTTCTGGGCGCTGTCGCCCAAGGGATGGCCCAGCAAGGAGGACTTGACCTTCTTGAGCGGCGACCCGGGCAGAATCTCCCACTCGAGCGGATCCTTCTTCTGACCGGACTCCGGTGTTTCAGATTCCTTCATTTCCCTCATCACATCATCGACACTCAGCCCCTCCAGAAGCGGGTCGTCATCGTCATGGTAGACCGATGGGTGACCTTCCTTGAACAGCCAAAACGGGAACACTACCCCTCGCCGCCCCCGAACACCAACATCGTCCACCGAGATGATTGTTTTGTCATCAAAGATCAGGGCCTCACCCACCGGCCGTCACCGGTCCCCCGCCTGCCGTCACTGACCGTCCGCCGGGCATGGCCAGGCGGCCATCATCCGAAGCCCTCTGGCGAGATGGCCGCCCGCCCGGTGGCAAACCTGGCCAGGGTAGAGTGATCCTGTCCCACCAAGTCCCGGGAAGCACCGACCCGTCGCCGTCTCCCGGTCGTCACCCGCTAGGAGATCGCATGCCCACCGTCCCCGCCGCCGCTTCCGAGGTCTACCGGCAGATCCTGGAGGCCGTCGCCACCGTCGAGCCCCGCGTGGCCGAGGCCACCCGCCAGGAGCTGGCCGACCAGAGAGCCTCGCTCAAACTGATCGCCTCGGAGAACTACGCCTCCCTACCCACCCTGATGGCCATGGGGACCTGGCTGTCGGACAAGTACGCCGAGGGCACCGCCGGCCACCGCTTCTACGCCGGTTGCCGCAACATCGACACGGTCGAGCAGGTGGCGGCCGAGCACGCCGAAGCCCTCTTCGGCGCCGACCACGCCTACGTCCAGCCCCACTCCGGCATCGACGCCAACCTGGTGGCCTACTGGGCCATCCTCTCCCACCGGGTCGAGTCCCCCGCCCTGGAACGGCTCGGCGCGGCCAACGTCAACGACCTGGACGAGGCCGACTGGGAGGCCCTGCGCCACGAGTTCAACGCCCAGAAGGTGATGGGGATGTCGCTCGACGCCGGCGGCCACCTGACCCACGGCTTCCGCCACAACATCTCGGGCAAGATGTTCCAGCAGCGCTCCTACGGCACCGACCCGGCGACCGGCCTGATCGATTACGAGGCCCTGCGCGCGGCGGCCCTGGAGTTCAGGCCCCTGATCATCGTGGCCGGCTACTCGGCCTACCCCCGTCGGGTCAACTTCGCCCGGATGCGCGAGATCGCCGACGAGGTCGGCGCCACCCTCTTCGTCGACATGGCCCACTTCGCCGGCCTGGTGGCCGGCAAGGTCTTCACCGGCGAGGAGGACCCGGTCCCCTGGGCCCACATCGTCGCCTCGACCACCCACAAGTCCCTGCGCGGGCCGCGCGGCGGCTTCGTCCTGGCCACCAAGGAGTACGCCGACTCGGTCGACAAGGGCTGTCCGATGGTCCTGGGCGGGCCGCTCGGCCACGTCATGGCGGCCAAGGCCCTGGCCTTCGCCGAGGCCCGCACCCCCGACTTCCAGCGCTACGCCGCCCAGGTGGCCCTCAACGCCAAGGCCCTGGCCGAGGGCCTGCTGAAACGGGGGGTCACCCTGGTGACGGGCGGCACCGACAACCACCTGGTCCTGATGGACGTCTCCAGCTTCGGCCTGACCGGACGCCAGGCCGAGTCGGCCCTGCTCGAAGCCGGGGTGGTGACCAACCGCAACTCCATCCCCCACGACCCCAACGGGGCCTGGTACACCTCCGGGGTCCGCATCGGCACCCCGGCCCTGACCACCCGCGGCTTCACCGAGTCCGACTTCGACCAGGTGGCCGACCTGATCGCCACCGTCTTGAAGAACACCAGAGCGGCCTCGACCCCCAAGGGGCTGAGCAAGGCCAAACACCTCACCGCCGCCGGGGTGGCCGACCGGGTCCGGGCCCGGGCCCAGGAGATGCTCGACGCCAACCCCCTCTACCCGGGGCTGGAACTCTAGGCGTCCACCCCCGACCTGGGGCTCAGGCCCCCGATGGTGCCGGGGTTGACCCCGGTGTCAACGGCGTTGACCACCCCGGCGAAACTGCCGCCCTGACCGGCGGCCGTCCAGTTGAGGGAGTAGCTCCAGGAGGAGTCGCCCAGAGTCGACACCCCGGCGACCGTCAGCCAGACGACGACCGGCTCAGCGGGACTGACCGGCGGTCGTCGAGGCGGGCAGTCCGCCCACCCACGCCAGCGGCCCTTGGCCAGGAGGCCGGCCGGCTCAGCGGTCCGAGGCTTCGGCGATGGCCTTGAGGATCCGCTTGGGGGAGACGGTCTCGACCGTGCGCAGGGTCTGGGCGAAGATCTGGAGGCGGAGCTCCTCGATCAGGTAACCGATCCGGTCGGTCTCGGGGGTGGGATGGGACTGGGCGTCCACCAGGGCGGCGTAAGCGTCGAGGACCGGCAGGAGTTGGTCCATCCTCGTCTGATCGCGCCGAGGATCGGTCGAAGCGGCCTGGACCCGCAGGCCGGCCCCCCTCAGCCAGACAGGCAGACGGGGCAGCCAGGCGGGCCCGATGACATGGAGGAAGCCGGGGAAGACCAGATCAGCCACCTGATCGGAGACGTCCTGGAAGGTCTCAGAGCCCGGGTCGATCGCACCCAGTCCCTCCTGGACGCCCGCCAGGGCCCGCAGGGCCTCGGCCGCCACCTGGACGACCCGATGGGTGGCCTCGACCTGGTCGGGTCTGACCGAGGCCACCAGGGCGTCGAAAGCGGCCTGGTCCCGCACCGCCCAGGGGTCCTGGCGCCCGATCAGGTCGGCGAGGGCCGCCAACCGGGCGTCGGCCAGCAGGTCCGGCACCGAGGGATAAGGCGAGGCGGCCAGGGCGATCTTGTCAGGATTGGTCAGGTGGGCCACCACCCAGCGGTAGGGCTCGGGCAGGGCCAGGCCGACCAGGCGGGCCAGACCCCGGTGATGGCGGGCCGTCGCCTCGTCGAGGGTCGTCGCCAGGGTCTCCGCCACCTGGCTGGTCTCGTCCTCCAGCGCCGGGTAACCGGTGGCGGTGACGCCCTGGTCGCGGACGGTGACGCTCTCGGGGATCCGGCCGAAGACCCAGGTCCTGCCGGCGAGCCTTTTACGGGGGCTCGAGGTCGCCAACTTCTGCTGGACCTGGCGGTCGAGCCCGGCCTGGAGGGACTCCAGGTCCCGGCTGAACTCGGCCTTCGGACCCTTGCCGACTAGGAAGCCCATCCGCAGGTGGTCCGGCAGGGCGGCTGGGTCCCAGCCCTCGGCGGTCTCCCCGGTGAGGGCCAGCAGGGCCCGGCCGAGCTCCTCGGTGAAGGGCTTGGACTGGTCTCCCCCGTGCTCCGCCAGCCAGTCCAGGGCCCGTCTGGCCCAATCGGGGGCCGGCACGAACCGGGTCCTCACTGCCTTCGGCAGGGTGCGGATCAACTCGGCGGCCAACTCCTGACGCGCGCCCGGCACCCCCCAGGTGAAGGGGGCCGGGTCGAGGCCGGCCAGGGCTCCCAGCGGCACCTTGACTGTCACGCCATCGTGGGACTCCCCCGGCGCGAACCGGTAGTCCAGCCCCAGCGAGGCTTCGCCGAACCGCCAGGTGTCGGGGTAGTCGGCCTCGCTCGCCTCCCAATCCCGCCCGGTCAGGTCGTCGGCGGTCATCTGGAGGGCGGCGACCTTCCCCGTCCCGGAGCGCAACCAGGCGTCCAACTGGGCCAGCGAGACCACGTCAGGAGGGATCCGGGAGTCGAAGAAGGCGAAGACCTGGGCGTCGTCGGCCACCATCCCCCGGCGGCGGGCCTTGTCCTCCAGCTCCTCGACCTGGGCCCTGACCCTGGCGTTGTGGCCGGCCACCTGGGCGTAGGGGGTGCCGGGCCGGGGCTCAGCCAGGCCCTCGACCAGACCCGACTGGATGAAGATGGTCCGGGCCGCCTCGGGATCGATGGCGGCGTAACCCACCCGGCGGTCGGCGATCAGGGGGACCCCGAGCAGGCTGACCTTCTCATGGGCCAGGACCGAGCCGGAGGCGGTGGAGAAGAAGGGCTCCGAATAGGAGTGTTTCAGCATGTGGGAGCCGACCTTCTCCACCTGGGCCGCCGTGATGGGGGCGACGGTGTGGGCCCACAGACGGCTGGTCTCGACCAGTTCGACGGCCACCACCAGGTCGGGGGTGGTCTTGGCCATGGCGGACCCGGGCGAGATGGCGAAGCGGGCCCCCCGGGCGCCCAGGTACTCCCGCGGCCCCCGTCGGCGCCCCTTGGCGTCCTTGGCCCCCGAGGCTTGGTCGAGCGCCCCGATGTTGGAGAGCAGACCCGCCAGGCAGGCGGTCACCACCGCCGCGACCGGCGCCGGCGCCCGGTTGGGCGTCAATTTCATCTGCTTGCAGATCTGGCGCAATTGGCCCACCAGGTCCTGCCACTCCCTGACCCGCAGATAGTTGAGGTACTCGCTGTGGCAGAGCCGGCGGAACTGGTTGGAGGAGAGCTCCTTGCGCCGGGTCTTGAGGTAGGCCCACAGCCGCAAGAGGGCGGCGAAGTCGCCGCCGGGATCGACCCCGTCGTCAGGCCCCGCCTGGGAGGAGGAGGACCGCCCGGCAGGGCCACGGGCCTTCCAGCCGGTGTGGGGCGTGATCCGGGCCGGTCCCGCCGATGCCTGACCGGCCCGGGAGGAGCCGGCGTCAGCCCCAGCGGGCGAGGCGGCGGCCACGGCGGAGGAAGCGGACGAGACGGCAGCGGCGGCGGGCCTGGCACCGGCGCCGCCACCTGGAACCTGGCCCGCCTGGTCCGACCGACCGGCCTGGGCCTCCTGGTGGGACCCTGGGGCCCCACCGGACAAGATCTGGTCGGACCAGAAGCGGGCATGGAGGGCGTCCGCCTCCCCGCGGTGGTCCTGGGGACGCTCCCGGACGTCCTGGATGGAGAGCCCGGCGACGATGACCAGGGTCTCCTTCAGGCAGTCCTGTTTGGCGCCCTCCAGCAGGATCCGCCCCAGGCGGGGATCGATCGGCAGGTTGGCCAGCTTGCGCCCGATCGCGGTCAGGCGGGGCCCGGGCCCCTCGCCGCTGATGGCCCCCAGCTCGATCAGGAGGCGCAGGCCGTCGGCGATGTGACTGCGGTCGGGGGCCTCGACGAAGGGGAAGTCCTCGACGTCGCCCAGGCGGGCGTTGGCCATGGAGAGGATGACCGAGGCCAGGTTGGTCCGCAGGATCTCCGGCTCGGTGTAGGCCGGGCGGGCCAGGAAGTCCTCTTCTGAGTAGAGCCTCAGACAGATCCCGGGGGCCACCCGGCCGCAACGCCCGGCCCGCTGGTTGGCGCTGGCCTGGGAGATCTCCTCGATCGGCAGACGCTGGACCTTGGTGCGGGCGGAGTAGCGCGAGATCCGGGCGAAACCGGGGTCGACGACGTAACGGATGCCCGGCACCGTCAGCGAGGTCTCGGCCACGTTGGTCGCCAGGACGACCCGCTGGCCGGGATGGGGGGCGAAGACCCGGGACTGCTCCTCCACCGTCAGCCGGGCGAAGAGGGGCAGGACCTCCACCCCGGCGGACTTCGCGCCCGACAGGGCCTTGTCGATGTCCTTGATCTCCCGCTCGCCCGAACAGAAGACCAGGACGTCCCCCTGGCGCGGCAGGGAGTGGACGGCCGCCACCACCGCCTGGACCGGGTCTTCCTCCTCGTCGACCGGGCGATAGCGGATCTCGACCGGGTAGGTCCGCCCGCTCACCTCCACCACCGGGGCGCCGTCAAAATGGGCGGAGAAGCGGGCCGTGTCGATGGTGGCCGAGGTGATGATGACCTTGAGGTCAAGGCGGCGGGGCAGAAGCTGTTTCAGGTAGCCCAGCAGGAAGTCAATGTTGAGGCTGCGCTCGTGGGCCTCGTCGATGATGATGGTGTCGTAGCGGCGAAGATCGCGGTCATGGCCGATCTCGGCCAGCATGATGCCGTCGGTCATGAGCTTGAGCCGGGTGGACTGGGAGGTCGTGTCGGTGAAACGGACCTGGTAGCCCACCTGGTCGCCCAGCGGACTGCCGGTCTCCTGGGCGATCCGGGCCGCCACCGAGCGGGCGGCGATCCGGCGGGGCTGGGTGTGGCCGATGTGGTTGCGCCCCAGTTTGAGACAGATCTTCGGCAACTGGGTGGTCTTGCCCGAGCCGGTCTCCCCCGCCACGATGACGACCTGGTGGGACATGACCAGGCCGGCGATCTCGGCCTCGTGGGCGGCGATGGGCAGGTTCGGATCGATCGTCAGATCCAGGGGTGTCGCCGCGTTCACCCGCCCGATTTTACCCGAGGGGAGGCCGGGACCGGATCGGGTCGTGACCCCCTCCGGGGCGGCGGGCTCCGTCGTCGCCCTCCCGGCAATGGGGGCCGGCTCCGGCGCCCATCGGCCAGGCGGTCCGGTCAGGCCCCGCCGGCGCGCCCCATGCCATAGGCTGGAGGCATGACCCTTCTTGATCCGTCGGCCCCCCTCGAAGGCGACGCCGGGCGGGCCGGCCGCCCCTCGGCGAGTCCGGACCCCTCCCGCCTGCTGGCCGACCACACCAGCTTCCACATCGGCGGTCCGGCACGGCGGATGGTCCTGGCCCGCACCGAGGCGGAACTGATCGAGGCTGTCCGGGAGGCCGACGCCGCCGGGCAGCCCCTGCTCATCGTCTCCGGCGGCTCCAACATGCTGGTGAGCGACGAGGGTTTCCCCGGCACCGTGGTCCTGGTCGCCACCCAGGGGATCAGCGCCGAAGCCTGCGCCAGCGACGGGGCCCTGGTCCGGGTCGCCGCCGGGGAGAACTGGGACGGCTTCGTCGCCTGCTGCGTCGACCAGGGCTGGAGCGGGCTGGAGATGCTCTCCGGCGTCCCGGGCCTGGTGGGAGCCGCCCCGATCCAGAACATCGGGGCCTACGGGGCCGAGGCCACCGGCGCCATCGTCCAGGTGCGGGCGCTCGACCGCGCCACCGGACGGATCGTCAGCCTCAGCCGGAAGGACTGCCGGTTCGGTTACCGCACCAGCGTCTTCAAGCAGTCCCAGGACCGCTGGGTCGTCTTGTCGGTCGACTTCCTGCTCAAGGTCGCCGCCTACAGCGCCCCCATCGCCTACGCCGAGCTCGCCCGTCGTCTCGGGGCCGACCTCGGCAGCAATGTGGCCCTGGACCAGGCCCGTCAGGGGGTCCTCGACCTCAGGCGGGGCAAGGGCATGGTGATCGACCCCGGAGACCACGACTCCTGGAGCGCCGGCAGCTTCTTCACCAACCCGGTCATCGGCGCCGACCAGGCCGCGGGCCTGCCCGACGACGCCCCCCGCTTCCCCCAGGCCGACGGCTCGGTCAAGACCTCCGCCGCCTGGCTGATCGAGCGGGCCGGCTTCCACAAGAGGTACGGCGACCCCCGTCGGGCCAGCCTGTCCACCAAGCACGTCCTGGCCCTGACCAACCGGGGCGAG
>QMCE01001248.1_pt1 | contig 14240 bp, 6 predicted proteins | sample 1821851 | NCBI WGS metagenome assembly QMCE01 (sample SAMN09453174, study PRJNA476694) | Termite gut metagenome, whole genome shotgun sequencing project. | isolation source: worker | host: Odontotermes sp. | place: South Africa:Pretoria | collected 2016-01-28 | reverse complement strand
ATATCTATGAAGTGAAACGTTGTGCGTTTCGCAACGCGATTGATATATCCGGAACCGGCGTGCGGAACGATTTTACCAAACCCGATGCAACGGAACGCAAAAAAGAGATTCGGTTGGTAAAAGACTGGATTATTGTCGCATCCAAACTGGGAGCAAGTACAATCCGTATTTTTTCGGGAGCAGGCGTTCCCGAAGGATATACCTGGGATGAAACCGCGAAATGGATTGCAGAAGCGACAGACGAATGCGCAGAGTTCGGCAAACAATACGGAGTGATGGTGGCCATGCAAAACCACGATGATTTTCTGAAAACAGCAGAAGACGTCAACCGGTTTTTAGCCTTATGTAAATCCGATAATGTCGGATTAATGTTGGACATCGGCTGTTTCCGCACAGCAGATCCTTACGTTGAAATAGAACAAGTAATCCGGCATGCGATTATCTGGCAGATTAAAGAAAATGTATTTGTGAATGGAGTGGAAACCAAAACCGATACTAAAAAATTAATGGAGCTGATTCAGCGAAGCAACTACCGCGGTTATCTGCCCATTGAAATCTTAGGCGCAGGCAATGAAAAAGAACGGCTCAGGATCTTTTTTGATGAGTTGAAAAAGGAAGTAATCACACAGTAAATTGGCGCAAGACCGTGAGTGATATCTTATTTTCCCGCAGGTATTAAATAATGTTTTCTTTCTAAGTCAAAATCCAACATCAATTGATCCACAAGCAACTCTTCATCAATTGCATAGATACGAATTATATGCTCTCCCGATTCATCCAAATGAATGTTGCTTACAGTTAACGACTGATTGCGCAATACGTTTTCCGTCCACTTATCCGATAAGAATCTGGCGTGCGTCTCAACTATCACAGGTTTTTGTGTATCTATCACTATGGCATATCTTCTTTTTGTTTCGCCATGAACCGAATGCTGAGGGATAACGCCTACTTTGATTTTAGCATCACCTTTGCTTACGGTTGTTATCTTATATTCCAGATGTGGCTGTTCAGTCTTTATCTCTTCAGCTACCGGCAGTCGAACCGCTTTACTGCCGTGACCAAGACTTTCGATGGTTTCCAACCGGATGTCATTGACATAATCGCAGGCATTAAACGCAATCATGCGATCTCCTTCTACCTGTGTTCCGGCTGTTTGCGCTAAAGCAGGAACTTTAGGAATAGAGAATTTATTATTTCTGCATGATACCATGAGATCAGGCAATACAGGTTCTTGAAACACGGGTAAATCGCGAGGTTTCATATCCATCATCAGTTCCCATTTACCATTACGAACATCTTTGTTGTACAGGTAGTTTAATGCTGCAATCTCATTGTACGCTCCGATTGCCAACTTTGCATAATAATCGGCAAGCTCTACATGCTGCTGCGTGGCATACATACGAGATTTTTGAGCATATAGAATCTTGCGGTTCATAGCTCCACTGGCCACTACCGGATAATGTATCAGTTGGAAATAAGCGGTCTTTAAAGGATTCGCTATTTCGTTTTTATATATTTCGCAGGAAAGAGTAGCTATTTCATTGTAAGCCCGGATACGTTGTTCCATCTCATCTCCGAAAGTTGTTGGGGAAAATTCCGTATCTTTTACCGGTTGAAGCCCCCCCGGACTGCCCAAGGTCCAATCTTCCACTTCATTCCATCCCATATGTTCCGGCTTACGTTGCCCGGCTAAATGATAGTATTGTTTCAGAATGGAATGAATATTATCCGAGGATTTACTACCAAATATTTTTTCAATCCATTTTTTTTGATAAGCGTAAATTGTATTTCCTGTGAATGATTCCATATCCCAAGCCATGTCAAGGAAGAACTCGGTGAGATACTCTCCGGGCTTTATATCTCCGACATTGAGTATCCACAAACGACGGGCATTATTATCCCAAGCCCGCTTCATCTCGGTATAAATCAGTCCCGGTTGAGTAGAAGCAAGCCATAAATAATCGTGGGGCTTACCCCAATAAGAAATATGATAATAGACCCCGCTTCCACCAGAACGTTTTTGTTCTTCGGGATCACTCAACCGCATAATATAACCATGGTTGTCATCACACCATACGAGTGTGATATCTTCGGGAAGTTCCAACCCGTTTTCGTAGGCTTTCAGTACTTCTTTGTATGGAACGAATTGCTGTGGGATTTCATAAATATCTTTATCCGGATTGGCGCGTTGCAATATATCGCGTTGTGCTGCTATCACATTACCTAACATATTGGTTTCGTCATCGATCGTTTTCACTCCCTGCATTCGCCCATCGTGTATACCACGCATGCCAATCGTATAGATATTCTCCGATCCGACAAGTTCTTTCGCTCGTTCTTCCCAATAAGATAAAACTTGTTGCTTATTCGTCAGGAAATTGAACGGGCCACGCCGTTTATCGTTCCATTCTCCGGTATTAGTACGCATCATGGGTTCTGCGTGAGAATTACTTACAATGATACCGTATTTTTCGGCAGCTTCTTTGTTCCCTTCCACGAAGAAGAAAGGTATGGTGCACTCGTGCATAGCCGGCCAGATAGTATTAGCACGTAAGCGTAATAATAATTCGAATATCTTAGCGTAGGTTTTCGGACCAATCGCTCCACGCCTTGGCGTAGGTTCATACGTGCGCGTACTCCATGGCATTAATGCCCAGTCCTCATCATTTAAAAAAATACCACGATATTGCACGGAGGGAGCATACACTTTACGATCGGCAGTAACTAAAACTTCCGCGTTCTTATCAGGGGTTACGTCTGCCCACCACACCCAGGGAGTCACGCCCATTTGCTTGGAAATCTCAAGTATTCCGTAGGCCGTTCCCCGCGGATCACTACCCATAATGAATAGATAAGAGTTTTCTCCATTTTGAACAGCTTGCATTTTATAGGCTTCCCATTTACCGGAAAGATCTTTATATTCAATCTGATAATGTTCGGCCAGTTCGCGGAGTTCGGAGTCATCTTCCGGAATGCCGACAATGATCGTGTTTTGTTGTATTTCGGTAACTCTGGATATTGGAACTTTAGCCACTAATCTGGAATCATTTATCAGTATGTCCAATGCTGTGTTTACTACCTTTTCATTACCTCCATAAAAAATAGAAACACCACTATTGTTACTTATCACTCTAAATGAGGATGAGGTATTAGCATAGATTGCCTGTGATACAATTAATAATAGGATAAAGATGAAATACTTCTTCATGTGTTTTCTATTTGAGCTAAAAAGGCGCTTCTTCTATATCTGTAAATACAAGAAGAAGCGCCACTAAGTAACTTAAAAATCAATTATTTGACTTATATTTTATTGTATTGCCGATTGCTCGGAAGTAGTTGGCCAATAAGGATTCTGATACAATGGTGACAATTCGACAGAAGTATAATCCGACGACGTCAGTAAGAATTGTGTTATTGGCATGGGTTGCAGATAATGCGCCATATGCCAAGTATATCCATCGCGGTACAAATTACCCGACCCCATATTCTTTTGGTATGGACGGAGGTATTGGCTCAATTCGGGACTCGAAACTTTAGCCGACGAACTTCCATTGTAATCTGCTGCCGTAAAGTTAAACCAATCCTCCATTGGCGTACCCCACAGATGGAATCCTTCTATATGATAATTTTCTGCTTTCAACTGATCAAGCGAGCGCCAACGAATTAAATCCATCCAACGCAAACCTTCGGCCATTAATTCACAACGCCGTTCACGACGAATGTTGTAAAGTACGGGATCTGCAAGCAGTTGTCCGGCCGTATATGCGCCCCAATCCAACTTTTCTTTCGTAATATCGGTTGCGGTAATCGTTATTTGCGGGTTAATGGCCGCTCCTTCAAATCCGGCCTTCTCACGGATAATCATCCAATAGTCAAGGATTCTACCGGAAGTCAAACTGCCGGTAAGCATATATTGAGCTTCTATATAATTGAGCAGGGCTTCCGTGGCGCGGAATGTAATAGAAGCCGTATATCCTTTGTTGTTTCCGGCCAATCCTCTATTGAAAGTTCCTCCTTTACGCAATGTATATCCTGTGGTGTAGGCGCGATCCGGAGCGCCATTGCTGATATCCGGATTGGGTTCTATAGTCACAAACATATCCCCTATTCTATCATCCATATTCAGGAATACATTGGTTTGTCCCGGTTCTTTAAGGAAAATCGTCAGTCGCGGGTCACGATTCTTACGTGCATCGGCAATCGTCGCATCGCTAAACTGATAATCATCATGCTGTGCATAGATTGGTTTACCATCGGCCATCAGGAAGCCTTCAACCAGACTACGGGTCACTCCAACACCCATATTTCCACGATTTATGGAAGTTTCCACTTGGTTTTGTATACCTAATGCCTGACTGTATTCGCGCCAAAGCAGCACTTCTGCAAAATCAGTCATGTCTATATTCCCAAACATCTTAAAATACGGATTTTCCGGATCGGCAGCCGATTGAGGAATCGCTCCTGTGTTCTTCACCAAGCCTCCCTTGTATTTCTCTGCAATCATTTCGGCAGAGGCGACAGCTATTTCTAAGAAATATCTAATTTCATTATCAATGCTTCCGCTGGGATACTGATAATTGGCATTATAATCTTTCGCTTTCCCCGGCCACCCTTCTCCGTTCGGCACAAAAGGAGTGTCTTTGAAGTTCGTAAGCCAGGATGCTTCAAACAAGGCGATACGCGATTTTAACAATACGGCGACATCAGGAGAAATGCGTGTACGTCTGGCGTCGAAATTCTCACTCATATACTCTACTGCAGTATCCAAATCATCCAGAATAAAACGCGCCACTTCATTGCGGGGCATACGTTTATTGGCGGCTACCAATATAGCCTCATTGTCGGGAAGCGCTTCCGTGACAATAGGAAAATCCCCCCACTGCTGTAACCGTTTGAAGTATTGATATGCGCGTAGAACATAATGTTCGCCGATATAGTGCCGTATGTTTTTATCATTGCCGGCAATCTCTTTATTCTCGTAGCGATCAAGAATCGTATTGAGTTGATAATTGATATTCCGGATGACACCCCAATCCCAATTACTATTACCCATCCCTACTTTCCATTCTCCAACCGCGTATTTACCATCGGCACTTCTTCCGGCTTGGTTATCTGTATTGTTATCTGTTCCAAATGTTCCGTAGTCTCCGCTATGCGAAGGCAACACATCGGTATAGAAACTGTTAGCGCTGGCTTGCACTTGTTCTTCGGAACGGTAATATTCTTCCGGTACCACGTATGATGGCGGTTCTTTGTCTAAAAAATCATCACATGCTGCCAGAGTAGCTCCCAAAACAAACAGGGAGAGCGCTTTTCTTAGTATATTATTTTTCATTTTCATTATTTATTGATTAAAAGGTTAAACTTAAACCACCCGATAACGTCATGGATAGCGGATATCCGTTACCGTTGCGCGTACCGATCGTTTCAGGGTCAAATTGTTCATCCAAACGGGTAAGCGTAAACAGGTTCTCGCCTGAAAAATAGACGCGTATCTTCTGTATCCCCCATTTCATCATCCATGCAGAAGGCAATGTATAACCAACCTGAAAGTTTTTAAGGCGTACATACGACGCGTCTTGCAGATACTTGGTTTGTGCTTGTAAGTTTTTACCCGTACCTTCAAGCGGACGCGGCAAGTATGCATCCACATTCGCCGAGGCATAGCCTTCTTTTACAGACCACGTGTTTTCATCGCGGAAGTAGTTGTCTACACCTTTTATGCCGGCGGAATTCCATAAGTCGCCTGTGAAACCGAACATATACGCACTGCCTTGCCAGTAATCACGCTTCATTACACCTTGGAAAAATACACGAACATCAAATCCTTTCCATGCTGCACTCAAGTCAATTCCGAAACGATAGCGTGACGTATGGTTACCGATTAATATCTTGTCGCCAACTCCACCCAACGTTTCGGTTCCTTTGGTGATGACTCCATCTCCATCCACATCTTTATACATGATATCGCCGGCCTTCCAATCATTCCCGATGGGGTTTTGTCCTTGTCTCGGCGTTTCGGGAGCAACTCCATGTTTGGCCAGATAATTAGCGTCCAACTGATCCAAATGCGTATTCATTTCTTCATCGGTTTTTGCGATGCCAATAGTTTCATATCCCCAGATCTCGTTTATGTAACGTCCTTCGATATACGTATTGATGGAGTTCGTCGGATTGTTAGGATAACGAAGTATCTTACTGCGCGAATCGGACAACAGAAATTTCGCCGAATAACTCAATCCGTTTTTCAATGCATCGCGCCACATCACCGAGAGTTCCCATCCGGTTGTACGAAGGTCGGTGTTATTCGTTTTAGGTACGGCAGTACCAAGTATATTCGGAAGCGCCGGAGCATTACCCACCATATCATTCGTATTACGTACATAGAAATCGAACGAACCTGATAGCCTGTTACGGAGTAAGCCCCAATCCAGACCGATATTATAAGTCTCAATAGTTTCCCATGTCAAACTTTCGGATACAAGTCCCGGTGCGGTTGCGGTATTCGGTCTTCTTCCGCCTTGCATCCAACCACCATTAGAAGATCCTACGCCAAGTGTCTGATAGGTATAATACCAGTTATCCGTATTTTGATTTCCCAACGACCCATACGATCCACGAATTTTCAGCATATCCACCGTATTACGTACCGATTCAAAGAACGCTTCCTCTGCTATGTTCCATCCTACGGACATGGAAGGGAATGTTTTCCATTGACTGCCTTTACGGAAACGGGAAGAACCATCGGCGCGTACGTTCGCTTCGAATAAATAACGTCCTTTATAGTCGTAATTTAACCGGCCGAAAAATCCTACGGTTGACCATTCATTACGCGCTCCGTTTGTTGAAGGAGTGATGGGGCTACCGTCAGGGTTTAGTCCCGACGTAAGGTCTACTTCGGGTTTGCCGGCTATCATGATGCCGTTCCTTTGTAATCCGAATAATGTTTGATTCAGGTTTTCCGCCTGGAAACCTCCTAATACATGGAAGTTGTGACTACCGTCTAAAGAGAAAGAATATTCGGAACGTGCATTAAAGTTGAAATAGTTTTCTTTCAGAAAGTCTTCATGTACATTCGAACTATTGTTGCGATAATAGGGAGTTTCGTTTAAGTCATGATTTATATACGGTTGTTTATCCCAATGACGGTTAGCCGATTTAATACGGTAGTTAAAATCGACCGATGTCTTCCAATTCTTAACAGGCTCAATCACCAATCCGGTTTGCATATACACATGATCTGTCTGTTTCGTATCCGAACCTCCTTCTTCCAACGCCGCAACCGAAGTATCATCACTGTAATACAAGTGTCCGTTGCGGTCGTATAACGGCAGAATAGGCCATGCTTTGAATGCAAGCGCCTCGTATAAATAGTCTGTCAATGCCGCCGGACGCACATAGTCTTCACGGGTAAACCGCACATTCATATTCAACATTAACCATTTAGTTAACTCAGAACTGATTTTTGCCGTAGCCGTAAAACGTTGCAGATCCTCTTCTCCCATATTGAGCAATCCGTTTTGATCGAAGAAACTTCCGGACGCATAATAGTTAAATTTATCGCTACCCCCGCTCGCACTAACGTTGTGTTCCTGAGAGAAAGTCCGGTCTTTGTACACCACATCATAATAGTTCACATCGTCAGCCCCGGTAGAGAAACCACCCAACCATTGTCCGCTGCCATTACTGTTCGGTTCTAAAGAATAAACAATCGTTCCATCGTCGGTTATACGTTGACCGGGAGCATAAGGTGTAGCGTTGCGCCAAGTCAATATCCGGTCCATATAACCTTCGTCAAAGCGTACACCACTTCCGCGATTTGTCAATGCATCATTTATCCAGGAAGCAAAATCAACAGAATTCATCATCGCTTTCTTGTTGATAGGGCTACCGAAACGGAAGCTGTTATTGTAATTGATGGACGCTTTTCCATCTCTGCTACCGCTTTTAGTGGTAATAAGAATGACCCCGAAAGGCGCGCGCGAACCGTAAATAGATGAGGCAGCCGCGTCTTTCAGGATAGAGATGTTGGCAATATCTTGCGGGTTAACACTGTGCAATTCGGCTTCCATACCATCAATCAGAATCAGAGGGGCGCCGCTTGATCCTTCACCGATAGTTGTAGTACCACGTACATTAATGTCAGGACGCCCTTCAAGGCTACCATTGCTAACATCAATATTAAGCCCCGGTATCAAACCTTGTAAAGCCTGCGTAGCGTTTGCCACAGGGCGCTCCTGCAGTTCATCTCCGGAAAGAGTACCTACCGCTCCTGTCAGATTTACTTTCTTTTGAACACCAAATCCTACGATAACAACTTCGTCCAACGATTCAATATCTTCGCGCATTGTAATCTGTAATACTTCAGAGGCATCGATTTTGACTTCTTGCGTAATGTAGCCGATATACGATATTTGTAATATAGCTCCCTGCGACACGTTGAGTGAAAAGTTTCCATCAAGGTCTGAGATCACTCCGTTTGTGGTACCTTTTTCCACAACACTGGCTCCAATGACAGGTTCATCCTGTATATCCTTAATTGTACCCGTGACCCGTAACTGTTGTTGGGTGGTTTGCGGACTTAGTTCATCGCCATTCGCCATCACCCTGTCGGGATGCCCGGCAATGAAACCAACACAGAGAAAGAAGGTTGCTATAACCTTTCGCTTGTTTTTTCTTGGTAATTCTGATTTCATTCGTTTTTGTTTTAAATAAAAATAAAATAAGTGGTTTCAAATCTCAATATTGCCGATTGAATATGCAAATGTATGGGTATATAGGCGATTCAATCCATGTGAAATTGACCAAAAACAATGGAAGAATTGACCAATCGCAAAAAGGAGAGTGGATACATATTCATTTTAATTATATATTTGTAATTACAATTCCATAAATTCTACCATGAAAAAGATCTTACTTATCTATCTATGTTGTTTTACTACCGCTTATGCCCATTCTTTTTCTATAAGGCATTTGGGAGTAGAAAATGGCCTCTCCAATAATTATATTGTTGACATAACACAAGACAAGCAAGGATGTGTGTGGATAGCCACCGAATCCGGGCTAAATAGATTTGATGGTCATAACTTTACTACATACACGACAAGAAATTCTAATCTTGTAAGTAATGAATTGAATACATTATTGTTTGATGAAGAACAGAATATACTTTGGATAGGCACTCAGCGGGAAGGTATCAGCTTATTTGATTTCACTACCCAAGTTTTTTCAAACTTAACGACGGCTGAAGGACTTGCCACAAATGATGTTACGCGGCTTTCCCATGCTACTGATAGTGGTATTTGGATTACACATTACCACTTGGGCGTGGAACACTATAATAAGAAGACCAAAGAATTGACTCTTTATGGAAACCGGAATATAAAAGGTATGAAAACGTATAATTGGTGTTCTCTCGATGATGGGAATGGAAACCTGTATGTCGGACATGCTTTGGACGGGTTAAGTATCATAGATATCCATAATAAAACCACCCGAAACCTGAAACATGATCCGGAGAACCCGCTAAGTATTCCGGGAAACTCCGTGCGAACCATCTGCATAGACAGGTTTAATAATATATGGTTGGGGACTAATCACGGGTTAGCTCTATTCAACCCGATTACAGAAACGTTTACGACGTTTAAGCATCATCCCGGGAACCCACGTTCTTTAGGTTCCAACAGTATCTATTCCATTCGTGAGATGAAAGACGGGAATCTATGGATAAGCACGGATATGGCAGGAGTGAGCATTCTCAATCTGAATAATCTTACGCTGCGCGACCCTCAACACATTGATTTCGTAAATATATCCGATGCAGGCGAACAAAACAGCCTGGCTTCGACCAACATCATGTGCCTGTTTCAAGATGCTTTTGAGAATATCTGGATAGGAAATCGCCGGAAGGGCATTGACTTTATCAGTAAAATTCAGCCGGTCTTTCAATCCATAGATCCTCAACATAATTCTGATAATAATCAAATCTGGAGTACGTACATGGACCTTAACGGACACATTTGGATTGGTGGGGACCGTGAACTAACCCTTTTCGAAGACGGTAAATTGAAAAAGAAAGTTGATATAAGTCCCTATGTATCCCATCTACACAGATATATCAGTTTTATAAAGGGAGATAGTAAAGGTACTATTTGGTTGGGCATTTACCGTGGCGGATTACTACGTATGAATGCAGACAATTATAAGGTTGAGCTGCTGCCAACCAACCTGTTGGATAATATGAGTGTCCGGGATATTTTTGAGGATAAGGACGGTAAGATCTGGATAGCTACGGAAGCCGGTCTTTATTCTTTTCATAATAATGAATACAAATATGAAGAGAAAATAAACAATGCGCTTGAAGATGTAGTAATTTACAGTATTATCCGTGATGATCAGGGAAGAATGTGGATAGGGACTTTTGGAAAGGGAATACACATTTTTGATGATCACCAAGGGTTGATCGCTATATTATCAAAGGAAAATAATTTTTGCTCCAATGCCATTAACTATTTGTACAAAGATGTTGAAGGAAGAATTTGGGCAGCTACTCGTGAAGGACTCGTTCGTATCAATGGCCATATCCTTCCAGAATATACGTTATATAATGATAATCAATGGATTGAAAATACACATATACGAGCCATTCAGGAAGATAAATCCGGAAATATCTGGGTGAGCACCAATGCCGGAATTTCTTTATTGGATGAGCAGAAAAACAGGTTTGATAATTTCAATTATAAGGATGGCGTTCCTATTGGAGATTTCATAAACGGCGCTTCCTATTTAGCATCGGACGGAACTCTTTTCTTTGCTTCATTGAATGGAGTTTGTTTCTTCAACCCTAAAAACCTGAGGAAAGAGCATACGATTACTCCCGTCGAAATCCTTTCTTGCAGGGGATATAACAAGAATATAGGGGAACAATCAGGAGAAATTATTACTTTGCCGGACAAGAAGGAAATAGAACTGCCCTATAATTGGAACTCTTTTAAAATAACGTTTGCCGTTCCTGATTTTTCTCAGAGTGAATTGGTGGATTATGCTTATGCAATGGAAGGATTGGAAAGAATTTGGTACAATGCACAAGGTGAAAATCAAGTGACTTTTCGGAATATTCCGCCGGGACGATATACCTTTAAGGTAAAAGCACGTTTAAAAAATCAGGAATGGGACGAGCGTTCTTTGGCTTACCTGTCCGTACAGATTCAGCCTCCTGTTTGGTTGGCTTGGTATGCTAAATTATTGTATTTATTTATTCTTAGTGTAATTATATATGCGATTATATGCTCTTATAAAAACAAACTGAAACTCAAAACATCATTGGAGTTAGAAAAGAGGAACAGCCAAAATAAGCAAGAATTGAATGAAGAGCGATTGCGTTTCTATACCAACATCACCCATGAATTGCGTACGCCTTTGACGCTCATACTTGGGCCATTGGAGGATTTGGTTTGTGATATTAAGCTGCCGAAAATGTATAAAAGAAGGATTCAGACAATTCATGATAGCGCTATGCGGTTGTTGAATCTTGTCAACCAGGTACTGGAATTCAGGAAAACCGAAACCCAAAACCGCCGATTAGTGATAAACAAAGGTGATTTAGGTAGTTTGGTTACGGAAATAGGATTACGTTATAAAGAGCTCAATCAAAACCGCAAAATAACATTTCATATTGCTATTGAAACCGAAGATACGGTTCTTTATTATGATACCGATGTCGTGAATACGATTTTGAATAATCTGATTTCCAATTCGTTGAAGTATACGCCCGAAGGAGAAATCCGGTTGCTTATGCGATCTGTTCAATCCAATGGTGAAAAGTATACCGAAATTGAAGTGTCGGATACGGGTTACGGTATTGATCCGGAAGCTTTGCCATACATATTTGATCGGTATTATCAAGCTAAGGGTAAGTATCAGGTATCCGGAACAGGCATTGGGCTAGCGCTTGTGAAGTCGCTTACCGAACTTCACGAAGGTGAACTTAAGGTTTACAGCACATTGGGCAAGGGCACAAGCTTCATATTCCGGTTGCTTACGGCAAATAGTTATCCTTATGCGTTGCATGCTACGGATAAACGCATGAATTCCGAGCCGCCTGTTATCCGGGAAGAGAGGCAAGAGATTGAGGAAGATAGCAATGCATTACCGATTGTACTTGTTGTTGAAGACAATACGGATATACGAGAATATATAGCCCATTCTCTTTCTGATCACTATCAGGTAATAACAGCTATAAACGGAAAGGAAGGATTGAGTTTGGCGCAACAACACATCCCTAATATCATCGTTAGCGATATTATGATGCCGGAAATGGACGGTCTCGAATTTTGTTCGTCAATGAAGAAAGATATTCGAACGAGCCATATCCCCATCATTCTGCTTACGGCAAAAGACTCCATACAAGACCGGGAGGAAGGATACGAAAGCGGAGCAGACTCTTATCTGACGAAACCTTTCAGTACGAAGTTACTAAGAAGCAGACTACAAAACTTATTGGACTCCCGAAGGCAATTAGCTTCCCAAACGATATCTTCGGTTAATAACGCTCATTCGGGCGAAACAAGCAAAGAATTATCCGGAATAAAAATGTCTCCGTTAGATAAATGTTTTTGGGATAAACTGACCGCCATCATTGAGGAAAATCTTGATCTACCTACATTGGATGTTGTATTTTTAAGAGAAAAAATGTTTATGAGCAGTTCAACATTTTACAGGAAAGTAAAAGGGTTGACCAACCTTTCTCCGAACGAATTTCTCCGGAAAATAAGATTACAAAAAGCCACGGAACTGCTTTTATCCGGGCAATATAACATTTCGGAAGTTACATACATGACAGGATTTAATGATGCAGCATATTTCAGAGGGTGTTTTAAGGAAGAATACGGGATGACACCAACAGAGTATTTAAAAAAGAACAAAACAGAGGGTAAACAATAGCAATCGAAGTTGATTTAACTTATCTCGACAAAATTATTTTGCAAAAACGGAAGCGGAATTTTCCCCGGAATCATAAGAATTGTTAATGTTTTAGGCAATAGATCATCATAAGAAATTTTTTTCATAATTTTCGAATGTTTTTTACCATAACAAACGCTAATCACATGGAAAGAAGGGATTTTTTAAAAAACACATTAGCAGGAGTAGCTGCATTTGGAAGTTTTTCATACGCCCGTGGCGGTATATCTGAAGTACTCGGAAAAAATGCTCCAAGCAATAAAGTCAAAATAGGATTGATCGGTTGCCGCAACCAGGGATGGAGTAACCTGAAAACTTTTCTCGAATATCCGGAAGCGGAGTGCGTTTCATTATGCGATATTGATGATGAATGGCTTAACCAACGCGCTGCGGATCTGGAAAAAATGACCGGAAAAAAACCGAAACAGTTAGTTAAAGACTGGCGAAAAGTGATTGATAACAAAGAGGTAGATGTCGTCATCATCGGAACTCCGGATCACTGGCATTGCCTGCCGTTAATCGCTGCCTGCGAAGCCGGGAAGGATGCCTATGTGGAAAAGCCGTTGGCCAACACCATCGAGGAATGTGACCTGATGGTAAAAGCTACCCGTAAATACAACCGTATTGTTCAGGTCGGGCAATGGCAGCGAAGCGATCCGCACTGGGATGAAGCCGCGGCCTATGTACAGAGCGGACAGTTGGGTCGTATCCGTACCGTCAAAGTCTGGGCGTACCAGACTTCCAAGTGGACCTTGCCGGTAGTGCCTGATCGCCTAAACGCAATTATAATCAGAACAGATTTCATTACAATTTCCGGTTCTTCTGGGATTATGCCGGCGGACTAACGGCCGACTGGGGCGTACACCTGTTGGATTATGCCCTGAAAGGGATGAATGTCGGCCTGCCTTCCCATGTTTATGGCGCCGGAGGAAAATACGGATATCCGGATGATGCGATGGAAACGCCCGATACGTTGATGGCGACCTATCAATATCCCGGCTTCAACATCATATGGGACCATGCCTGCGGAATAGGCAACGGTCTTTTTGGGCTACGGGAAGGTCTTGCATTCTTCGGAGAAAATGGTACGATGATACTTACACGTGCAGGCTGGGAAGTCCGTCCCGAACAAGCGATCAACAGCCGCACATTTCCTTATTGTTATCCTTGTGACAAAGACAGAATGCCGAATACGCTCCGGATGGAAGCCGTTGAACAGAAAAAAGGTTCGGGTAAAGGACTATACCGGCATGTCGGAAACCTGCTGGAATGTATCAAAA
>QMCE01001178.1_pt1 | contig 14242 bp, 10 predicted proteins | sample 1821851 | NCBI WGS metagenome assembly QMCE01 (sample SAMN09453174, study PRJNA476694) | Termite gut metagenome, whole genome shotgun sequencing project. | isolation source: worker | host: Odontotermes sp. | place: South Africa:Pretoria | collected 2016-01-28 | reverse complement strand
CGGGCACGATCATGGTGGGCAAGACGAACACCCCCGAGTTCGGCCTGCCCTGCTACACCGAGCCCGACAACGCGCCGCCCGCCCGGACGCCGTGGGATCTGTCGCGGTCGGCCGGCGGGTCGAGCGGGGGAGCGGCGGCGGCCGTCGCGGCTGGCATCGTGCCGATCGCCCAGGGCTCCGACGGCGGCGGGTCGATCCGCATCCCGGCGTCCTCGTGCGGGTTGGTGGGGTTGAAACCGTCGCGTGGCCGGGTGAGCCCTGGCCCCCACGGCGAGGCCGGCCCGGGTTTCGCGGTCAACGGCGTGCTCACTCGGACGGTCCGCGACACCGCCCTCGCCCTTGACGTGCTCGCCGCCCACCAGGCGGGAGACACCTACTACGCGCCGGGCGGCGGCCGTCCGGCTGGCGACGACGCGCCCCGATCCTTCTTGGCGGCCTGCGACCGGCCGCTGCGGCGGCTGCGCGTCGGGGTGCTGACGACGCCGGTCATCGCCGAAGCGGAGGTGCACCCGGCCTGTGTCGACGCCGTGACGCAGACGGTGTCGACGCTTGTGGAGCTGGGCCATGAGGTGGCTGAGGCACCGGCGCCGATGCGCGTCGAGCAGTGGGACGCGTTTGCCGCTCTCTGGTCGGTCGGTGCCGCCGCGACGCCGGTGGCGCCGGACAAGGAATCCTGCCTGCGGCCGCTGACCCGTTGGCTGCGCGAGCAGGGCCGGGCGGTGAGCGGCGTTGAACTGGCCAATGCGCTCGCCGCGGCGCAGAGTCTCACCCGCCAGGTGGCGGCCGCCTGGGACCGTTTCGACGTGGTGCTGACGCCGACGCTCGCCCAGCCGCCGGCGAAGGTCGGCGAACTGCGCGACGACGCCGATCCGGCCGGCGACTTCGCCGCGCAGACCCGCTTCACGCCATGGACGTCGCTCTACAACATGACGGGACGCCCGGCGCTCTCGTTGCCGCTGCACACGGCTGTCGTCGACGGGCGCGAGCTGCCGATCGGCGTGATGCTGGGCGGGCGTTTCGGCGACGAGGCCGTGTTGCTGTCACTCGCCGCCCAGCTTGAGCAGGCCATGCCGTGGCGGCATCCGTGGATGGATGTGTTGCCGCGCTAGTTGTTTGTCATCCTGATCGGACCACCATGTGTTCGACGTTCCAACCCTTGTCCGCAGCAATGTGGGCGCGCCATAGACATTGGTTAGTTCGGCCAGATGCCTCTCTGACCTCCAGCCCTTGTCTCCAGAGCAGGGATAATGAGGTGGTTGACGCAGCGGTCTTCTGCGTCTGAGTCAACCGAGGAGGTACGTCCTATGTCTGAAGAGGTGACAGTTACAAAACTCTCGGCAGCGCCGAGAGAAACTGGTCTCGCTCAGTCTGATCATGATGCCGCGTTCGAACCCTTACTGACGCTCATTGAGCAGGCGCTGACCAGAGCCTATCGCGCTGTGAACCGTGAGATGGTCGGCATGTACTGGGATGTCGGTGCTTACATCAGCTTGCGAGTAAAAACTGAGGGTTGGGGCAAAGGTGTGGTAGCTGAGTTCTCTGACTGGCTTCGCCATCGACTGCCTGGAATCAAAGGCTTCTCTCCGCAGAACGTGTGGCGGATGAAACAGCTATACGAAGCGTACGAGGGGAACGAAAAACTCTCGGCACTGCTGAGAGAAACTACTTGGACAAACAACGTCGCCATCCTTAGCGGGGCGAAAACTGATGAGGCCCGAGAGTTCTATCTGCTGTTGGCCGTGAAGTACCACTACACCTCTCGTGATCTGGAGCGTCAGATCGACTCAGCTTTGTTCGAGCGAACCATGCTGTCCAAGGAGGGGACGAAGCAGATCGTGGTTCATCACCCTGAGTTGTCGTCTTTACGAGATCGTTACCTGTTGGAGTTCCTTGATCTTCCGACCGAACATCACGAGCGCGATCTTCGGCAAGCCATCGTCGCGCACTTGAAAGACTTTCTCTTAGAGTTCGGTCCAGATTTCGCTTTCCTTGGTCAGGAGTACCGCATCCAGGTTGGCAACAGTGACTTCTTCATCGACTTGCTCTTCCAAAACAGAGAACTTGCCTGCCTGGTCGCGGTGGAGCTAAAGATCGGTAAGTTCAAGCCCGAGCACTTGGGCCAGCTCAGCTTCTACCTCGAAGCGCTCGACCGTGATGTGCGCAAACCGCACGAGAACCCGTCTATCGGTCTTCTGCTATGCACGAGCAAGGACGACACCGTTGTCGAGTACGCTCTCAGCCGCAGCCTGTCACCAGCAATGGTCGCCGAGTACCAACTGAGCCTGCCTGACAAGAAAGTGCTGGAAGCTAAGCTGCGGGAGCTCAGTGAGGCTGCCGAGCTGGAGCTGTCGCCTCAACAAGAGTGGGAAAGTGGTGAGAACAATGAGTAGCACCCGACTGAGACTGGCTCTGAAAAACTTAGGGTCTGGAGACTGGCAGATCTTCGAGCGATTCTGCTCAGCTTTCCTCGTCCCGGAGTTTCCTTCTTTGAGGACAACGGCACACCCGGCGGGAGATAAGGGGCGTGATGCTGAACTATTCACGGTCGACGGCGACAGCAATACAAAACTCCAGTATTCGGTTACGCAGGATTGGACTACCAAAATCAGGAAGACTGCCGGTGACCTCGCGAAGAACGGGCTCAGGCCCAAGTACTTGATTTATTGCACCAACCAGCAGATCGGTGCTGCGGGCGACGACATCAAATCAGAATTGCGGGGGAAGGGCATCGGTCTCGACATTCGTGACCGTGAGTGGTTCTGTGAAAGGGAAGGCACTTCCTCCGAGGGGCAGGCGGCGTCGGATGAACTCTGTAGTCGCGTTCTTGCCCCGCTCCTGTCGGTTGACGGTCTTGCTGAAAGGGCTGGCAGTCCGATCACGGCGGCGGATGGGCGTGTGGCGCTTGTCCAGCTAGCACTCAATGCGGAAGACCGGCAAGGTGATAGAAACTTGACTAAGGCGTCCTTTGATTCTCTGGTGCTGGCTTCTCTGACTGACACATCAGCTGAGCAGTCCGTGGATGAAGCGGTGGTCGTTGAACGGGTTAAGAAACTTGTCGCCAGTGGGGCCCCCATCAAGTCCGGGAACTGATTCAGAGTGCTCTGAAACGGCTGTCTGGCAAAGGAGGCCCAGTCAAACACATCACCAAGACTGACAAGTATCACCTTAGTTTCGAGGCGAAGAGGAGGTGGGAATCTGCGGCAGCCTCATATCTGCTTGATCAAGAAGTCATCGAAGCGGACCTTGCAGCAGAGTACTCGCGGTCCGAAGGACGAGGGCCAACACTGTCGGGTACAGGGAAAGCATTGAGGCAGGCCTTGGAAGCTCTGTTTATGGAGTCTGGTGAAGATTTCGCCGCAGCCGTTGTGACCGATGACGCAGGACTTGTTCTCCAGACCATTCATGACCGTCTAGAGAGCCTTGCTCAGCGCGGTCGTTTGGCTGGCGGACTGGACCTGGAACAAGCAGCTAAATCAATAGATGCTGTCATGAGCAACCCGTCCTGGGAAGCCCAGAGGCACATGGTGCGCGTGTTGGACGCCTACACACTTTTGGCATTCTTGCAGCAGACGCCCGATGTTCAGAAGGCCTTCTCCAAGGTGCTCAGCGAGGCGCGAATCTGGCTCGACACCACGGCGGTGCTTCCCCTTCTTGCTGAGACGTTGATTGACGATCCGGAGAGGCGCCCGCAGACCACGCTCTTGAACGCGGCATGGAGCTCTGGAGTCAAGCTGTTCGTCACGAATGGCGTTATCAACGAAATCGTCTCGCATATGAATCGCTCACTTGCGTGTTCCCATACTCCAAGTGCCACATGGGAAGGCAACATTCCTTACCTCTACTCGGCCCATGCACTCACTGGGCGAGGCGATGGTGCCTTCGCGGAGTGGGTAGACGGCTTCAAAGGAGATGTGTTCCCCGAGCAAGACGTTCAGGACTACTTGGAAGAGCATCACCACATCAAACTTCACGATCTGGAGGGCGAAGCCGACAAAGCGAGTACCGAGTTACGTTCCGTTGTAGAGGAACTGTTCAGGGAAGGACGTGCACAACGAGAGGATAGCTCCATCATTGATCTTCTCTCCCATAATGACATGGTGAGCGCCGTTGGTGTCATGCAATTGCGGACGGAGAGCAGACCAGCGCTTGGATACCAGGAGTGGTGGTTGACGCTTGATCACACTGCCTTCAAGCTCGGACCGCGGCTCAGAGAGTGGCTCGGAAAGGACGCTCCCCAGTCTCCGGTGCTTAGTCCTGACTACCTGTCGCAGCTGCTCCGACTGGGACCCTTGCGGAAATCTCTCGTCGACGACAATCTGCCCGTCTCTGTCGACCTGTCGACGTTGCAGAACCTCCCGCCTCAGTTGATCCAGTTGGCGCGGGAAACGAGGGAGTCCTGTGCCGGGTTTGATGAGTTACGCACCCGACGTGAAGTTCGGGATGCCATTCATCGGGCCCAGACGACGTTTCGCCAAGGTGCGGACTATGGCGGCATGACTCGTCAGCCCGTCAAAGCTGCAATCCAGAGCCAGGTTTCCTGACACGGACAGAGCCGGTATCAAGGGAGCTAGCGAGGTGCCACCTCCTGGGGCGGAAGTCGCGTAGGTCTCATTTCCTGAGACTTTCGGACCTCGCTAGCCCGCCCATGTCATGCCGTTTGTGGGTTATGACAAGGACTTTCAGCACATGGGGCAGGGTTGTGGCTTTTTCTCGTAGGGTCCACCCTGTCAGCCAGGACGGTGATGTGACGCGAAGGCAATCGTGCACTAGCCTGGTGCACGAATTCGTCCAGTGTTGGCCCGACCTCGGCGATCTTCCTCATCCACTGGATGTTGCGGCGCGACCACCCGTTCATTCCCGGGAACTCGGTCTGAAGATCGGCCGCAGTCATGTCAACGACCTTTGTGCCCCAACTCGACTCACGTTGGCGCTCGATGATGTCGTCCCCGATGGACCAGTAAAGGCGCATGACCTCAGCGTAGGCCGCTCGGGCAGCGCGGAACTGGGTCGCTCGGACTCTGGCCTTGGCGTCAGCAATCCACTCGGCATTGCCGACGGGCGCGACGTCGAGATCGCGGATCATGTCTCGGTCTGGCAGGGGCATGAGGCGTCAATTTCCTTTCAACGACTGCTCACCCACGAGCCACTGACAAAAACCTGACACCATCAACCATTCAAGTTCCACTCGAGAAAGGCATGCTCGTCGTCGAAGTGACAGCCCACAGCACCACATCCCTCGCAAGGGCCTTGCCAAATCAGTCTGCGGCTACCAGATGGTGACGCGTTCCTCGGGTGCGAGCCACATGCCGTCGCCGGCGTGCACGTCGAAGGCGTCGTGGAAGGCGTCGAGGTTGCGGGCCACCTGGTTGCAGCGGAACTCGTCAGGCGAGTGCGGGTCGGTGGCGACCTGCTGCCGCAAGGCTTCGTCGCGGCGCTTGGTGCGCCACGACAGCGCCCACGCGCGGAAGAACTCCTGGGCGTCGCCGGGGGCGTGGTCGCCGCGCTCGCAGGCGCGCTGCCAGGCCTGGTAGGCGATGCCGAGGCCGCCGAGGTCGCCGATGTTCTCGCCGAGCGTCAACTCGCCGTTCACGTGCACGTCGGGTAGCTGGGCGGGGCACAGCGCCGAGTACTGGGCGACGAGCGAAGCCGTTCTGGCCTCGAAGGCGGCCCGGTCCTGTGGCGTCCACCAGTCGCGCAGGCGGCCGTCGCCGTCGGCGGTCGAGCCCTGATCGTCGAAGCCGTGGCCGATCTCGTGGCCGATGACCGCGCCGATGGCGCCGTAGTTGGCGGCGTCCGTCGCGTCCGGAGAAAAGAACGGTGCTTGCAGCATGGCGGCGGGAAAGACGATCTCGTTGCGCAACGGATGGTAATAGGCGTTGACGGTTTGGGGCGTCATGAGCCATTCCCACGTGCGGATGGGGCCGTCGAGCTTGCTCAGTTCGTCGTCGACGAGGAAATCGGTCGCCGTCAGCACGTTGTCGATGAGGCCGCCGTCGAGCGTCAGCCCGTCGTACGACTTCCAGACGTCCGGGTAGCCGATCTTCGGCGTGAAACCGTCGAGCTTGTGCAGGGCCTCGGCTTTGGTAGCGTCGGTCATCCAGTCAAGTTTCGTGATGGAGGCCCGGTAGGCGTCGATCAGGTCGCCGACGAGCTGCGTCATGCGCGCCTTCGATGTCTCCGGGAAATGCTCCTTCACATAAAGTTGCCCGACGGCCTCGCCGAGTAGGCCTTCGACTAGGTCGATGCCGCGTTTCCAGCGCGGTTTGAGCGCCGGGATGCCCTGCAGCACCGTCCCGTAGAAATCGAAGCGAGCGCGGACGAACGGTTCGGGCAGGAAGGGCGACATGCTCGAAATGAGCGTCCAACGTGCCCACTCACGCCAATCGCCAAGCCGGGACGGCGTCAGCAGGCGGGCGAGCCCCTCGAAGTAGGACGGCTGCGCCACCACGATCGTCTCCTGTGCCGGCACATCTGCTGCGCGCAGCAGGACCGTCCAGTCGACGCCGCCCGCCGCCCAAGCGTCCTCGGACAGCGGGTTGTACATGTCGACCAGGTCACGAGTGCGCACCTTGTCCCAATGTTGGGCCGCGACGGCCGTCTCCAGCCCAACGATCGTGTCCGACGCGCTGGCGCTCACGCCAGCCGTGGCGAGCGTGCGGTCCACGTGCTCACGATAAGCGGTGAGCACGCTGGCATGCTCGGGCAGGCGGTAGTACTCCTCGTCGGGCAGGCCAAGCCCGTCCTGGTTCGCGAACAAGACGTACTGCGACGGGGCGCCCGGGTCGACGTCGACCTCCAGTTCGACGGGGGAGCCGGTGCCTCGCCGGAGCGACCGGCCGAAGTAGGCGAGCAGGTCGTCGATGGTGGCGATGGCGTCGATCTCGGCGAGCAGGGGGCGCAAGGGCTCCAAGCCAGCCGCGTCGATCGCCTCCGTGTCCATGAATGAGCTGTATAGCCGTTCGATGGTGGCGGCCGTCGTGCCGGCCGGCGAACCAGAGAGACCTTCCACGATGTTGCGGATGGCGACTTCCGCCTCGTCCCGCAGGGTGATGAAGGCGCCGGCGGTCGAACGGTCGTCGGCGATGGGGGCTTGCCTGAGCCATGTGCCGTTCACGTGTCGGAAAAGGTCGTCTTGCGGGCGAACTGATGGGTCGAGATCGAAAGATGCAGTCACCTCCCCAGAGTATCTGGGCCCGCTATCCGGGGGCGATTCCGTACCGTGGCCTGTTCTTGGATGACGGTGCCCGCAGGATGTGGTTGGGCCGTAAAGAGAGCTCAAGCTTGGTGCACATCCAACCGGTTGGGCGGCGAACGGCGCGGAGGGCGATCGCATGAGACTGCGTGGCGCCGCGCAGGTGGATGGCGACTTCGATGACCCCTTCGGTCGGCGACTGCACCCGCAGTGAGTGGATGTGGAGGCGTTCGACGGGCGACGTCTGGCGCAGGTGCTCGACGAGGTGGACGACCGACGGGACGAATTTGCTCCGCAATTGCGAGGTGGGACGCAGTCCGGAGAGCGCTTCCACCGCGGCGATGGCGATGATAGCCGCCATTCTGCGCGACTCTATGTCGACCGGTTGTTCGTAGGAAGGAGCAGGCGGGCCGTCGTCGTTGGGCAGCGTCGGCTGGGCGGGGCCCGCGGCCAGGGGGATGGGTGGTAGCACCCTTCTGGTTTGCGGACCGCGCAGATACAACCACCGGCAATGCGGAGGCTCGTTGGAAGTCGGTGCGGGTGTCATATCGCTCCTTCCGTGGGGGATGGCACACCTGAAATGGCGGAGACATCCTCGGATGTCTCTGTATCGGTTGACGATCACTTTGCCTGACGGCGAGATGGTCACAACAGGACGGGACAAGGAATTGTGGATAACTTTTTGCTGCCCACAACTACGGCTCGCATGGCCCGTTCCGGCGCCTGTCACCCACCGTGGTCGGAGAGGTGCAAGGCGACCCGGCGTGTCGTGTCGTGAGACAATCGTCCTCGTGGCAAAGAAGAATCTGGTTTTGCATGTGGCGAACCTGTCGAAGTCGTTTGGTCCCGTCGTTATCGTCGACAACTTCAATCTCGATGTTCACGAGGGCGAAGCTGTCGCGCTGACCGGACGCAACGGTGCGGGCAAGTCGACGATCTTGCGTTGCATCGTCGGCGCCGACCGTCCCGATTCCGGCACTGTGGAAATGAACGGCATCCCCATGCGCGAGACGGATCCGCTGATCCGGCGCGACGTCGCCACCGTCATCGACGACCTCGACTTCTTCCCTGACCTCTCCGTCGTCGAGCACCTGGACCTTCTGGCCCGGGCGCACGGCATTCCCGACTCGGACGACGCCGTCGACGAGGTGCTCGCCGAGGTGCAGCTCGTGCCCCAGTCGGGCCAGCTGCCGGGCACGCTTTCGTCCGGTCAGCGTCGCCGGTTGGCGCTCGCGACCGCCTTCGTCCGGCCACGCAAACTGCTGGTGCTCGACGAGCCCGAGCAGCGCTTGGACGTCGAAGGAGTCGAATGGCTGACTGCCCGGCTCATCGCCGAACGGCAGCGCGGGCTGGCCATCGTCATGGCGAGCCACGAGCCGATGTTGGTCGAGAAAGTGGCGACGCGCGTCATGCGTCTCAGCGGCGCCCACGAACGGACCGACGATGAGTAAGAAGTCCCGCAAGCTCATTAACGCGCAGGCGGCGGCCGCCGAGGAGCCCGTCACGCCGGCGGACTCCGAAGCTGCGGACGTGGAGCCCGAGGCGGACGAGAACGGGTACGACTTCTTCTTCCTGCCCGATGAAGAGCCCGTCGAAATGGACGAGCGTGATCTCCACGATCTGATGAAGCTGTGGCGCCACGGCCGCGCCACGCGGACCATCTGGCAGGCGTTGTCCGACGGCTACATCGTGCTGTTCGCGGTCGTGATGCTCGGCGCGATGATCGTGAACGTCATCATCAATGCTCAGACGGGCATGGCGGGTTGCACCAGCGAGTCGTGCCAGGTCAGCCGCTTGTTCCTGCCGTCGGCCGCCGTCGTGGCCTGTTTCGCGCTGTCCCTCATGGTCTCCCAGCTCTTCGGACCCGTGCTCGCCTCGTCCGCCGAGGGCTTCTGGCTCATGGACGCACCCATCGGCCGTGATCGACTGCTGCGACGGCGCATGGCCTTGCCGGTCGTGGCCGCGGGCGTCATCGCCTTGGCGCTGGTCGCCTTGGTGGCCGCGTTGTCCGGCATGACCGTGCTGGAAGTGGTGCTGTGGGCGGTGGCGGCCGGTATCGGCAGCGCCGCGCTCATGGTGTTCGCCGCGTTCGAGCAGACGCACGAGCGCACGGTCGTCATCAAACTGTTGGAGGGGCTGTTCGCTTTCGTCGCGGTGGTGATTCTGCTGGCCGTCGTGTCCATCGCCGTGGGCTGGTTGCCGTTCACTGTGTTGCCGATGACGGTCGCGACGTGGATCGTCGGCGCGCTGGCCGCGGTGGCGATCATCGGCCTCGTGCTCGGCCTCGTCGGCGCGCTGCGCCGTCTGCACCTGATCCGCCGGGCGCGCCTGGTGAGCGCCGGGTCGCTGGTGGCCGGCATGCAAGGTGCCATGTTCGCGCTCGACTTCGGGCTCATCCGCGACATCCTGGTCGAACGTCGCATGATCGAGAAGGGCCATGTGCGGCCGACGCGAGGCCGTGGCGTGGGGCTGGCGGCGCTCGTCTGGCGTGACATCGAACGGGTCGCCCGCAACCCGAAGCCGCTCATCGGTGTGCTGCTCGCTCTCTTCGTGAGTTACGCGGTCGATGCGCTCGGCCTCAGTGAACTCAGCCCCTTCATCAGCGGCTTGGCGCTCATGGCCGCCCTCGTGCCGTTCCTGGGCAGCTTGCGCGTGCTGACAAGGACGAGCGGGCTGCTCCGCATGCTGCCGTTCAAGACGTCCGAAATACGGCAGGCGTCCATGCTGGTGCCGCTCATCTTCGCGGCGATCTGGGGCGTCTTGTCGGTGCCCGCATTCGTCGGCATCAGCGAGGCGGGCGCCGATCGCACGCTGAGCGACGGCGTGATCGCCGCCGCCGTGACGGCTTTGGCCGGCTGGCTCGGCGCCGTTCGTTGGGTGACGGCCAAGAAGGTCGACTTCGGCGTGCCGATGCTCGCGACCTCGACAGGCGCCATGCCGCCGACGCTGATCTTCAACCTGTTCCGCGGCTTCGACATGGTGGCGCTCATCACGGCGCCGCTCATTCTCCACGCGCCGTGGTGGTTGTCCGTCCTGCTCGCCCTCATCGTGTTCATAGTGCTGCGCGGAACGTTCGACATGGACCAGATGCGCGCGGAGCAGGAACAGGCGCAGAAGCAGATGCAGGCGGCCAAAGTCGGCAATTCTGGGCCCAAGACGAAGATCCCACGGCCCACGCGATAGGGAAATGCTCGTTCGGTCATTCTCCGTGCCGACTGGGGGATCGAGTCGATAGGCTGGCTTCCATCGGAAGCTCTAGCAGGAGGCACACATGGAAGTCATCATCTGTCCGAACGCACGGCGAGTCGGCGAAATCGGCGCCGCCAAGGTTGCGCGAATCGCGCAAGCGGTCGGGTCATCGGTGGTGATCGGTGTGGCGACGGGATCGTCTCCGTTGGACGCCTATGCGGCGCTGGCGGACATGGTCGAGAAGGGCGAGATCGACCTGTCGGACGCGTCGGTCTTCGCGCTGGACGAGTACGTCGGCATGCCGTACGACAATCCGGAGAGCTATCACGCGGTCATCAACAGGACGGTGACAGTGCCGTTGGGCCTCGATCCGGCGCGCGTGCACGTGCCGGACGGCGCGTCGGCCGAGTTGTCCACCGCCGGTCAACGCTATGAGGACGCCATCAAACAGGCGGGCGGCGTCGACGTCCAGATCCTCGGTGTCGGCTCCAACGGCCACATCGGCTTCAACGAGCCCACCTCGTCGTTGTCGTCCCGGACACGCATCAAGACGTTGTCCGAGCGCACCCGTCAGGACAACAAGCGTTTCTTCTCGTCGATCGACGAGGTGCCGAGGCATTGTCTCACACAGGGGCTCGGCACCATCATGGATGCCCGCAACGTCGTGTTGATGGCGACCGGCCCAGGCAAGGCTGAGGCGGTCGCGGCGATCATCGAGGGGCCGGTCCGCGCGATGTGGCCCGGGTCCATCTTGCAGTTGCATCAGCACGCGACCATCGTCATCGACGAGGATGCGGCCGCTGATCTGACGATGACCGACTATTACAAGACGACCTACGCCAACCTGCCCGACTGGCAACGTTTGGACGTGTGACATGACGATGCTCCTGTGGGGGGACCGGGCACTGCTGCCTGGGCGCGACGACCTGTGCGAGGCGTGGGTCGAGGTGGACGGCGAGCGGATCGTCGGCGTCGGCCAGGGCGCCGCTCCACGAACGCCGGACGTTGTCGTGAACGACGGCCGGGTGCTCGCGCCCGGGTATGTGGACGTCCACTCGCATGGCGGTGGGACGGCGGCGTTCGGCACGAGCGATCCGCGCGACGTAGAGACGGTGCTCGCCACGCATCGGGCGCACGGCACGACGACGATGGTGGCCTCGCTCGTCACCGCGTCGCTCGCTGAGCTGACGAGGCAGGTCGACCTGCTCGCCGACTTCGTGCGGGACGGCCGGCTCGCGGGCGTCCATCTGGAAGGACCGTGGCTCTCGTCCCAGTACAAGGGCGCGCACGACCCCGCGTTGTTGTGCGATCCGTCTCCGGAGACGGTCGGCGCGCTGCTCAAGGTGGGTGGCGGCGTCGTCCGCATGATCACGTTCGCTCCGGAACGTGCCGGGGCGATGGCGAGCATCCGGCTCGCCGCTGACCATGGCTGCGTCGCGGCGCTGGGGCACACCGCCGCTGACTATGCGACGGCGGTCGCCGCGATCGACGCCGGCGTGACCGGCGCGACGCACCTGTTCAACGCGATGCCGCCGCTGCTGCACCGCGCGCCCGGCCCGGTGCTCGCCCTGTGGTCGGCGCCGCAGGTGTGGGTGGAGCTGGTGTGCGACGGCATTCACGTGAACACCAACCTCATCTCGTGGGTGATGGAGACCGTTCCCGGCCGCGTGGTGCTCGTCACCGACGCGATGGCCGCGGCCGGTGCCGCCGACGGCGACTATCTGTTGGGCGAGCTTCCCGTCGAGGTGCGGGACGGCGTGGCTCGGCTCGCCGGACAGGACACCATCGCTGGCTCGACGCTCACCCTCGACCGCGCGGTGCGCGTGGCGGTGGGGGCCGGCGTGCCGCTGGCACAGGCGCTGCGCAGCGCGACCGAGCATCCGGCGGACTATCTGTCGCTGCCCGACGTGGGCAGATTCAAGGTGGGCAGCCGGGCCGACGCCGTGGTGCTCACGCCAAGCTTGGATGTCGAACGCGTCCTGTGGCGCGGAGAGTGGGCGTAGCCCTCGCCTGATCCGCCCAGATCGAGAGCCGAGCGGGCTTGCTCATTCGACCGAGATGATGGGGAGCGTGGGCGTGGGAGCAGCCCGGTCACGTTTGATACGCGCCTGCTCAACCAAACACGTTGAGCAGGCGACACGTACGGCGAACGTGAGACTGGCGTCCGTCTCGAACCCGTGGCGTGCGTGGGCGGTCCTGCTCACCTGCTGGCTTTTCTGTGGCTGGGCTGCGGTCGCAAGCCCAGCGCTTCCCGCATCGGGTGGTGACGTCGAAGGGGGCGGCCCCCTTTTCTCCGGGCTGGTGCCCGGTTTACCGCCGACCGGGGCCGGGCCGCATCACAAACTAAGCGCCTCCCGCATCGGGATGAGTTTCGCTTGGGTCTCGGCGTATTCGTCGGCGGGAACGGAGCCGTCCACGATGCCGCAGCCCGCGTAGAGGCGGATGCTCTGACGCGCGTCAGGGGCGATCTGGCCGCAGCGCAGGGCGATGGCGAACTCGCCGTCGCCGCTGGCGTCCTGCCAGCCGACGGGGCCCGCGTAGCGGCCACGGTCGAGGTGTTCGAGCTCGGCTATCGTCTCACGGGCGGTCGTCGTCGGCGTCCCGCAGACGGCGGCGCTCGGGTGCAAGGTGGCGGCCAGTTCGAGGGCGCTCGCCCCGTTGCGTACTGTCCCCGTCACGTCCGACGCGAGGTGCAGGACATTCGGCAGTTGGAGCACCGAGGGGGAGTCGGGCACGTTCATCGCCGTGCAGAACGGTGCCAACGCGGCCGCCACCGACTCGACCGCCAGTCGATGCTCGACCAGGTTCTTCGACGACTGCGAGAGGGCTTGGGCGAGCGCCCGGTCGAGCCCGTCTTCGCCCTCGCGGCGAATCGTCCCGGCGAGCACCCGCGACATGGCGAGTCCGTGATCGCGCCGCACGAGCATCTCCGGGGACGCGCCGACCAGTCCGTCGAGGTGGAAGGTCCAACACATCGGGTAGGCGGACGACAGCTCGTGGACGAGGCGCCGCGTGTCGATGGGGGTGGCGGTGAGCACGTCTTCGGCACGGGCGAGCACCACTTTCGTGAACGTGTCGTCCAGGCGGCGCAGGGCCTCGTGGACGGCGGCCTGCCAGCCGGTCGCGTCCAAGGACGCGGGGGAGGAGCCGACGGCCGGTCGAGCCGGTGTCTGGCGCGTCAGCGAGGCTGCCGCGTCGGCCGGAGGGAGATCGTCGAGTGTCGTGCTCGCGGATGTCGTCACGACGGTGGGGGAATCGTCTTCGTGCGTGGCGCGCACGGCAGGCGCCATCAAACGGGCGTCGGTCAGGCTCTTGTCGCTCACAGGCGCGACGCGGGTGAGCCAGGCCTGTCCGTCGCGTCGGCCGACGATGGTCTCGGGCACGACGAACACGGACGCTGCCCGTGTGTGGCCAGGATCGAACGCCAGCGAACCGAACATGAGCGGTCCGGTGCCGCGCACGTCAGGCAGCTCATTGGCGACGTCCATCGCCGACACCAGGTCTTGCCACCACGCGTCGGCGGTGATCGCGTCGCCATGGGTCGTGAACCGGGCGGCCTCGCCGAGCCCGATCATCCCGTCACCGTTGCGGAGCCACGCGATGCCGTCGGCGACGGGCAGGAGGGCATCGAGCGAGCCGGGGTCGTCGATGGCGATGGTCTTGGCGTGGAGACGGTCTTGGCGCACAACTTGCACGTGGGCAGGATAGCTGCTCGTGGCAAGGCGGGGAGGCTGTGGTGTACCGTTGTGCTGCTGCTCGTTGGTGAGCGTCCGCGGTGTGGTAGAGCGCGGGGTGGGCACGTCCGGAACGTCAATTTCCGTAACCGACCCACTCTGAACTAAACTCATCCGGGCTTGGGGC
>QMCE01001548.1_pt1 | contig 14248 bp, 9 predicted proteins | sample 1821851 | NCBI WGS metagenome assembly QMCE01 (sample SAMN09453174, study PRJNA476694) | Termite gut metagenome, whole genome shotgun sequencing project. | isolation source: worker | host: Odontotermes sp. | place: South Africa:Pretoria | collected 2016-01-28 | reverse complement strand
GGCCGAAACGTCGTTCGCGCTGGGTGAAGGACCGCAGGGCCCGCAGGAAGTCCACCCGCCGGAAGTCCGGCCAGAGGGCCTCACAGAAGTAGAACTCGGAATGGGCCGACTGCCAGATCAGGAAGTCAGACAGGCGTTGCTCGCCCGAGGTCCGGATGATCAGATCGGGATCCGGCTGGCCGGCGGTGTAGAGGTGGTCGGCGATCTGCTCGATCTCCAGGGTCTTGGACAAGTCGTCGAGGGTGGTTCCCTTCTGGGCCTCCTCGGCCAGGAGGGAGCGGAAGGCGTCCCGCAACTCGTGACGGCCGGCGTAGGAGACCGCCACGTTGACGTGCATCCCCGGCCGGTCCACCGTCGGGTCGGCCGCCGACCGCAGAGCCTGGGCGATCCCCTCCGGCAGCAGGTCGAGGGCCCCCACGATCTGGATCGGCCATCTCCCCTGGTCGGCCAGGGACCGCACCAGGTCGACGATGACGTCGAGCAGGGGGCGGACCTCCTCAGCCGGACGGTCCAGGTTGTTGGGCGACAGGACCCACAAGGTGACGACCTGGATGCCGACCTCGTCGCACCAGGAGACGAACTCCTTCAGACGGTCGGCGCCGGCCTCGTAGCCGGCCACCAGGGTCTCCCCTGGCGCGTTCAACCGGGCCCACCGTCGGTTGCCGTCGGCCATCACCGCCACATGGCGGGGCAGACGGTCCCGGTCCAGGCTGGCCAGCAGACGGCGCTCGTAGGTCGAGTAGAGGAGGCCGGAGGGATGCAGCCGCCGTCTCGACCTTGACCGCGCAGTGCCGTGTTTCACGGCCACGATTCTATCGGTTCCACCACCGGGGCGCCGGACCGGGCGCGCAGAAGGACGGCCCGGCGGGGACACCACGCCCAGGGGCACATCCGCCGCCGGACCGGGCGCAGGGGGCAGACGTCCGGGATTGTCAGCGCGGAAACCGGCGGAGACGACCTTCCCTACGGTATCGTAACTTATGGAATTCTTCAGGAGTCCTGGCCAGGTCAGATGGCAGCAGTCGACCGGCCATCCTCCCCCAAGCAAGGAGCACGATGAACCCGGCCACCGCATCCCCCGACCGCGCCCCTCAGGACCCGGCGGGTCCGACCCCCTCCCCTTCGACGGAGCCGGAAACCAAGCCCCGACTGCGGGGCTGGCTCCACGCCGCCACGGTCCCCCTGCTCGGCGCCGGCATCATCGTCCTGATCGCCACCGCCCCCGGCGGCGGCGCCAAGGCGGCCCTGGCCATCTATCTGGCCTGCGCCCTCCTCTTGTTCGGCAACTCAGCGACCTACCACATCGGCCACTGGAGCCCCGCCGTCAAGGCGGTCCTGCGCCGGATCGACCACTCCAACATCTACCTCTTCGTCGCCGGCACCTACACCCCCTTGGCCGTCATCCTCTTGAGCGGCAGCTCCCGGATCGTCCTCTTGTCCCTGATCTGGGGGCTGGCCGTCGCCGGGGTCCTCTTCCGGGTCCTCTGGCTGGGCGCGCCCCGCTGGCTCTACACCGCCATGTACATCGTCATGGGCTGGGCCGCCCTCTGGTGGCTGCCCCAATTCGCCCGCCAGGGCGGCGTGGCCATCATCGTCCTGATCCTGGCCGGCGGCGTGGTCTATTCGGCTTCCATGAGGTCTTCCACGCCTGCACGGTCGTCGCCGCCTGGTGCCACTGGACCGCCGTCCTCCTGGCCGTGCGCCGACTCGCCTGACAGGACGGGGCATGCCCGATCCGACTGCCGATCCGAACGACCCGATGCCGGTCATCTCGCCTGACAGGGCCGGGGCGAGCCCGATCCGCCCGAGGACGACCGGTCAGGCGGCCGCGTCCGCCGCCTGTGCGGACTGGGCCCGGATGACGCCCTCCCTGGCTGTCAGAATCAGACGCCGCAGGGCTGGCAGCCTGGCGCCGAGCCGGTCGAGCCAGAAGTCCGTCATTTGCAGGAGGTCGACCTCAGGGTCGTCGACTGCGAAGATCGGGAAGGCCATTTCGACGATGTTCTGCGCCATCTCCCGGCTCCGGGTCACCCAGACCTGTTCGATCTGGGCGAAGTACTCGATGGCGAACTGACGCAGGAGGGTCGGATCGCTCACCCGGGTGAAGGCCGTCAAGATGTTGCGCTGGGCCGCGTTGGAGATCGACTCGTCGAAGACCGCCAGCCTCCAGGCCCGCTGCTTGGCTTCGAGGGTGGGAAGAGCCGCCCGGGCGCCGGCCGCGCTCTCCTGACCGGACAGGGTCGGGTCCGCCTCCAGTTCGGCGGCGATGTCCGCCTCTGCCCGGACGCCGGCGGCGACCAGATCGGTCAACAGCTCCCACCTCAGGCCGGTGCCGACCACCAGACCCTCCATGGCCGAGCCACCGTCCAGGACCTCAGCGACAAAGCCCAGTTGTGTGGGATTGCAGGCCAGGGCGGCGAAGGCCTTGAAGAACTGCAACTGCTGGTCGGACCCCGGGTCGGCCCGCATCGCCAGGGCCACCAGACGGGCCGCCGCGTCGTCCTGGATGTCACGACGGTTCCCCGGCGCGACATAGAGACGGATGGTCTGCTGCAGGCGGGTCAGCAGGGACTGGGTGGTGGTCGAGGAGGTCTCCCGCTCGATCGAGTTCAGCACCAGGTCGACGTAGTCATGGGCCGGCAGCTCGCCGTCGCGCAGGCTGTCCCAGAGCAGGCCCCAGACCAGGGCCCTGGTCAAGGAGTCCTTGATCCGGCTGAGCACCCGGGGCAAGGCCCGGCGGCTGGCGTCGTCCAGCCGGAGCTTGGCGTAGGCCAGATCCCCGTCGTTGACGATCAGGAGGTCGGGGATGACCTGACCGGCCAGCTCCGGCAGTTCGGTCGCGGCGCCGTCGACGTCCACCGCCTTCGACCAGATCCTGGTCATGCCGTCGTCGTCGAGCGCGTAACCGGCCACCCCGATGTGATGGGGCCTGAGACTGGGCTGGATCGAGATGGCCGGCAGGTCACGGTGGGGGATGGCGCTGAAGGCCGAGTAGACCGCCGGCACCTCTTGGGCGATGGTGACCTTCTCGTACACCCCCTCCGGGCGTTCGAGGGTGACCGGGCGCAGCAGGGTCACGCCGGCCTCCTCCAGCCAGACCTTCGACCAGGCGCCCAGGTCACGCCCGGAGGCGGCCTCGACCTCGGACAGGAAGTCGTGCAGGGTGGCGTTGCCCCAGGCGTGCTTGGTCAGGTAGGAGTGCACACCCTGGAGGAACTCCGCCTGCCCGACCCAGGCGACCAGCTGCTTGAGGACCGAGGCGCCCTTGGCGTAGGTGATCATGTCGAAGTTGACCTCGACGTCGGCCAGGTCACGGATGTCGGCCACGATCGGGTGGGTCGTCGGCAACTGGTCCTGCTGGTAACCGGTGAGCTTGCGGACGGCCAGGAAGTCGGTCCAGGCCTCGGGCCAACGGGTGTTGGCGGCGGCGAGATGGCTCATGAACTCGGCGAAGGACTCGTTGAGCCAGAGGTCGTTCCACCACTTCATCGTCACCAGATCGCCGAACCACATGTGGGCCTGCTCGTGGAGGATGGTGTTGGCCCGGGAGTCGACCTGGGCCTGGACCGGCGTCGACCGGAAGACGTAGCGGTCCTCGGTCAAGGTGACGGCCCCGATGTTCTCCATGGCGCCGGCGTTGTACTGCGGCACGAAGGCCTGATCGTACTTGGCGTAGGGGTAGGGCACGCCGAAGGCCTGCTCGTAGAAGCCGAAACCCCGCTTGGTGACGTCGAAGATCTCCTCAGGGTCGAAATAGTGGGCCATCGACTCCCGCACGAAGGCGCCCAGCGGGATCTCCCGACCGTCGGTCGAGGTGTAGGAGTCGCTCCAGCGATGGTAGGGCCCGGCGATGACCGCCGTCAGGTAGGAAGACATGACCGGGGTCGGCTCGAAGTCCCAGCGGGCGACGCCCTCGACCGGCGAGCCGGCCGGCCCATAGGGCACCGGCTGGGGCGTCGGCTGGTTCCCGATCACCGTCCAGTGGGAGGGCGCGATGACATGGAAGACGAAGCGGGACTTCAGGTCGGGCTGCTCGAAGGAGGCGAAGACCCGCCGGGCGTCGGCCACCTCGAACTGGGTGTAGGTGTAGGTCTGGCCGTCCACCGGGTCGGTGAAACGGTGGAGGCCCTCACCGGTGTGGGAGTAGGCCGCCCGAGCCACCACGACCACCCGGTTCTCCGCCTTGAGACCCCTCAACTGGATGCGCGAGTCCTGGAAGACCTCGGCCGGATCGAGTTCCACCCCGTTGAGGGTGACCCGGTCGACGCCGGGCGCGATCAGGTCCAGGAAGGTCTGAGCCCCGGGCTCGGCGCAGTCGAAGTCGATGACGGCGGTCGAGGGGAAGGTCTCCCCCTCGGCGGTCAGGTCGAGGGTGATGTCGTGGCCCCGGACCCTGATCAGGCGGGACCTCTCCTCCGCTTCCTCGCGTGTCAGATTGTACCCAGGCATTGCTCCATCCTTCCCCGGCCGGGACCGGTCGCTGCGACGGTCAGTCTATTCTCGCAGGTCCGTCCGATCCACCGCCAGGATCGGATCGCACCAAGACGTCCTAATGCGCGAAGTCGCCGCCACTGCGGAAGCCCGAGTCGGGGTTGTCGACGAAACGCGACATCCGGCCCTGGAAGATCACGTTGACGGTGTCGGTCCGGCCGTTGCGGTGCTTGGCGATGATCAGGTCGGCCTCGCCCGGATGGTCCTCCTTGTTGTAGAAGTCGGCCCGGTGGAGCAGGATGACGACGTCGGCGTCCTGCTCCAGCGAGCCGGACTCACGCAGGTCCGACAGCAGGGGCTTCTTGTCGGCGCGGGCCTCCGTCCCACGGTTCAACTGGGAGATGGCGATGACCGGGATGTCCAGCTCCTTGGCCATCAGCTTGATCTGGCGCGAGAACTCCGAGACCTCCAACTGCCTCGACTCCACCTTGCGCCCGGAACTCATCAACTGGATGTAGTCGATGACGACCAGCTTCAGGTCGTGGTGCTGCTTGAGGCGGCGGGCCTTGGCCCGGATCTCCATCATCGTCAGGTTCGGCGAGTCGTCGATGAAGAGCGGCGCCGTGCTCAAGGAGGAGGTCACCTGGGAGAGATTGTCCCAGTAGTCTTCCAGGCGGCCCGTCCGGATGTTCTCCAGGGGCACCGAGGCCTCGGCCGACAGCAGCCGCATCATGATCTCGGAGGCGCTCATCTCCAGGGAGAAGATGGCCGTCGTCATCTTGTTGTGGACCGCGGCGTTGCGGGCGAAGTCCAGGGCCAGGGTCGACTTGCCGATGGCCGGGCGGGCGGCCACGATGATCATCTGCCCCGGGTGCAGGCCGTTGGTCAGGGCGTCCAAGTCGGTGAAGCCGGTGGGCACCCCGGCGAAACGGCCGCCGTGGGAGGCCAGGGCGTCCATCTCGTCCCAGGTGATCTGCAAGAGCTCGGAGACCCGGCGGTAGTCCTCGCCGGCCGTCCCTTCGGTCACCTCGTAGATCGTCTGCTGGGCTTGGTCGACGATCCCGTCGATGTCGCCCTGGCCGGCGTACCCCAGCTGGGCGATCCGGATCGAGGCGTCGACCAGGCGGCGCAGGATGGCCTTCTCCCGGACGATCTCGGCGTAGTAGCTGGCGTTGGCCGCGATCGAGACCGCCGCCAGCAGGTCGTGGATGTAGACGTGGCCGCCGACGCGGGCGATCTCCCCCTGTTTGGTCAGCTCGGCCGCCACAGTGATGGCGTCGGCCGGCTCGCCCCGGCTGTAGAGGTCGAGGATGGTGTCGAAGATGAGCTCATGGGCCGGCCGGTAGAAGTCGTTGCCCCGGAGGATGCCCATCACGTTGGCGATGGCGTCCTTGCTCATCAGCATGGCGCCGAGTACGGACTGCTCGGCGGCCACGTCCTGGGGCGGCACCCGATCCGGGGCCTCCTCTGGCGCATAGACGAACTCATGGGCGACGGGCACGAAAACCTCTCCTTCTCTTCAGACCGGCACCCACCGCTTTCACGCCTGGCCGACCGGTCGGACCGCCACCATCGAGAGGACCGGCCGACAGTCCGGATGACGGCTCTCGGGCGGATGCCCCTCGACGATGTCTCCATCGTCTGACACTTTAGGAGGCCGCTCGGACATTTTTCGGGGAGGATGTCGCTCAGGGAAACTTACCCGTCCCCGGCCATGGCGCCTAACCCATTCTGCACACCCTCCAGGGGTCGGAGTGTGGATAATTTCGGAAGTACGCTCAAAGTTATCCACAGCAGATGTGGACAAGTGGGGGCGAATCTGAGGAAAACCGATGAGACACACGCCACCACTTGGGCAGACGCTCTTCGTGGCCAAATTCGCCCGAATTCCGGAAAACCCACGCTCAAAACCCTCCTTTCCCAGCGGGCGGACCAGACCGGGGACCGTCCCCTCCGACTGCCCGGCGCCGGCCTCGTCGCCAAGCGGGAAAGGGACCGGCCCAAGTTATCCACAGAACTTGTCCACAGACTGTCGTCATGTAGATATTTCGACTTCTCGGCCCGGGCGGAACGGGCCCAAACCGGCGCCAGAGCGGGGCCCCACGCCGCCGACCGCCCGCCACCAAACCGCCAGTCCACCCCCCACCAACCGCCACCACTCCGGCCCGCCGCCCGGACCGGGCTTGGTAACATGGGGACCCAGAAGTGAAGGAGACCCCATGGAAACGACCTATCGCCTGTCGGGCATGACCTGTCAGCACTGCGTGGCCCATGTGACCGAAGAGGTCTCGGCCATCCCCGGAGTGACGTCGGTGGAGGTGTCCCTGGCCCAGGGCGCGATGACCGTGACCGCCGGCGAGCCGATCGATTTCGCCCTCATCCGCGAGGCCGTGTCCGAGGCCGGCGACTACGGCGTCGAGCCGGCCTGAGACCGACTTCCCACCCGCTCTCCCTCCCCCGATCCTAAGGTTTTCTCAGGATTTTCTTGGAATTCCGGCCGTCTTCGACTAAACTCGGTCCGGTCGTCGACATCCCTGGCGACCGGATGAGAAGGAGAACCGCGTGTCAGTCGTGAAGACGCTGATCGGGTCGACCATCGGCACCCTGGTCATCGCCATGTCGGGCTTCGGCGTCAATCTCGCCTTCGGCAAGGACATCACTTTGATGGTCGACGGTCAGGGCCAGGACCTGAGCGTCATCCAGGGCTCGGTGGCCGAACTGCTGGCCGACCAGGGCATCACCTTGACCGCTCACGACCGGGTCTACCCCGACCTCGACACCAAGATCAGCGACGCCATGACCGTCGAAGTGGACTATGGCCGCCCGATCGACCTGACGCTCAACGGCCAGCAGGGCACCTACTGGACCTACGCCACCACGGTCGACGGCGTCCTCAGCGGCCTGGGCCTGGGCGAGTCCTCCATCAAGGTCTCCGTGCCCCAGACCGCCGCCGTCTCCCGCGACGGCCTGAACCTGACGATCGACACCGGCTACGACGTCACCGTCACCGCCGACGGCCAGACCCTCAGCCTCCACGCCTTCGGCACCGTCGACAACGCCCTGGCCGAGGCCGGCCTGACCTGGGACGCCGACGATCTGCTGACACCGCCCGCCGGCACCGCCCTCAGCGACCAGCTGGCCATCTCCCTGGTCCGGGTCGACCAGCAGACCGTCACCCGCGACAGCCCGATCCCCTTCGACACCCAGAACTCTTCAGACCCCGACTCCCCCCAGGGCAAGGTCACGGTGGTGACCAAAGGCATCGACGGTCTCCTGACCGAGACGATCCTCCAGACCCTGCACGACGGCGCCGTCGCCGACGAGGTCGTCACCGGTCAAGCGGTCACAGCCGAGCCGGTCACCCAGGTCACCACGACGGGCACCAAGGTCCCCGAGACCCCGCCGGTGGTCCCGGCTGGCGACGCCCAGCAGATCGCCCACGACATGCTGCGGCAACGGGGCTGGGGCGAGGACCAGTTCTCCTGCCTGGTCAGCCTGTGGAACCGCGAGTCCGGTTGGCGGACCACCGCCGGCAATCGCCACTCCGGGGCCTACGGCATCCCCCAGGCCCTGCCTGGCTCGAAGATGGCCTCGGCCGGGCCTGACTGGCAGACCAACCCAGCCACCCAGATCACCTGGGGACTCGGCTACATCTCCGGACGCTACGGCACCCCTTGCGGCGCCTGGAGCTCCTTCCAGTCCAAGGGCTGGTACTGATCCCCACCGCTTGAACCAGGAGCGGCCCCGATCGGGGGCCGCTCTTTTTTTCGGCCCGGGAGCCGACGGACGAAGGATGAGGCCATGACGGCCGATCCCCCAAGGGACCGTCGTCACAGAAAAGGGAAAGGCCCCGAAGGGAAGGAAGCGGCTGGCCGGACGGCGTCTGACCGCCCCGGGAGCCAAGAGCGCGCCCAAAGGGACTTGAACCCCCAACCTTCTGATCCGTAGTCAGATGCTCTATCCATTGAGCTATGGGCGCTGGCAACTTCATCATTCTACCCTGAGCCCCTCGGGTCTGCCAAACTTCCCGGACTCGCCCTCGGTCCGGGAGGACGACCTCGGCAGGACCTCTCCTCCCTGGGCCGACGGCCTCCCCTCGCCCGCCGGGTGGACGAGACGGCGGCGAGCCGGCCGGCGCGGGGAGGGCCCGACGGCTGGGGGAGACGGGCCAAGACGCCTGTGGACAAGTCCCCACCGGGGTCCCGCCCCCACCAGACTGAGGCTGGCGCCCGCCACCATCGACCGGCCGCCGGAAAGGACCATCGTGTGGACCCTGGCCGCCGCCCTCCTAGGCCTCCTCGGCGGGGAAGGGACGCGACGCCGCCTGAACCGTCTGTCCTACCGGCTGGCGCCCGGACCGGAGGAGACCGGATTGAAGGAGATCGGACCGAAGGAAGCTGGACCGGAGAAAGCTGGACCGGAGGAGACCGGGCCCGCCCCCACCGGCGCGGCCGCCCCCGCCAGCACGACCGTCGTCCCTGACCTGGACGAGACCGTCCTGCCCGCCCCGGGGCGGCGTCTCTGGCTGCCGCCGCTGGTGGGACTGGCCTGGGCCGGGGCGGTCTGGGCCCTGACCGACGGCGACCCGGCGGTCGAGGCCCTCGCCATCGGTTGGAGCCGCGGGTGGCGGCTGACCGGTTGGCTGGTCTTCGCCCTGGTCGGGGCCTGGCTGGCGGCGGTGGACCTCGACGTCAAGCGGCTGCCCGACCGGGCCCAGGCCCTCCTGGCAGCGGCTCTGCTGATCAGCGGCCTCCTCCTGGACTGGGGCCACCCGGCTGGCTGGCTGACCGCCCTGGCGGCGGCCGCCGTCTGTGGGGCCGGCTTCCTCCTGCTCCACCTCCTCAGCCGAGGCGGCCTGGGCCTGGGCGACGTCAAACTGGTCATGACCTGCGCCTGGTGGCTGGCTCTGGGCTCCATCGCCGCGGTCCTGGCCGGACTGGTGGCGGCCTGCCTGCTGGCCGTCGGCTACTCCCTGATCGCCCGGGTCAAACAGTTCGCTTTCGGCCCCTGGCTGGTGGCCGGCACCCTCCTGGCCGGCCTGGTCTGGTGACCCGGGACCGGATCCGCCACTCCCGCCGGCCGGCCCCGGGACAACTCAAGGCATGGCCTCCCCTCCCCCGCGGAGAGAAAACTAAGCTGAGGCCTGTTGACACACCGCCTTGACAACGCCATACGATGACTGAACCACCCAGGCCGCCCACGGCCGCCCCTCACCCACCCGGCCAGTCCGAAGCCGTCGCCACCGTCTCCAGCTGGCGGGGCCGGCTGGTGGTCCTGGCCGGGATCATCGTCGTCGCCCTCAACGCCCGCATCATGGTGGCGGTCGTCTCCCCCATCACCGGTCTGATCTCCCAGGACCTACCCCTGACCGCGACCGACGAGGGCCTCATCGGCCTGGCCGCCCCGGCCTGTTTCGCCCTCTTCGGGGCCATCGCCCCCACGCTCGGGCGCCGACTGGGCCTGGAAGCCATGATGATCGCGGCCCTGGGCGTCTCCCTGATCGGCGAGGTCGCCCGTTCCCTGGCGGCCAGTCCGGCCGAGTTCATCCTCTGGTCCGTGCCGGCCCTGGCTGGCGCCGGCATCGGCAACGTCATCACCCCGCCGCTGATCAAGAAGTACTTCCCCGACCGGTTGGGCCTGGTGACCGCGCTCTACACCACCTTCGCCACCGTCTCGACCGCCCTGCCGCCCCTCTTCATCTACCGGATCGCCCTGGCCACCGGTTGGCGCTTCTCCGCCGGCGTCTGGGCCGTCGTCACCGCAGCCGGCCTGGTCCCCTGGATCGCGGTCGTCTTCTCCTCCGACCGGGCCGGAGCCCGTCTGGCCGCCGTCAAACGCCGGCTCGACCCCCGCACCCCGGTGGAACGCCCGCCCCGTCTCCGGACGCCCCTGTGGCGCAGCCCGGTCTCCTGGGCCCTGATGCTGGTCTTCTCCCTCAATTCCCTCGTCGGGTACACCATGTTCGCCTGGCTGCCGGAGATGCTGCGCGATGTCGGCGAGACCGACGCCCAGGCCAGCCTCCACCTGGCCGTCTTCACCCTCGGCTCCCTGCCCGGCGCCCTGCTGATCCCCGTCATCGTCACCCGGGTGCGACGGACCTGGCTGCTGGTGCCGGTCTTCTTCCTGGGGTACGCCCTCGGCTTCCTCGGCCTGACGGTCTGGCCCGCCCAGCACACCATGGTCTGGATGGTCCTGACCCGGGTCGGCGACTGCTTCTTCCCCTACGCCGTCACCATGATCAACCTGAGGACCCGGTCGACCAGGGGCTCCATCGCCATGTCGGGCTTCGTCCAGGCCCTCGGCTACGCCGTCGCCACCATCGGCCCCTGGGGCTTCGGCTTCCTCCACAGCCTGACCGACGGCTGGCAGTCGCCCATGATCGCCTTCTGCTGCGTCCTGCCGGTCCAGTTCGCGGCCGGCCTGGTGGTCGCCCTGGCCAAACCGGTCGAGGTCTGAGCCAGTCCCATCCCCCGGGCCGAGCCGCCTCACCGGGCCGGCCGGCCTGATCCCCTGGTCGGAACCGCGTCGCCCGGCATGACTCCGGCCGGACGGGCGGGCCGCCAGTCACCCGCTCGGATCAGTTGAAGGTGCCCCTGAGCGAACCAGTGGTCGGTCGCTTGTCCCCGCCGTAGCCGACGCTGACGACACAGTACATGTAGTGATGCCCTTGGTCCCATTCGGTTTCGGTCGCGAGCATCGTGGCCACATTGGCCGCCGCGGACGAGGCCCACTTGCTGCCGAGATACTCTTGGGCCGCGGGCGGACAGTTCTTGGACCCGATGTCGCCGGACATCCACACCGCCTCGGACCAGGTCTCGGTCTCCACGGGGATCACCCCCACGATCTCGTCGTCATGCGGCGCGTCACACGACACCAGGTCGACGTCGACATGGAGGCCGGTGTAGTTGAAGCAGTCGCCGACGTGGGCGAAGGAGTCCGGGACGGATCCCGGATCGGCCGAGCCGGAGACCGGCGCCGGTTGGGCGGTGGTGGCGCCGCCGGACGCCTCGCCCCCGACGGACGATCCGGAGGAAGCCATGGTCGAAGGACTGCCGGGGACGCCCGTCTCAGCCGGAGACGAGCAGCCCCCCATCAGGAGACCCGCCAGCAGGGGCAGAAGGGTCAAGGAGGCGGCACGGAAGCGGTCGGCGAAAATCATCGCACCACCCTACAAGAATCTCGGGAACCGCCGCATCCCTGGAACCGCCGGCCTGCCCGCACAGGCAGTGGGACAGGCCGCCTGCCGGGTCCGGGCCGACGAGGCGGAGGGACCCGCCCGCACGAGCAGCGGGACCGGAGGACCGTCCCCATGTCCCACCTGGAACCACCGGCCGTCCTGAAGGGACCGTCCGCCCTCAGGCGGTCAACACCGTCGCCATCGCCTCGGCCTTGACGCTCAACTCGGCCGCCTTGAAGGCGTGTTCCTGGGTCATGGCCGTCTCGGTCCGGTTGAGGCAGTCGAGGATCAGCTGGCCGAAGTAGGGGTAGCCGACCTTGCCGTTGACATTGATGTGCCACTCGCCCTCGCCGTTGGCCAGGAAGACGTGGCCGGGCCCCTCGTCGGTGCCGACGTTGAAGTACTTGCGCTGTTCGATGTAGCCCTCGGTGCCGAGGATGAAGATCCGGCCGTCGCCCCAGCCCTGGAGGCCGTCGGGGGTGAACCAGTCGACCCGGAAGTAACCGGTGGCACCGTTGTCACAGACCAGGGAGCAGTCGCCGAAGTCGTCCAGCCCGGGATGGTCGGAGTGGGCGTAGTTGGCGATCTGGGAATTGACGATCCGGGCGTCGTCAGCCCCAGTGTAGTGGAGGATCTGCTCGATGTTGTGGGAGCCGATGTCGCAAAGGATGCCGCCGTACTTGTCCTTCTCGTAGAACCAGTCGGGCCGGGTCTCGGGGCGCAGGCGGTGGGGCCCCAGCCCGAGGACCTGGATGACCCGCCCGATGGCGCCCTGCTCGATCAACTGGCCGGCGTAGACCGCCGTCTCGACGTGGATCCGTTCGGAGTAGTAGACCGCGTACTTCTTCCCCGTCCGGGCGACCGTCGCCTTGGCCCGGTCGAGCTGGTCGAGGGTGGTCAGGGGAGCCTTGTCGGTGAAGTAATCCTTGCCGGCCTCCATCACCCGGATGCCGAGATCGGCCCGCTCGGAGGTGACCGCCGCCCCGGCCACCAGCCTGACCGAGTCGTCGGCGAAGATCTCCTCCTCCGACCGGGCCACCTTGGCCTGGGGGAAGCGTTGGGTGAAGTCGGCCACCTTGGCCGGATCGGGATCGTAGACCCAGGCCAGGCTGGCGCCGGCCCCGATCAGGCCCTGGGTCATCCCATAGATGTGGCCGTGGTCCAAATGGCAGGCCGCGAAGGTGAAGTCGCCCGGGCCGACCACCGGTTCGGGCATCGCTGCCGGGGAGTAGGTCGCTCCGTCATCTGCTGTCATCTCAGTGTCTCCTCATCGTGCGGAAGGGTGGAGGGGACGACCGCCGGGCCCGCCCCCATGGCCCGGGAGTCAGCGCTGGGCCGGGTCTGGGGAGCCCTCGACGACGATGAAGCCGCCCAGGTCCTCGACCGAGTTCTCCTTCTCATAGAAGTGGTGGGCCAGACCCGGCAGCTTGCCGGCCTGGTAGTAGGGGTCGTCGGGCTTGAGGGGCAGGTCGACCGTCCGGTGCTCGGTGCCCGACTCGTAGATCGCGGTGATGAGTTCGATGGCGGCCCGCCCGTCCTCGCCGCCGATGGCCGGACGCCGTCCCTGGGCGACCGCGGCCAGGACGTCCCCGATCTCGCCCTCGTGACCCTCATGGGCCAGGGGCAGGTGGTTGGCGGCGATGGCCTCGAGCTTGGCCGCCAGTTCGGGATCGCCGCCGGGCATGGGGAAACCGTTGGGCTGCTGGACCGAGGTGGCGACCTTCCAAGGCTGGGAGACCCGGGCCTTGGTGCCGTGGACGACGATGGACTGCTCCTCGCCGTGGTCCACCACCGAGGAGGTGATCTCAGCCAGGCCGCGATCTAGTTGGAGGATGGCGACCGACAGGTCCTCGACCTCGGAGTTGTCGTGGGCGGCGTTGGCCAGCACCGCCGTCACCGCCGAGGGGCGACCGGCCAGCCAGAGGGTCAGGTCGATGTGGTGCACCGCGTGGTTGAGGGTGCAGCCGCCCCCCTCCGAGGCCCAGGTGCCCCGCCACCAAAGGTCGTAGTAGGCCCGGCCCCGCCACCAGGAGGAGTTGACCTGCATGTGGGTGATCTCGCCGATCAGGCCGGAGTCGACCGCCTCCTTGAGGGTGGCCATGTCGTCGCGGAACCGGTTCTGGGCCACCACCGCCAGGATCTTGCCCGAGGCCTTCTCGGCGGCCAGCAAGGTCGTGCCGGAACCACCGAATGGCTCCAGTATCGTCTGTCCCTTCCGGGAATAGGCTTGCAGGCAACGATACGGAATCTCGATTGGACAAACCGCCGGGTGACCGATCTTGTCCTTTTGGTTGACGATCTGGGTGACTTCCCAAACGTTGGTCTGATAGTTCTTCATGTACGCCTGTCCCGCCCGATCCATCTTGGGCATGGAGCCGGGTTTCTTGAAAACCAACACCGCTTCCCATTGCAAGGCCGGAAAATAGCATCCCGTCGTGCTGATGTGGCAACTCCGCCGGATGTCGAAATTGGCACCGGCTTTCACCCAGGCGATGGTATCGAGGTATTCGAATCCCTCTTGTTCCATAGCGACGGAATTGTGACTGATATGATCTAGCCGCGAACCGCTGGCAATGTTCCATGCGACCACGGCACCGTCATCCATCACAGCAAAGCAATTCTTCAGGATTTTCCGCATGT
>QMCE01001224.1_pt1 | contig 14253 bp, 10 predicted proteins | sample 1821851 | NCBI WGS metagenome assembly QMCE01 (sample SAMN09453174, study PRJNA476694) | Termite gut metagenome, whole genome shotgun sequencing project. | isolation source: worker | host: Odontotermes sp. | place: South Africa:Pretoria | collected 2016-01-28 | reverse complement strand
ACACATATATAGTGCGTGAACTTGTAAAAAACCTCCAACATTTTTGCCATGGAATTTGCAACCTCCCAACCCCGCGCAAGTTACATGTGTTGGTCTCGGCAGTATTTGCGTGTGTCCTGAGCGTTGGAGCCTTGAGGGCAGTGTCCGCCGCTGAAATCCCCGATACCTACGAACGCATGAGCGCTGCCAATTTTACCGGAGGGATGGCGAGTGGTCAATTATTTGCAGATTTTTCGGCCCCCGCAACCAAAAGAGTTTATGTAGTTTTCAAGCCGGTCGGAGATGTTTCCGCTACTTACTCTGAAAACAAAGCGCTAAGTATTTTTTCAAACAGGATTCAAGTTGGGTCAACTATATTTAATTGCGGTTCTGCGGTTATTTTAAACCAGCCAGTGTCCATAGATATAGATTTTAAAAACAAAAAATTATCATGTAACGGAGTTGAACAGACAATAAGTTTTACGACTCTTACGGGCATGGCCGAGAGTGTGAGTCTTGGAAATGGAAATAATCTAGGGCTTGTATACAAGGCGAAATCATGGGAAAACGGAGTTCTTATACATGATTACGTTGCGGTCAAGCGTCGTTCTGACGGACTCTGCGGTTGGTGGGATTATGTAGAAGGGGATTATACTCTGCGGGCATCTGGTGCCATTGGCTGTAAAACCTTTGCCGAAGAACCCTGGGGAATATAAAATTAACCCATGGCGGTTGCGTTCGGGAAAGATTGTCCGAACGCAACCGCTATAGACTATGCGCTATTTCTTATATGCTGTCGGCATTTATCCAGCGACCGTCTTTCAAAAGACCGGGTGCCATGCCCTCGCGGTTGCGCAGGTCGTCTATAGTTCTGCGGGCGCCCGCAGCATCAAGGCCAACTATACGAACCTTGTACATTCCGCCTTCATTAATAACGCGGGTACTGCCAAAGCTGTTCAATCGTTGGGCAAGTACTGTTGCGCTGTCTTCCGAATAGAACGCCCCGGCTTGAACTTCATAACTTCCAGTTACCACTGTTGCGGGCGCTTGGCTCACGGGTTCAACAATGCCTGTTTCTGCTTGGCCAATTCCCAAAGTCGCGTCTTTTACCTGTTGGCTTTGTTCTGATAAAACCTGGATTTGAACTTTCGTTTGGCCGTTCATTCCGATTTTTTTCGCCGCGGCTGGAGACAAATCCATTATGCGACTGTTTACAAACGGGCCGCGGTTGTTTATACGAACAACCACAGATTGGCCGTTATCAAGGTTTGTAACGCGTGCGATTGTTGGCAAAGGCAAAGTTTTACTTGTTGCGACGATATGATTGGCGTCAAAAATCTCGCCATTGCTGGTCTTGGTGCCGCTCAGTTCTGTTGGTATGATTCCTGCCATGCCTGTTTGATTATAGGCCATATCTTCTGTTGGTACGTATTGCACGTCTTCAACCGTATAAGGGTTGCCAAGATAATACTTTGGCGCGGCGGCAAGCAGATATGCGTCATTCAAAGACGTTGCGGTATATCCGCCGCCAAGTGATTCTTCTCCGAAACCGTCTGTGCCATATCCGGCATTATTAGATTGGCCGTAATCGCTGCATCCCGCGACTAACAAGGCGGGCAGAACCGCCAAAATAAGAAATTTTTTCATTGTATGAAACTCCTTGCATTCTCTATGAGTTTCATCATATCACAAATAAACCCCACATTCAACACTATTTTAACAGAAGACAGTGACTAGAGGTATTCTATTATGCTGATATGATTATTGCTTTGAGGTGTTCTGACGCCCGATGTATAAAACGTAATTTTTTGCTTGCATCACATGATTTTAATCTTTATAATGATTTCCGCTTGATTTCTGCTTTTTTCATGGTATCATTCATGGAATTTGCGGCCAAGATAGGCAGAAAATAAGGATTAAAGGGGCATAGTTCAACGGTAGAATAGAGGTCTCCAAAACCTTTGGTGTGGGTTCGATTCCTACTGCCCCTGCCAGAAAATGTAGAAAAAAGAATGAAAAAATTGTTGGATTTTATAAAATCTGTACGTGCCGAGTGGTTCAAAATTGTTTGGCCCCCACGTGCGGCCGTTATTCGTGCGACGATAATGATATTGGTCTTTGCGGGTGCGGCGGCTTTGTTTTTCTTTGCGGTGGACAGTGTTTTGAATGCTTTGGTGGGATGGATATTCTAAAAAAGGGTGGGTTCAGGGTTTGAATTAATCTTGAGTCTTTTAAATAAGGGATTGGGCTTATGCAGTGGTTTGTAGTAAATGTTCATACTGGGTGCGAAGACAAAGTCGCGCGTGAATTGCGCGAACAGATTGATAAGCGCAAACTTAATCCGTTATTTGGCGAGATATTGGTTCCAACGCGTGAGATTACAGAAATAAAAAGCGGAAAAAGGGTCAAAACAGAAAAGAAATTTTTTCCCGGTTATATCGTTGTTCAAATGGATATGACGAACGAGACTTTTACATTGGTAAAGCAGCATCCGCAAGTAGTGATGTTCCTTGGTCAAAAGCAAAAGCCGGTTGCTATTTCTGAAGACGAGGCTCGTCGCCTTATGAAACAAATGGAAGATAATTCGGTTGTGACGAGCGATACCGAGTATGAAGTAGGGCAGGAAATTCATATTATAGATGGTCCGTTTGCAAACTTTAACGGCATAGCGACCGAGGTTGATAACTTGAAGCAAAAAATGACGGTAACGGTGCTTGTGTTTGGGCGCGAAACGTCGGTTGCATTGGACTTTACCCAGGTAGAAAAGGTTTAAGATGACAGGATTATTTGTAACAATATGGCTTGAAGAAATCGGAAGAGCCAAGCTTGCGAATGAAAAGTTTGAAGAAACGCGCAAGCAGACAAAAGCGTATAAGAATGGTCTGGCGCTTGAAAAGGTTTATTAGTCTCAAGACTGGTGAAAAAATGTGGAAGAAGCAGCCACTTCGTACCACGGACTCTAACAAACGGAGAATAAAATGGCAAAGAAAGAAATAAAGGGGTATGTAAAACTCGTGGCCCCCGCAAAACAAGCGAATCCATCGCCTCCGATTGGACCAATTCTTGGTTCGAACGGTGTGAACATTATGGAATTCTGCAAACAGTTCAACGATGCGACCAAAGACATGGAAGCTGGAACCCCGATACCAGTGATAATCACGGTTTATACGGACCGCAGTTTTGAATTTATTACAAAGCTTCCGCCGGTGTCTTACTTTATTAAAAAGGCGCTTAAATTAAAAATTGGTTCCAAAAAACCAGGACGTGATTTTGTGGGTACATTGTCTATGGACCAGATTCGTAAAATTGCCCAGGATAAAATGCCTGATTTGAATTGCTCTACCGTTGACGCGGCCGCAAAGATTGTGGCTGGTCAATGCCGTTCTATGGGCGTAAAGGTGGGGGAATAAGAAATGAAAGCGACAAAAAGAATTCAGACTTGGGAAAAATTAGACCGTGAAAAAATTTACTCGGTGGCCGAGGCCATTGACGCATTGCGTGGTTTTGCAAGCAAAAAGTTTGATGAATCATTGGAAATAGCGGTTCGTCTGGGCATAGACGTTACCAAAGCGGACCAGAACATTCGTGGGATGTTGACATTGCCGCACGGTACAGGAAAAACAGTCCGTGTTGCCGTGATTACGAATGACAAACAGGACGAAGCGAAAAAATCGGGTGCCGAAGTAGTTGGCGGTGAAGATTTGATAGAAAAAATCGCTGGCGGCTTTTTGGAATTTGATCGGGTTATTGCGACGCCTGATATGATGCCCAAGATGTCCAAGGTTGCACGAGTATTGGGTCCCAAGGGAATGATGCCGAATCCAAAGTTGGGTACGGTTGCGACGAATGTTTCCGATGCCGTGAAGACTGCGAAAGCTGGTCAGATTGAATATCGCCCAGAGAAGAAAGGAATAATTCATGCGGGCTTGGGCAAGATGTCCTTTACAACCGACCAGTTGGTTGAGAATGCAATGGCATTGATAGACCAGTTGAAGAAAGTTAAGCCTGCGTCAAGCAAGGGTCAGTATATCCAAGGGGTATCGATTTCGACCACCCAGGGTCCGGGCCTTCGCGTTGATGTGAAGTAAAAGTTCTGTCCAAGACTGATGGCGAGTACAAGATTTAGTCAATGGTCATTAGTCTTTGGTCGTTAATTTACGGTGTATGACACTGTTAGTTAATGACTGGGGACTGATGATTAAAGATTAGTTTTGAATTCTTAATCTCCATCATAGACGAAAGAGTTTTGCTCTTTCGGGACACGAAAGAGCCCCCGCAGAAGTGTGGGAAAATATAACCACGGTGTTCTTTAAGGAATACCGTATCCGAAAAAAGGATGTTTCAGTGAACCTTAATCAAAAAGAATCGCTGGTATCGTCTTTGCAGGGGATGCTCGCAGAAGCCAACGGGGTTTTCGTTATCGAAAATCACGGTACGACTGTGAAAGCCATGGAAACATTGCGTCGCGAAATCGCGCCGTTTGTTTCGGTTTTCAAAGTTGTCAAGAACCGCTTGTTTAAGATAGCGGTCAAGGGAACTGCGTTTGAAGAAGTATCCGAACTCATGAAACGCCCAACGGCGGTTGCGATTGCGACCGACGGATTGGTGGTGACCAAGATTTTGGCTGCGTTTGCCGAAAAAAATCCAACAATTTCAATTGTTGGTGGTCAAATGGATTCGGGGCTTTTGGATGCAAAGGCTGTTGAACAGTTGTCTAAACTTCCGTCTATGAACGAAATCCGCTCTACGATTGCACGCATTATTATAGAACCTGCGTCACGTCTGGCTCGTGTTTCGGCAGAGTATGGAAAGAAAAATTAAATTGGATTCGGATAAGGAATTTGGATACGGGACAACTCGGAATTCGAATGCCAAAGACGAATGCCTTAATACCGAAAAGGAAAATAAAATGGCAGATATTCAGAAAATAGTAGAAGAATTGTCAAAATTGACTGTTTTGGAAGCGGTAGAGCTCTCCAAGGCATTGGAAGAAACATGGGGCGTTTCTGCTGCGGCTGCGGTTGCAGTTGCGGGCCCAGCAGCTGGTGGTGCAGCGGCCGAAGAAAAGACAGAGTTTGATGTTGTGTTGGCGGAAGTCGGTGCAAACAAGCTTGGTGTTATCAAGGCTGTGAAAGACGCGACTGGCTTGGGATTGGGCGAAGCAAAAGCTCTCGTAGAATCTGCACCCAAAGCAGTGAAAGAAGGCCTGAGCAAAGATGAAGCCGACAAATTGAAAGCTTCTTTGGAAGCTGCCGGTGCAAAGGTAGAGCTTAAATAACTGTAATCAGTGACCAGTGACCAGTGACCATTTCGGGCACTGGTTTTGGTCGCTGGTAAAAGTTTTTATTATTGATTTTGTAAAGGAATCAATTGTAAAAACGAAATTTTACCCTGGTTACGGTTTGTTGGTATGTGATACCGGTTGCCGATTTCCAGATACTATGCGACGAAGGAGCAATACATGGCTGTTATCCAAAAACTCAGAAAATCTTTCGGAAAAAGTTTTTTACAAACCCCACTTCCTGACTTGGTGGAAATCCAGTATGATTCATACAAGGATTTTTTACAGATGGATACAGCGCCCGCAAATCGTAAGAATACGGGACTGCAGAACGTTTTCAAAACAATGTTTCCAATAAAGGATTACGCGGGGGTTGCGGATTTGGAGTTTGTGGAATACACGCTTGACCGTCCGGTTTACAATGTTAAAGAGTGTATGTTGCGTAATATGACATACTCCAGCAAGCTCAAGTTGAGGCTGCGTCTTATTCTTTGGGATGTCGCAGAAGACGGAAAAAAATCGTTGCGTGATATTAAAGAGCAAGAAATATTCATGGGCGAAGTTCCCCTTATGACCGAGCGTGGAACCTTTATCGCTGCGGGTGTTGAAAGGGTCATTGTTTCCCAAATGCACCGGGCACAGGGCGTTGTGTTCGGCCTTACCAAAGAATCGAAAATTGCGGATAATCCTAACACCTATACCGCACGTATTATCCCGGAACGTGGAAGCTGGATTGATATGGAAGAAGCCAAGGGCATTGTATATGTCCGTATTGACCGCCGCCGTAAAGTTCCTGCGACAGTGTTGCTTAAGTGTTTGCCTTGTGCCGAAGATGAAAAGAAATGGGGTGCCGACCCGCGTAAAGCCAGCGTTCGTGGTATGACAGACACTGAAATTTTGGGCGCATTTTACAAGAAAATCCCACTTATGTTTGATGGCAAGTTCTGGAACGGGGAAGTTTCTGCGTTTTCTGGACTCGAGAAATATCGCCTTAATTATGACATCCTGAACCCAAAAGACAAGAAAGCTTTGGCGGTCAAGGGTGACCGTTTGAATGCAAAGAAACTTGCGAAAATCGAATCGACTTCCAAGAATTTTGCGATTGAATTTGGTGCGATAGTTGGCGAGTATTTGTTTGATGCAATAGAGCAGGCGGGAGAAGTTTTATATCCTGCCGGTACCGAAATTACCGAAGAAGTATTGACTGATTTCGAAAAAATGGGAATAAAAAATATTTCTATAATTTCTATTGATAATGCCACGCTTGGTGCACACATGCGGAATACTTTGGTTGCAGATAAAACCGCGAATCGCGAAGAAGCGCTTATTGAAATTTATAACATTATTCGTCCGGGTGAACGTCCAACTGTGGAAGCCGCGGCGAATTTGTTTATGCATCAAGGTTTTGACTCGTCTTATTACGACTTGTCAGCGGTTGGTCGCTTTAAAATGAACAAACGCCTTAAGATAGAATCTGATAAAAAGCCGGAAGACGAGCGTTTGTTGACCAAGCGAGATGTTGTGGCAGTGTTGCAGACTTTGGCAAATATCATTGACCGCAAAGATACGATTGATGACATAGATAACCTGAGTAATCGTCGAGTTCGTGCGGTTGGCGAACTTTTAGAACAAAATTTCCGTATTGGTATGGCGCGTATAGAACGCCTCGTGCGAGAGAATCTGTCAAGTCCGAACATTGGAAATTTGCAGCCCCAGGACACTATAAATGCAAAACCGCTTATGGCGCTTGTGTCCGAATTTTTGGGAACATCACAGCTGTCACAGTTTATGGACGCGTACAATCCGCTTGCAGAGCTTGAACACAAACGCCGTATTTCCGCGCTCGGGCCCGGTGGTCTTAATCGTGAACGCGCTGGAATTGACGTGCGTGACGTGCACCCGACTCATTATGGTCGCCTTTGTCCGATACATACACCAGAAGGTGCAAATATTGGACTTATCAATCACTTGTCGGCTTATGCCCGGGTTAATCCGTACGGATTTATTGAAACTCCTTACTATACGGTCAGGAATGGAAAGATTACTGAAGAACTCATGTATCTGACTGCGGATGAGGAAGTAGGTCATAAAATTGCCCAAGGTAATTCCCCTACAAACGCCTCAGGTATGCTTACAGAAGAAATGATAACTGCCCGAGTTGACGGCGAATTTACAATGGTTCCGCGTGAAGAAATTGACCTTATTGACGTTGCGCCGCGCCAGATTGCATCCATTGCAACAGGACTTATCCCATTTGTGGAAAGTGACGACGCGAACCGTGCGCTTATGGGTTCGAATATGCAGCGCCAGGGGGTTCCACTTATGCGCGTAGATTCTCCACTTGTCGGTACGGGAATAGAGCGTGAAGTTGCCCGTGATAGTCGCAGTGTAAAGGTAGCAAAACACGCCGGAGTCGTTGAATCAGTTGATGCGAATCGCATAGTTGTAAAATGTATGAACAGCCGAAATGTAGTGACGGGTGTGGACATTTATAATCTTGAGAAGTTTGACCGTTCAAATTCTGAAACCTTGGTGCACCAGAAACCGCTTGTAAAAGTTGGCGACAGAATTGCCCAGGGTGATATTATTGCTGACGGAGCCTCTACAAACTATGGCGAGCTTGCCCTTGGTAAAAACGTTCTTGTTGCGTTCATGCCATGGCGTGGATATAACTATGAAGACTCTATCGTTATTTCAGAGCGTATTTCGCGTGACGACGTCTTTACTTCCATAAAGATAGTTGAAAAAGAGTTCAAGGTTCGTGATACCCAGCTTGGGCCAGAAAGCTTTACCCGCGATATTCCGAATGTAAGCGAAGAAGCGCTTAAGAACTTGGACGAATCCGGGTTTATTTATATCGGTGCGCACGTGAAACAGGGTGACATCTTGGTTGGCCGAGTTTCTCCTAAATCAGAAACTCTGCTTACACCGGAAGAGGCTTTGTTGCGGAATATCTTTGGTGAAAAGGCGCTTAACGTAAAAGATACATCTTTGCGTTGCGGTCCGAATGAAGAAGGAACTGTTATTGGCGTGAACGTCCTTACCCGTCATGGTGTAAAGAAAGACGAACGTACCCAGATGATAGAGCTTCATAAGATAGAGAAGATAAATAAAGACCGCAACGAAGAGATAGAAATCATCGAACGTGGTTTTGCGGACCAAATATTCCAGCTTGCCGAAGGTCAAGTCATAGAAACAGGTACCGGCAGCCTTAAACCATTTGTTGGAAAGAAACTTACGAGCGAGGTTTTCGAAGGAATCCGTGCGTCAGATATGAAAAAACTTGTCGTAAAAGATAAAGAAGCGAACGCCAAGATAGAAGAGTTACGCGAACAGCATGTGTTCAAGTTGAAACAACTTAACGAACGTGCGGATGCCGAGATAGCGAAAACAACGGAAAGCAATTCGTTGAATGCGGGTGTTCTCAAGGAAGTGAAAGTCTATATTGCGCATAAAATGAAACTTCAGCCTGGGGATAAAATGGCCGGACGCCACGGAAACAAAGGTATCGTGTCCAAGGTTGTCCCAATTGAAGATATGCCGCATATGGAAGACGGAACCCCGGTTGACATCGTTCTTAATCCGCTTGGAGTTCCGTCGCGTATGAACATTGGTCAGATATTGGAAACTCACCTTGGAATGGCCGCGCGTACACTTGGTAAACAACTTGGTGAAGTTTTGGATGAAGTCAAAGCAAAACGAGCTGTTACGGATGACTTGCGTGGCTTTATGAAAAAGATATACGGCAAGGAAGTTGGTGAAAAGCTTGAGAAAATGACCGATACGGATGTTCGTGCCCAAGCAGCGTTGCTTCGTGACGGAGTCCCAATGGCTACCCCGACATTTGACGGGGCCGTGCCAGAAGACATTCAAAAGATGTTGAAACTTGCGGGCTTGCCTGAATCTGGTCAGTTCACGTTGATTGATGGGATGACTGGCGAGAAGTTTGCGCGTCCTGTGACGGTTGGCGTTATGCATATGCTTAAACTGCACCACCTTGTGGACGAGAAAATCCATGCTCGTTCAGTCGGCAGCTATTCTCTTGTTACCCAACAGCCGTTGTCAGGTAAGGCCCATATGGGAGGCCAGCGCTTGGGAGAAATGGAAGTTTGGGCGCTTGAGGCTCATGGTGCGGCTCACCTTTTGAAGGAAATGTTGACTGTGAAATCGGACGACATCGCGGGCCGTAACAAAATGTATGAAAGCATAATATCGGGCAGCACTGATATTCAAACGGGTACTCCGGAAGCGTTCAACGTGTTTGTGCGCGAGTTGCGTGGACTTGGTCTTGCCATGACCCCGAAGAAAATTGATTAATTTCGGATTTAAGGATTTAAAGATTTATTTTGTCCGTAACCTGAAGCCCAGAAATAAAAATTAAGATTTGCGGATTTAAATCCGTAAATCTTAAATATTAAATAAAAAAGGAATGCGAATGAGCAATATGTTACAAAAAATATTTGGTCAACTTGAAACCAAAGAAAACTTTGACGCTTTGCGGATTTCCGTCGCGAGCCCAGGTGAAATAATGTCCTGGTCTCATGGCGAGGTTAAAAAGCCAGAAACAATAAACTATCATTCGCTCAAGCCAGAGGCCGAAGGACTTTTCTGCCAGCAGATTTTTGGCCCAGAAAAGGATTACGAGTGCGCCTGTGGAAAGTACAAACGCATCAAATTTCGTGGCGTAGTCTGTGAACGCTGTGGTGTGGAAGTCGGTCCGCGCAGTGTTCGTCGTGAACGCATGGGACATATCAAGCTTGCGACCCCTGTTTCGCATACATGGTTCCTTCGCGAAGGGAAAATTGCGTTGTTACTTAATGGTATGCCACAAAAGAAACTCGAACAAGTTATATACTATGACGCATACATAGTAACCGAACCGGGACTTACTACACTGAAACTGTTTGATGTCATTTCTGATGACGAGTACCAGGCGGCTTTGTTAGAGTTCGGTCCAGACGCATTCCATGTCGGAATTGGCGCCGAAGGTGTGCGTAATGTGATTGCAAATATGGATATGGGTGATACAAGAACTCGTCTTCGCAGCGAGCTTGCAGAAACAAAGTCCGAAGCAAAACGCAAAAGTATAATCAAACAGCTTAAACTTGTAGAGGCGCTTCTCGACTCCAAGACAGAGCCAGCTTGGATGTTGCCGGATGTTTTGCCGGTTATCCCACCAGATATGCGTCCGCTTGTAACACTTGACGCTGGTCATGTCGCTGCATCTGATTTGAATGACTTGTATCGTCGCGTTATCATACGTAATAACCGTTTGAAGAAGCTTATTGACTTGCACGCGCCGGAAATTATCGTTCGCAACGAAAAACGTATGTTGCAGGAAGCGGTTGATTCATTGTTTGACAATGGACACAAAGCCCGCCCGATGGTTTCACAAAATCGCCGTCCGCTTAAATCTTTGTCTGATTCCTTGCGTGGTAAATCTGGACGTTTCCGTATGAATATGCTTGGTAAACGTGTGGACTATTCGGGACGAAGCGTTATTGTGTCGGGACCTACTTTGAAATTGCACCAAGTTGGCTTGCCCCAGACAATGGCTTTGGAATTGTTCAAGCCTTTTGTTTATGCTCGACTTCTTGCTGGCGACCACGCAAATACTCTTAAAACTGCGCGCAAAATGGTAGAGGCCGGGGAGAACATAGTATGGGAAATCTTGGAAGATGTGGTGCATGAACATCCCGTGTTGTTGAACCGAGCCCCAACTTTGCATAGACTTTCCATGCTTGCGTTCGAGCCTGTTCTTATCGAAGGCAAAGCGATACGTCTTCACCCACTTGTAACCAGGGGCTTTAATGCTGACTTTGACGGTGACCAGATGTCGGTGCACGTGCCGATTTCATTGGAAGCCCAGTTGGAAGCACGTACACTTATGCTTGCGTCTAATAATGTTTTGTCGCCTGCGAATGGGGACCCAATGATTGTGCCTTCGCAAGATATGGTTTTGGGAATTTATTACCTCTCGCTTGTTGATGGAGAGCACAGCGAGAAGTCTCCGCGTTTCGCGAACATGGATGAAATCAAACTTGCGCTTGAAAACAAAACGATTACTCTGCATACGCCTATAGTGGCACGCTTTAATGGCGAAACCGTGAAAACCACGGCGGGTCGTATGACTCTTGGAGAAATGTTGCCTGCGGGTATGCCTTATGACAGTGTGAACAAGGTTATGGGTAAAAAGCAAATTGAGCAATTGCTTGCCTTGGCGTACGAAAATTGTGGTGACAAGGCCATGATTTTGCTTGCGGATGGACTTAAAAATAACGGTTTTGAGCACGCAGCTCGGTCTGGTATTTCAATCGGTTATGACGACATAGTGATTCCGGAAGAAAAAACTAAAATCATTGCAGATGCGGAAAAGAAAGCCGAAGAGATTGAAGAGCAGTATCAAAACGGTCTTATCTCGCATGGCGAGCGTCATAATAAACTTGTCGACATGTGGCAGAAAGTTACAGACAAACTTGGCGACCTTGCGTATGCGGCGTTTGGTAAAACGACAGGGGATAATTGGAACTCTATTATGTTGATGGCTCTGTCGGGCGCCCGTGGTTCCAAGGGTCAGATTCAACAGCTTGCTGGTATGCGTGGACTTATGATGAAGCCAGACGGGTCTATTATAGAGGTTCCAATTGTGTCGAACTTTAAAGAAGGGCTCAGCATGTCGGAATACTTTACCTCTACGCACGGTGCGCGTAAAGGTATGTCGGATACTGCGCTTAAGACTGCGGACGCTGGGTATTTGACTCGCCGTTTGGTCGGACTTGCCCAGAATACGGTTATTACAGAGCACGATTGCGGCACGAAAGAGTTCATAACAGCGACTCCGGTTTACCAAGGAAGCGTCCTTAGCGTAGCCTTGGGCGACTTGGTGCTTGGACGTACGGCGGCGCATGACATTGTTCATCCTCTTACCAAGGAAGTTATTGTTAAAGCGAACGAGCTTATAAATAAGGTGGCGGCGCGTAAGATAAACGAATCTGGTCTTCCATCTGTTGACATCCGCAGTGTTTTGACTTGTCAGTCAGACGGCCTTTGTGCAAAATGTTATGGAATGGATTTGTCGCGCAGCGACCTTGTGCACGTTGGCGAAGCTGTCGGAGTTATCGCGGGTCAATCTGTTGGAGAACCTGGAACCCAGTTGACGTTGCGTACGTTCCATATTGGAGGAGTCGCATCTGGCGGAGCCGAGAATCACTTTATTGAAACTCCGGTTGCTGGAGAGATAAAGCTTGACGGAGTCGAAACAATAAAGAATTCCATGGGCCGAGTCATAGTTCTTTCCCGTAATGGAAAAATTGCAATTATGGGTGACAAAGGCGAAAAATTGTTTGAAACAGGCCTTCCGTATGCGTCCATGTTGATTGTCAATGACGGAGACGCAGTGGAAAAAGGTTCCAAAGTTGCAGAATGGGACCCGTATGCGAATACTATCATCGCAGAGAAATACGGCGTTGTACAGTTCAGCGACCTTATAGAGAATGTATCCTTGTCTGAAGAAATGGATGCTGCGACTGGAATTATTTCGCGCAAGGTTACAAACTGGAAAACGAATACCAAGAAAGCACTTAAGCCTGCGATAGCGTTGACAGACTCCAAGGGGGAAATAATATCACTTGGCGGTCGCAAAATGGCCGAGTATATTTTGCCTGTGCACGCGATATTGACTGTTGCGAATGGTGCGACCGTTAATGCGGGAGATGTGTTGGCGCGTATACCTGTTGTTACGAAAAAGGTCGGGGATATTACCGGTGGTCTTCCGCGAGTTAACGAGCTTTTGGAAGTTCGTCGCCCACAAAACCCAGCCTTGTTGGCAGATATAGACGGTACCATAGAGCTTGATGACGCAAAAACGAAAATCATCGTACGCATTGAACCAACCGATGGAACTGCCCCGGTAGAGTACGCAGTCCCCAAGGGAACGAATTTGCTTGTCCGCAGCGGAGACGCTGTAAAGAAAGCCGATAAGCTTGTCGACGGTGACTATGTGCCACAAGATATTCTGAGAATTCTTGGCCAGAAAGCACTTGCAACGTTCATGGTTGACCAGATACAAAGCGTTTACCGCCTCCAGGGTCAGATGATTAATAATAAACATATTGAAATTCTGATACGAGAAATGACACGTCGTGTAGAAATCACAAATCCGGGAGATACAGGCTTCCTTATGGGCCAAGTTGTCGACCGTGTTGATTTCGAAGAAGAGAACGATAAAACAGCGAAAGAGGGCGGTCGCGTGGCAGAGGCAAGCCAGATATTGGTTGGTCTTACAAGGGCAAGCTTGACATCGCGTTCATTTATCTCTAACGCATCGTTCCAGCAAACAACGAAAGTGTTGGTAGATGCGGCATTGAGTGGTTCGACGGATAAATTGACTGGTATAAACGAGAATCTTATCGTTGGTCGCCTGATACCGATTGGAACCGGAGCGTATGTCCGCAGAGTCCGTGAAATTGCACGAGAAGAAGAGAAAGCAGAAGCAATTGAACGCAGTGGAACAGCAAACCAACAATTGCTTGACCTTTAAAAAGTGCGGGGTAACCCGCCTTTTTTTTTTATAAAGTAAAGCGTCCTGCATGAGGCACGGTTTAGCGTACTGTGTTCCTCCGTGTGAAGCTGGGTTTACTGTACGTGGTTCCCCACCTATGGAGGACGGAGGCTGTCTGCCGGGTGGCGCGCAGGTCTGCCGGGTGGCGCGCAGCGCCAGGGTAGTTCTTACAGGAGTTTCCCGTAATCCACATTTTCCTATGTTAACAAAAGCCCCCCCTCGCTGCGCATAAAAAGCGCCAGCGGTCCCCCCCTAGAGGGGGGACAATCCCGCACGGGTGTTCCAGAGCTTATTTTTTGAGCACTGGAGCTCAGGCAAGAATTGTCCCCCCTCTAGGGGGGGGACCGGCCGCGCCTCTTTGCGGGCCGAGGGGGGGCTTTATGCTTTCGCGGAACACACAATACGCTAGACCTTGTTTCACACGGTGCACAGG
>QMCE01001176.1_pt1 | contig 14257 bp, 11 predicted proteins | sample 1821851 | NCBI WGS metagenome assembly QMCE01 (sample SAMN09453174, study PRJNA476694) | Termite gut metagenome, whole genome shotgun sequencing project. | isolation source: worker | host: Odontotermes sp. | place: South Africa:Pretoria | collected 2016-01-28 | reverse complement strand
CTGAAGTGGCAATGATGGACATAAACAATCTTTCGTACACTCTTCCTGACGGCTATAAAATCATGAGCTTTGACGATGAAGATTTTGATGTTGACCGCTATTTCAACGCAATATGGAGAGGCTTCAATAATCAGCGGCCGCCCAATGAAGCGGAAATAGAGTCACGGAAAAAGCGAGAGGGCTTTGACGCCCCGCACCTGAACTTAAATTTGCGTATATTAGTTGTAGCACCAAACGGAGATTATGCCTCTCACTGCGGTATGTGGTATTTACCCGACAGTGATTATGCGTATGTAGAGCCTGTTTTCACTTTGCCGGAATACCGCAAAATAGGGCTGGGAAAAGCGGCGGTTTTTGAGGGCGTGAAACGCTGCGGTGAGCTTGGTGCAAAATGCGCCTATGTGATTTCATCTCAGCAGTTTTACTATAATATTGGGTTTTATCCTGTGCACAATGAAACAGTATGGGCGCACAAAGCATAAGCTTTCTCAATTGACGCAAGTTATAACCATGCTCTGGCTGAAGAAAATTCAGCCGGAGTTTTTCTTTGCCAGACCTTTGAAAAATAACACCATATATGGCTTCTTAATTGCTCCAAAGGGTGGATGAGTTATCATATATCAAAATGAAGAAAAATAAATGTTGCAAAATGATAGAATATGTGCTAAAATGATAACAATCAAAATGAGCATGTGTTTGAAATGGCTTCGGGAAGTTATACATTATTAATAAAGGAGTTGTGAAAAATGGCAGTAAAACTTGGCATTCAATTGTTCTCACTTAGGAATAAGCTGGCTGAAGACGCAGTTGCAACACTCAAAAAGGCATTTGAGATAGGCTATCATTATATTGAGCCGGCAAATCCAAGGGCAGACCAAGACCCTGTCATAGGGTACGATATTCCGGAGAAGGATTTGAAAGAAATTATGGGGCAGTATGGCGCACATATTTGCAGTGCGCATTTAGGTCCGCTTTCAATGGAGACAATTCCTGAAATTGCAAGAGTTCACAAATCTCTCGGTAACAGCAATATAGTTGAGGCAATCATGTTCTTTAAGGATTATGATTTTCTTATGAGGCGCTGCGAGCTGTATAACAGCGTTGGAAAATATCTTGTTGAGCATGAAATGAATCCGTTGATTTATCACAATCATTATCATGAATATCAAATGCTCGGCGGCAAGGAAATCCTTTATACCATCATGGATAATACAGACCCGGCTTATCTGAATTTTGAGATCGACACAGGTTGGGTGAAAAGGGCGGGCAGAGACCCAATAGCAGAAATGAAGGTTGCCGGCAAGCGAATCAGAACCATTCATATCAAAGATTTCTCGCATACACCGCCCAATCTTCTCATTGGAAAAGACGATCCGATAAGCTGGGAGACATTCGGTGCCAATAACCAACCGGGAGACGTCATGACACCCAAAGATTTTGTGGAAGTAGGCACAGGCATGATGGACATTCAGAGCATACTTGACACAGCGAATGAATTGGGCGTGGAATATGCCATTCTTGAACAGGATGATACGGCGATAGATATATTTGACAGCATTGCTGGGAGTTTTGAGAACCTCAAAAAGTATGAGGGCTTGGAAGTTCAGTAAAGGTTCTACATTAAATATGAGTGCTCCTCCTTAAAATAAGGCCAGCCTTCTGCTGAATTGAGAAGACTGGTCTTTTGCTTAAAATATTCGAGGCAAGAATTGCAAATAAATGTATAAATATGGTACAATTATCAATCATGTGAGAATTTCTGAGGAAGGGGATTATTATGAATTACTATCTTGGCATTGATTTGGGTGGCACGAACATCGTAGCGGGAGTTGTCGATGAGGATTACCATATTCTGGTGAAGCACCGCGAAAAAACTGATGCGAAGAAAGGCTTTGAAGAGGCAGTTGCGGATATTGCGAGGGTTGGGAAGAGGGCGGTGGAGCTTTCGGGAATCCCGCTTGCCGATATTAAGGCCGTGGGGCTGGGCACGCCCAGCCTTATAAATCCGAACACCCAGCTTTTGGTGAACGCAAATAATCTCGGGTGGCGGAATGTGCCGCTTCCCGCTGAAATGGAAAAGCACTTTGACATACCGATTTTTATCAGGAACGACGCAGACTGTGCCGCATTGGGTGAAGCGCTGGCGGGCGCTGCCAAAGAATACGATAATGTGGTGATGTTGACACTCGGTACGGGAGTAGGCGGCGGCATAATCATGAACAAGCAAATTTTCAACGGCGGAGACCAAATGGGTGCGGAAATAGGACATACAAAGCTGGTTTTTGGCGGTGTGCAATGTACGTGCGGGCAGTATGGGTGTCTTGAATCCTACGCCTCGGCGACAGGTCTGATTCGTGAGACAAAGGAAGCAATTGCAGAGCATCCCGAGAGCCTTCTGGCAAAGGAATACGGTGAGAGGATTGATGAAATTGACGCCCGTACGGCGTTTGACGTCGCAAGACTGGGTGATAAAACAGCTATTGAGGTGGTGGACGGATACATCTCATACTTGGCGGCGGGGATTTCCACATTGGTTTGTCTCTTTAGACCGCAGGTGATTATAATAGGAGGCGGAGTGAGCAATGAGGGCGAAACGCTGCTGAGGCCGCTTAACGAAAAGCTGCTTCCGTCAACTTATGCCGGTGCGGAAATCGGCGTACCGAAAGCAATTAAAGCGAGTTTGGGGAATGATGCGGGCATTATAGGTGCGGCTATGCTTGCAAAACAGATAAACATATAAGCAAAGAGGGGGAGCAAAGATGATAGCATCTGAAAGAAGGCGTTTCATTCTGGAAGCGCTCGGCAACAGAGGAGTAATAAGCCTGAAGGATACGGCAAAGGAGCTAAGCGTCGCCGAGATTACCGTTCGCAGGGATTTTGAAAAATTAGAGCATGAAGGGAAGCTTAAACGTGTTCAGGGAGGGGCCACCTCACTGGAGGATTCAGACGGTGCTGAGCTTACGATGTCCACGAAGCTGCCACAGAATATGTCCGAAAAGGAGCGGGTGGCTTCAGTGGCGGCAGGGCTTGTCAATGAGGGCGAGAGCGTTTTCATTGACGGCGGAACCACGATGATTCCGCTGGCCTCAATTCTTATGACAAAGAATATCCGAATTATTACGTATAATACAATGATAATACGCAAGGTATCGAACCCGGCAGCGCAAATTATCCTTATAGGCGGCGAGTATTTGCCGCATTACAACATGAATCTCGGGCCGATAGCGCAGGAGATGCTCAAACAGTTCTATTTTGACAGAGCATTCTTCGGTTGTTCGGGCATAGATATCGACCAGCAGATGGTATTTTCAACTGAACCGGGCAGTTTGAACATGAAGCGCATAGCCATGGAAAGTGCAAAACACAATCATCTTTTGGTGGATTCGAGCAAGTTTTCAAAGCGTGGATTCCTAAAGTTGTGCGACACGAGCAGCTTTGACAGTATCATAACCAATGATTTCCCTCATAAAGGGAAGCTTCCGGATAATTTTGTGGTAGTACAAAATCCTGAATGATAAAAAAAGATAATTTTTGCAATGATATGATTGAAAATTGAATATATATGTGCTATAATAGTCTCGAAAGTAGTCTAACTCATGAGAGGATAACTTTATGAAACTGTTAGATCAAAGAAAACGAGACATTTTGGAATCTCTTCGCAACGGTTTAATCGTCTCCTGTCAAGTGCAGCCGGACGACCCGATTTATTCTGATGAGATGCCGGTAAAAATGGCACAGGCCGCCCAATGGGGCGGCGCAGTAGGCATCCGCGCCAATTCTCCGGAGCAAATATGCGCAATTAAGAAGGAAGTTAAGCTTCCTCTGATTGGGCTTTACAAAATCTGGAGCCAGGGCTCGGATGTTTTTATTACGCCTACTTTAGAGGCGGCAGAAGAGGTATACGCTGCCGGCGCAGAAATTATTGCGATGGATTGCACGAATCAAATCATTGACGGACGTCCCGCATATGAACTTCTGCCGAAGGTGCGGCAGGCGTTGCCGGACGCTATAACCTTCGCAGATGTTTCAACGTATGAGGAAGCGGGGCGAGCAGTAGAAATGGGTGCAGATATCATCGGCCCCACACTTTACGGCTACACGGCCGAAACAAAGCATATCGAAAGTCCTGATTTGAGAGAATTTGCACGCATGTGCCGTGATTTCGGTGACAAGGCTTATATAATTATGGAAGGGCATCTCTATACGCCTGAGGATGCGATGAAATGCCTGTATCTCGGCGCACACGCCGTGGTGGTGGGAAGTGCCATAACCAGACCTCATTACACAACGAAAAGATTCACTGATTTGCTGTCCGGGTATCAGAATGACTGGAGAAAAGACGAACGCAGCAGCCATTAAATCTTTTTGCTGCGAAAGGAGTAGATAGGATGGCGGAATTAGATGTAGATGGTGTGCAGAATGTCGAAGTAAGCGAAGCGACACGCGAAGCGGGCAAAGCGACAACATCGGAAGTTCAGTTTGATGTAGACGGAGCGCAAAACGTCGAAGTGAGCGAAAAGATACCTTCTGAAAAGCCGCTGCTGACACAGCTGGACATCATGGAAGAATACACAAAAGTACACTCAAGCTTTAATGAGAATCAAAAGGAAATGCGTGAAATTGCCTGCATGAATGTTCTCTATCCCGCACTTTTCAGAAAGATTGAAGACACGGATTTAATTGCGGGAAGGATGGATTTTCTCCCGATTGGATTCGGCTGTGTGACCTCTGTAGGTGGCGTTGGGCATTACTGCGTTTTCAATAAGCTGTTGAAATTCAAGGACGAGCTGGAACATGACAAGGATAAAAAACGTGTTGACACCCTTTATAATTATTGGCTGAAGCACGACCTTAAAACAAAGTATTGCCGTGAGGTTCTGACAGAGGATACTGTCGGCCGTTTCATAGACTGCGAATATCCGCTTATCGCCACTGCGAGGCTTTCGGGCATGATGCTGGATTATCCGAAGCTGTTGAAATACGGAATATCCGGTTTGCGTGAGCTCATCACAGAAAAACTTAGAAACGACAGTGAAAACGCTTTCTATAAAGCGTCGCTTGAAAGCCTTGATTTATTCACGCACTGCGCAGAACACCTCAGCGAGCAGGCACTGATGCAAAAGGCAGAGACATCTGATGAGAAGAGACAGGCTCAGCTTCAGCGCATGGCTGACGGTCTGATGAAAATCAAAACGGATAAACCGGAAACATTCCATGAGGCCATGCAGCTTTTTTGGTTGTATGCATTGTTGGCAGGTGTAATCAATTACGGCAGGTTGGACGATTTGCTCGGGGTCTATCTCTCGCAGGATTTGAAATCCGGTCGCCTCTCGCAGGAAGAAGCCTATGACTATGTCAAGGCGCTGTGGACGATGATAGAGAATCGGCGCACAACTGTGAACGGCAGGGTTATCGTCGGTGGAAGAGGACGCAAAAACCCGGTGGAGGCCGACGAATTTTTGCACATAGCCTTGCGCGTGGCGAAGGAGTGCAGGTACGTCGAGCCGCAGTTTACGTTGCGTGTTGACCACAATACGTCAGGTGAAATTTGGGATGAGGCCTTTGAAGCGCTCGGCGCAGGTGCGACGTATCCCACCCTATACAATGACGACATAAATATTCCGGCGGTGGCATATGGTATGCGCATAGACGAGAAAACGGCGGAAAATTATGTGCCGTTCGGCTGCACGGAGTTTGTGATTCAGGGTCAGAGTACGGGAACACCGAATATTTGCATGAATCTGCTGAAATTGTTGACGATATTTATGAACGGCGGGATAGACCCGATGGACGGAAAAAGAAAGAACGGTCCTGTTCCGGTTCACCCGCTTACAAAATACTCATCATTTGATGAGTTCTATCGGGATTATAAAGAATTGCTGGATTATTATATGGATTTATCAGTTGATGCGCAGTTTTATTCATATGAAGTTATGAACCGCGATGTATCGTTCATCTTCAACAGCATTCTTACGGATGACTGTCTCGAACGGGGCAAAGCGTTGTTGGATGGTGGCGTCCGCTATCTTGGCGGCACGAATGAGATTTACGGCATAATCAATGCGTCAGATGGACTTTGGGCGATAAATGATTTGGTGTTCATCAAGAAGCAGTATACTTTGACACAAATTCAGGAAGCACTTCTCCGTAATTTTGAAGGATATGAAGAATTGCGTAAGGCTCTTTGGGGAGCGGATAAGTACGGAAATGACCTAAACACGGCGGATGGCATGGCGGTGGATTTATATGAATTTGTGGCAAAAGGTGTGAGAGAGAGAGGAATCGCAGCAGGGATGCAGTATTTTCTTGTCGTAATAAGCAATAACCAGCTTAATACGGAGTGGGGACGCCGCACATCGGCGTCGCCGGACGGGCGTTACAGCGGGATGTATATGAATCCGGCTAATAACCCACAGGGAGGTGCAAACAGGAACGGACCCACCGCCATGCTGAATTCGCTTGCAAAATTGGATGCAAGGTATCATGCGGGTTCCGTGCAAAACATCAAGTTTTCACCGGTTCTTTTTAACAATAATCGTGAGTTGATAAAAGAGCTTTTTAAGACCTATTTTGACAAAGGTGGCTGCCACATAATGGTAACAATTGTTGGCAGAGGGGTTTTGGAAGACGCTGTCAAGCACCCGGAGAACTACAAAGACCTTATAGTACGTGTAAGCGGCTTCTCAGCGGTTTTTGTCAATTTGGACGCAGATATACAGCAGGAACTGATGAGCAGGGTGCTTTATGATTGACAATGTGGAAATAAAGATATTTGATATTCAGCGTTTCTGTGTGCATGACGGACCGGGAATACGTACAACGGTATTTCTCAAGGGTTGCAATCTAAGCTGTCCGTGGTGTTCCAACCCTGAATCGCAGAGTGCAGGGTCGGATTTGCTATATTTTGAAAGCAAATGCGTTTCCTGTGGAAGATGTGCGGCCGTTTGTCCGACGCAAGCTATTGACTTTTCATCGGCAAAGCCGTTTTTCAATCGTGAGCGCTGTGTTCATTGCGGCAAATGTGTGGAGATCTGTACACAGTATGCAATAGAGCTTTCCGGCAAAAAGATAATGCTTGAAGATATAATGGAGACTGTCCGAAAGGATGCGGACTATTATAGAAATACGGGCGGAGGTCTGACGGTATCGGGCGGCGAACCTCTTTGCCAACCGGGAGAAGCTGCGGCACTCCTGAGAACCGCAAAAAGTGAGAGAATCCACACGGCGCTTGAAACGGCAGCGAGCGTGGAGCAGGAGAGGTTTGAGCAGGTGCTTCCATATACGGATTTATTTTTGTTTGATATAAAGCATTCAAACCCTGTAAAGCTCAAGAGAATAGGCGCAGATTTAGAACTGATAAAGGTCAACCTGAAGTTGGCGGTGCAGAGAAGCTGTGTGGTTGCACGGATTCCAATGATACCAAGATTTAATAATACGGAAGAGGAAATCTCCGACATATTTAACTTTGCGAAGAAGTGCGGAGTAAACAGTGTAGATTTGCTTCCCTATCACAATCTCGGCAGAAACAAATATGCACAGCTCGGCAGGTCTTACGGTTGGCAGGAAACGGATGCTCTTTCAGGAGAAGAGATGGAACCCTATTGCGAGATAGGCAAAAAATTAGGCATTGAAGTGGCAATCGGCGGCAAACAGCCGCATAAGGAATAATAACAACAGGAGGATAATATGAAGAAAACATGGAAAGTGGCGCTCATTGGGTGCGGAAGTATCGCGGGCATGATTTACATTCCGCAGATGAAGAATATCCCGAATGCGGAGCTCGTGGCGGTATGTGACATCATTCCTGAGCGTGCACAGCAATATGCCGAGCATTTCAAAGTGCCGGCGTGGTATTCAAGCATTGATGAGCTGCTGGAGAAATGCGACTTTGACATTCTGATGGATACAGCTTCTATCCCGGCCCATCATGAAATCAACATGAAAGCGATAAAAGCCGGCAAGCACCTCTATTCTCAGAAACCGGTCGGTCAGACGGTTGAGCAGGTGACGGAGCAGATTGAGGCAGCGGAAAAGGCGGGGGTTAAGTTCGCAGCGTCACCGATTCATCCGCTGCGTCCTGACATCATGTTTGTACGTGATATGATTCAGGATGGCACAATCGGAAAAATCACAATGGTACGTGCGCATACCGCACACGGCGGACCCGAGCATTTTCAATACCGTACGGCAGACCCAAGCTGGTTCTTTGAGCCGGGAGCCGGCGCACTTTATGACATGGGCGTTCACGGCTTGACAATGGCTGTGGCGACAATCGGTCCGGCAAAGGAAGTCGCCTGCACGGCGGTGATTTCCCAGCCTGAAAGAACGGTGCGCACAGGCACATTCGACGGGAAAAAGATTAAGGCCGATATGCTGCCTGACAACTATATCATTACGCTTAACTGGGGTGACGGCTGTATCGGCGTAGTGGATGCGGGCTTCAGCGAGATAGCCTCAACGACCAACATGCTGGAAATCTATGGCACGAAGGGTACTCTAACGATTATGGGTCAGGTGAAAATCGGAGAGGGCGACGGCGTGCGCATGTTCCTTGACAGCCCTGAGCTGAAGGTTAGAGGCTGGCTTGACCCAATGTCGCAGGACAGACCGCCGCGCAGGGAATTCGAGCAATGTGAAGCCTTGACGGACGTGATAAATGCAATTGAAAATGATACAATGCCGATTCTTGACCCGAAAATAGCACGCCATGTTGTAGACATCATGTGTACCATTCCCAAGGCGGCTGAAGAAAAAAGGACACTGCCTCTCTCCACGACATTCTAAAAAGGAGATCTGTTATGATTTCAACAGGTATTTTTACCGGATATTATCCGTATAATATTGACAAAGTGATTGCCGAAATCAAGAAAGAGGATTTCTCCTGTGTTCAGCTCGATGTCTCATTCAAGGATATAGACTCTGCGAAGGAAATCCTTACGAAACAAAAGGCCACAGAGATTCGCAACAAATTCCGAGATGCGAATCTTCCGGTGGTGGCAGTGTCGGCCTATACGAACATCATTCATCATGATATGGAACAACGGAAGAAAAATGTTGCTTACATTAAAATGATGATGGAGCGAGCCTTGGATTTAGGCAGCCCGTATGTAGCCAGTGAAACAGGCACCTATAATCCCGAAAGCGACTGGATATGGGATGACCGTAATGCTACGGAGGCCGCCTATGAAGAAACGGCAGAGGTTATCTATGACATCGTGAAATTTGGCAAAGAGGTGGGTGCTACGTTTATCGTGGAGAACTATGTGAACAATGTTATTGGCAGCATAGAGCAGATTCAGAGGCTATTCACGGATATTAACATGCCGAATTTGAAGCTCATCTGTGACCCGACCAACTATTTCACTGTGGAGAACATAACGGATGTGGATGCGCAGCTTCACAGAATATTTAATGCACTTACAGACAAGATGGTTATCGCCCATGCGAAAGATATTCTGCTGAGTGAGGATGCTTCTGTAAAGCAGGCGGACATAGATGCAGACGAATCTCATGTGTTCCGTGGTGCAGGCGGGGTGGATTTACCGGCGGCGGGGTTAGGTGTTCTGAATTACCCGCTGTATGTAGAGCTATTGGCTAAGCATCATCCGAATATCCCGTTGATAGTTGAGCATGTGGACAGCGGTGATATTCCAAGGGCGAAGAGGTTTGTTGACGAGGCTTTGAAGGAGGCGGGAGTGTAATTGCATAAAAATGATAGAAAATGATAAAAATGTTGTTAAAAACCTTGCATTTGATGAAAAAATATGTTAAAATGTTCGAAACAGTGAACTTAATGATAAGCATTGATATGTTTTGATGCGGTTCACAAGTAAATTGGAGGTTGTATTATGAAGAAGAATAGAAAAATCATGGCTTTGCTGCTTAGTTTAATTATGGTGGTAACCTTCGTTGCCTGTACCCCTGAAGCACCTGCAAGCAGCGCAGTGCCTGAATCTACGCCGGTGGAAAGCATACCGGAATCTGAGCCGGTTGAATCTGTGCCTGTGGAATCAGAACCTGAAAGCCAGCCGGAAAACGTCAATCTTGGCGAAGGCGAGACACCGAGGGCGGAGACGCTTTATTTCGGAACAGGCCAATGGGGGCCGGTTATCAACAATAACCCCCTGAGCGGAAACTCAAATAACTCTCTTGGCGTTGAGCAAAGCGATATGGCGCGTGTACTGCAGTATGAAACTCCGTATATGTTCAACATGCTGGACGGTGAGGCACATCCCCTTTTGGCAGACGGAGACTATTCATGGAACGCTGATAACACAGTGCTGTCCTTCAAACTCAAGGCAGCTGCGAAGTGGAGCGACGGCACACCCGTAACGGCGCATGACTATGCTTACACATTTGACACCCACGTAAAATATGAAACGACCTTGGGCGTTGATTTCGGTCAGTACATCGAAAGTATCACAGCAGTTGACGACTTAAATGTCGAAATAAAGGTTAAAGAAGACAACTATAACATGCTGAAAGTTACGTCATATCTTCCCAGAGTCTATTGCCTGCAAAAAGCTTATATTGAGAAGATGGAAGCCGAAACAGGTGGCGCTGCCGAAGACATGAAGAATGCCGAGTGGTGGGATGCACCTCACAGCGGTCCATACACCATACTTTTCAACTCAAATCAGAAAATAGTCTTTGAGCGTAACGATGAATATTGGGGACAGGACGCATCCATGTGGGGCAAGCTGCCCGCACCGAAGTACGTAGCTCACAACATCTATGCGGATAACAACGCAATGGGCACAGCATTTGAGGCCGGCGAAATCGATGTAAACCAGCAGTATCTTGCGGAAATCGAAAAGACATGGGAAGAGAAGAACCTGCCCATCTCCACATATATCGCAGATGCTCCTTATCAGATGGCGGCGACAATGCCATCAGCAGTTTTCAATATGAGCCGTCCGGGTCTTGACCAAAAGGTGGTTCGTCAGGCAATAGCCTATGCCGTCAACTATGAGCAAATTATCTCCTCTGCAATGACGAATCAGTCGCCGACGTTTGCAGAGTTCCCGCGTTGCCTCTTCAACCCGAGTGAGCCGCAGAGAGCGTTGATTCTTGATGAGGCAAAGCTTGCTGAATATCAGTGGGCGGGCAATGAGGTTGAGCGTTCAAAGGAGCTGCTCGACGCCGCAGGAATCGTAGATACAGACGGTGACGGTATCCGTGAGTATAACGGTGAGAACCTCTCATTCTCATGCGAATGCCCCGTGGGTTGGTCAGACTGGGAGGCAAGCCTCAGTATAGTTTCAACCGCCGGAAAGAACATCGGCATAGAGCTTGAGACGCTGTTCCCCGAAACACCGCAGTGGACAGAGCATACACAGACAGGTAATTTTGACATCACGATGGCAGGAACCACGGTTGGTATCTCTGCTCCGTGGTCGGGCGCATACAATATGCTCTACGGCTTCGGCGGAAACTTCCCTGAGACGATGACCTTCAACCAGGGTCGTTATTACAACCCGCGCGTTGATGAAATCCTTGCGTTGATTCCGAATGAGACAGATGAAGCGGCGCTGAAAGCCCTTTGGGAAGAGCTGAACATCATCTATCTTGAAGAAGTTCCCTCGTTCGCTCTTATGTACAGACCCGCATATTTCCATGAGGTCAACGAGAGCGTATGGACAGGCTTCCCGATGGAAGGCGACGGTTCGAATATCCCGCCGCAGGTTGCATGCAGCGGCTATGGAATAGCCACACTCTATAATATCGAGAACGTTTGATGTATCTCTACAGTATGATTCTCGGTAAAAGCTTAATCAGTTAGTCGGTGAGATCTTCGGTGGCTGGCATCTATGACAGAGAATAGTCATGGCTGTCAGCCACTTATTCCTATTCTATGAGGTGATGCAGGTGAAGGGTTTTTTAAGGTATTACGGAAAAAGAGTGTTATGGTATCTGCTGACACTTATCATTGCGGTACTGCTCAATTTCCTTTTGCCGCGTCTGATGCCGGGCGACCCCGTCCAGCAAATCGTTGCTCAGGCGACAGCAGGCGTGACGGATGCGAGTGCTGTGCAAAGAGTGGTTGAAAATTATACGCGGGAGTTCGGGCTGGATAAATCCATACCTGAACAGTTCGTAATTTATATAGGCAAATTATTCCAGGGAGACATGGGTGTTTCGTTCTCGAGGTATCCGCAAACCGTGGCCGAAGTCATAGGCTCGTCTGTAGGCTGGACGCTTGCATTGCAAATCCCTGCGATTATTGTCGGGTGGATTTTGGGAAATATTCTCGGTGCCGTTGCCGCATATGTCGGGAAATGGGTGGATAAAATTATTTTACCGTTTTTCATGTTCTTCAGTAACTCACCCGCCTTTGGCGTGGCAATTATTTTCCTGACGCTTTTTGCCGTCAATCTGGGTATATTCCCGGTTGGGGGCGGATACGGCTACGATATGCTGCCGAGCTTCACGCCGCAGTTTATCGGTTCTGTTTTGCACCATTTCGCACTGCCGTTCTTCACGATTGTTCTTATCATAATCGGCGGACAGGCAATAGGAATGCGCTCAATGGCCATATATGAACTGAATACCGATTATGTGAAGTACAGCAGGTTCCTGGGAATCAAAGACAGAAAGATAATCAGATATGTCTTTAAGAACGCTATGCTGCCACAGATTACGGGCTTAGCGCTTTCACTGGGAGGAATGGTAGCCGGAAACCTGGTGGCGGAGATTATCTTCAATTATCCGGGTCTGGGCTCAACAATGCTTCAGGCTATCACCACAAGAGATTATCCGTTGCTTTCAGGCTGCACACTGATTATCACAATAATGGTGCTCATTGCAAACTTGATAGTAGAGCTGGTGTACGGCTTGATTGACCCGAGAATCAAAGCCACACAGATGGATTCGTGAGTGAGGAGAGAAGATTATGAAACGTGTGATTAAAAACATTCTGAAAACTCCAAAATTCTTAGTGGGGCTTACCATTTTCCTGTTGACATTTCTTCTGAGCTTCTACTATATGTTCTCCTCATTTGATGCAATGGAGCTTGTGGGTTCCGGTTTTCATGAGCCGGGTACATATTATAATGTCACCGATGTAATCAACACTGAAGGTGAAGTACTCAATTATGAGGGAGGTACAAACATAGATAAGCTGCTGCCGGCGGAAGACAGGGAGAGCATGAAAGAATGGCTCATCAGCTTTGGTGGCGTGGCGGAAGCAGACATAGATGTAAATGACGCGGCAGGTCTGCTGAATATCTGGACTGAAAAGTATGATTCCTCGAATCCGCAGAAGGGTTTGCTTGCGGCTGAAAAGCGAGCCTACACCCGTATGGACCAGCGGATAAGGGGGCTTCTTGAAAATCCTGAGGTAATCATTGCGCAGCGCAGCGATGAAGGAGTGCTTGAAGAAAAAGAAGTGATTTCGCCGAACGAATTTGTATGGGACGGCGATGTCGGAAACAAGGTGACATTACCCCTCGGAACAGACAACTTTGGTGCGGATATGCTGACAAAGCTGAGCTCTGCCGTAAGTGTGTCGCTTCGGATAGGCTTCATTGCAGGGCTTATAGCTACGATGATAGGCATCGTACTTGGACTCACGGCGGGATATATGGGAGGTATAATAGACAATTTCATTACATTCATAACAAATATATTTACGGTTATCCCAAGCTTCATTATTCTTATCCTGATAGCGAATTCAATCGGGCAGGCTGCGAGAGGACCGGAGGTAGTGGCAATTATCATCGGGCTGACCTCGTGGCCGTGGACGTGCCGTTCGGTGCGCAGCCAAGTGATTTCATTAAGAAACAGAGAGCATGTAAATTTGTCCAAACTTTCTGGACACAGTATGCCGAAGATTATTGTTAGGGACATACTCCCCTACGTCGCTTCGTATGTCGTCATGGCTTTGATACTTCAAATCTCGTCGGGAATTCTCGCCGAGGCGCAATTATCAATGCTGGGTTTGGGCCCGTCAACGTCAAATGTGACAACATTAGGTCTCATGATGCAGTGGGCGACGAAGTTTTCTGCACATACTCTGGGTGCATGGTGGGCTTTTGTGCCTGTAATCCTCGCTATAACGTTCATATCATTCTCACTCAACTTGATGAATACAGGCTTGGATCAGGTGTTTAACCCGCAGCTGAGAGACAACTGAGAGGAGAGGACGAAATGAATAATCCTGCGTTCATATCATTCTCACTCAACTTGATGAATACGGGGTTAGACCAGGTATTCAATCCACAGTTGAGAGACAGCTAAGGGAGGAGAGAGAATATGG
>QMCE01770114.1_pt1 | contig 14260 bp, 7 predicted proteins | sample 1821851 | NCBI WGS metagenome assembly QMCE01 (sample SAMN09453174, study PRJNA476694) | Termite gut metagenome, whole genome shotgun sequencing project. | isolation source: worker | host: Odontotermes sp. | place: South Africa:Pretoria | collected 2016-01-28 | reverse complement strand
GGAGTACCCGTAGGGGGAGGTGGTAGGTGAAAGAATTCCTTAGAGTTGTGATTAATAGGTATTTATTTTGCTTACCTCCTTCCCGCTTGCGGGGTACTCCTCCTCCCAGGAGGAGGAGAACGTACCTTACTGAAAGAAATTAAATAATCTGTCAGCGAAGCTAATAGAGATACTATTGCTTATCACTAATCACTTATCACTAATCACTAATCACCTATTCCTTGTTTATAAATTGTTGAAAAGATAATTTGCCCAAAAACAACTTATCTTCGAGAATTCCCTTACTTTTGCACCATGATTGAATTGGCACAACATATAGAAGTCCTGTTATTAGAAAACGACTGCGTTATTGTTCCGGGGTTGGGAGGATTTGTAACTCATTATGCTCCTGCAACAAGGGTGGCGGAAGAGAACCTGTTCCTGCCCCCTACCCGCATTATCGGCTTTAATCCGCAATTGAAAATGAACGATGGCCTGATAGTGCAATCCTATATGTCAGTGTATGGAACCAACTTTTCCGATGCAACCAAGATGGTGGAACGCAAGGTAGATATGTTGATCGCCGCATTGCATGAAGAAGGAAAAGTCGACTTACCGAACATTGGCGAAGTACGTTATACGATATACAGCACATTCGACTTCGCACCATATACTCATAAGCTCACAACCCCCTATTTATATGGGATGGACGCATTTCAAATGCAGGAATTGTCCGTGTTGGAGAAACAGCAGGCGGAGCGGGATGCCTCCTATTCTGTTCCGGTTGCCATTAAGAAGGAAAAACGTAATTCAGGAATCAGGTTTAACCGCACGTACCTGACAAGCGCCGCCGCCATGGTAGCGGTAATTATCCTCTCTTTCTTCTTCTCTACTCCCATAGAGAATACAGAAGTAAAAAAAGACAATTATGCCCAATTACTGCCGGATGATTTGTTAGAAAAAATAAAAAACCAGTCATTGGTTATTACGCCGATTGTAGTAAAGCGGAATACACTTGCACCACAGCCTGAAAAAGCCGAAACTCAAAAGCAAGCAGTAACTGCCGCAGCCGCAAAAACGACGGAACCCTCTCAACCGGCTGCCGAAACCGATACTCTTAAAAGACCCTATCATATTATTATTGCCAGCGTCGAAACCGAGCAGGAAGCGAAAGCGATGGCAACCCGGTTAGTAGCTAAAGGTTTCTCCGGTGCAAAAGCAATTATTGGTGACGGAAAGATGCGCGTATGCATTGAGTCATGCGATACCGAGGCGGAAGCATACCGGGCTATGGCAACAATCCGCCGGGATGAAACATATAAGAATGCATGGGTATTGAAAAAGAACTTCTAATCTATATTTCCAAATGAAGCGTATACGTTGTCCGAAATGTGAGAATTATCTTCTGTTTGATGAAACAAAATACAGCGAAGGCCAGTCTTTGGTTTTCGTCTGCGAGCATTGCGGCAAGCAGTTCAGTATTCGCTTGGGGAAAACAAAGATGCACGCCCCTCAGAAGGAAGAACGCCCGGATGAAGAAGAATTCAAAGACGCTTTCGGCAGTATCACGGTGATAGAGAATGTCTTCGGCTTTAAACAGGTGCTACCTTTACAGGAAGGAGACAATATAATTGGGCGCCGTTGTGTCGGAACGAACATCAATACCCCCATTGAAACGTCGGACATGAGTATGGATCGTCGCCATTGCATTATCAATGTAAGGCGTGATAAACAAGATACTCTTATCTATACCCTGCGTGATGCTCCCAGCCTGACGGGTACTTTCCTGAATAATGAAATCTTAGGTGACAAAGACCGTATTCGTATTGAAGATGGCGCTATTGTCACTATCGGAGCTACTACGTTTATTCTGCGGGCGGCAGAATAACGTTCTCAACTTCCTCATTTTCTCTTGCCATAGTGCCCCTTTACGGAAATAACTGTAACAGTTACGATTTCTTCCTCATCGGTTCAATTTTGATAACATACGCCATATCAAAGGCTATTAATAAAGTTTGTAATATCCTCCGCAGATTGCAGAACTACAGTAGATTCAACTCTTCCCTCTTTGTGCGCTTTAACTCGTTCTTCTATTTCGGCAAGGTTGGCGGGGTCTGCAAAGTATGGGTCACCACTTGGGCTTGGGTTTGAAACTTCAATTTTCAAAGTATTGGCTTTTGAGACTAAAAGGTTCTCTATAAAGGCCTTTAGACTTTTACCCTGAGCTGCTGCCATAATAGACAATTTTTGTAATGTATCAACAGGTAAATCAATGTTCTTTCTTTTCTTGTGTAATGCTATTGTTGCCATAATCTTTAAGAGATTTTCTACAAAGGTATGAATATACATCATATACACAATATATATATTGCAATTTAACACCATTAATCAAATTTCACCGAAGATTCCTTACCTCTCTACCGCCACCATCACCTTCGTCGAATACTTTCCGGCACGTAGCATATACACGCCCCGGGGTAGCGGGTTTTTGAGCACAGTGCGTTCACCTATCACGATTTCCTGTTCGATAACCTTGCGACCGGAAGTGTCGAAGGCTGAGACCGTTGCATTCTTTCCCTTTTGATCTTTCAGATACAGAGTAACAACGACATTCCCGTCTTTATCGACATAAGCCGTCAGACCATCACTCCCGGATATATCCTCAGTACTGCGGAAGACAATGCTGAAACGATCGGTAACAGGTACGCTGCTTGCGGTGAAATCGTAATCGCCGCTGCGGAGGTCAAATTCCGTATCGCGCAACTTGTCCAACAAGAACACGTTCATATCGCCCAGGTTCAGCAGTTCCCTGGCATGGAAACGGAAAGAGCCGCCTTCGTCCGTCCGGAAGCCGACAGGTATTTCCGTACCATCCTTAATTGCGGGAAGGCCGTTTATAACCAATTCCTTAGATAAGGAAGCCGGCAAAGTGAATATCTCAACTCCATTATTGACGAACCATTTTTCACTGTCATACGTATCGAAATCTTTCTTTGCCGCAGGATCGGCGTATATAACCGTTTCGTCTGTCCGCAGGTCATTGCTGACGGTAAGCCGCAACAACGGGCGGGTTTCTTCCGTCTCCTCCGCCTGAACCGACCTTACCATAACGTTGCTGCCATTATCGGCATGCGTGCGGTTGCTATCTGCAAATGTGAGCGTATCCGGTGTTGCACCCTCCCGAACCCGTACCCAGAATGCCTGCATGGGCGGTACGTAACCCAAAGAATGTGAACCGGTAAGTGTAGCGTCTTCCCAACCCGGTGCAGCCCCCACATTGCCTGAAGCATTGTATGACCAGAATTCATAAACGCCCCCCACATTGGTACGATACCAGATGGTGCTGTACAAGTTTGCCGTATTGGCTGCCTCTGCTGTCCAGTAGGATGGGAATGGATTTCCAACCAGATTGAAACCACGCTTGTCACCGGAAGTACTCGATAATAGAGGAGATTGCTTGTTTCCGTCATTGTACGTTCCCGAGAAATTGACCGTCATATCCGTGGTTGCGGAATAAATCGTATGTCCCAGTCCTGTCTTCAGACCCTCGGCTACAGCAACTCTTTCCCAGCTTTTGCCTGCTTCATTGTATTTCTCTATCCGGTCGGGAGTTACCGAAGTTCCCGGATTTGCAGGATTCGTTACAGTCAACGTTCCCGGATTCGGAGGAGTCATATCAACAGGATTTGAAATATACCAGTTACGACCCTTGGACAGCGTATGCTCCACATTTTGCACGCCGACCGCCATAGTTCCCCCATTACGCAGGAAAGAAGCGTTATCTTTCAATGTAAATGTATTGGCGGTAAGAGTCTTACCACTACCGATAGTGTAGGCGCTACCCGGATAAACCGTTATGTTATCCACCTGCACATCTATGTCCTGCAGACAGTTAGCTTTGATTTGAATTTTTGCATCGGGGTAAGGCAAAATAAGTTCGCTGGTTTGCTTTTCCCATCTGTAGAATTCGCTCCACTTACCGTCTTCGATAAAGATAACCGGATAATAAGTGAAACTTCCGGGTGCTGTGTTGCCGATAAGTCTTCCGGCATCTCCGGCATTATTTTTATAATTAATCTCGATTGCACCTTTTACCACCCAGTCGGCTACTCCGGCTATACAGTGAATCACGCCGTCAGCGCCTACCCTATCAGGATTCGCTACTGCCGGTACTGCCGGTACTACCGGTACTACTGTGGCAGATACGCCGGCAAGCACAATTTCCATATTACTCAGCAATAAATCATAATAATCGGTTGCCTTTATTTTTATAAGCGTTCCGCCGGTTACAGGAGCGTTATCGGTAAGCCTTCCATTATCACTGGTCATAATCTCTATGCCTTGCACTTCATAAGCTCCCATATCAATGTTGTCTACTTCTCTGGGTTTACCCGTCACATCCGTCCCTCTACTATCAGCCGGAATAGCAAATGAAGGTGATTCAGGGGTAAAGACTTGCGTATAAGCATCCGAAGAACCTTTATTATACGCCGCACTGTTCTGTCGCAAACGGAAGTTATTGATTGCCGGAGACAAAAAGAGCGAATCGCTTGTACTGTTACTCCCGTCATCAAGATTACCTTCTCCGTCGGACGCAAGCGCCATGTCTTTTACCAAAGAATAAGTAGCGTTGAATATTCCGTGACTTGGCCCCGCATCATCATCTTTGTAAATTTCAGGCCCGTCGACTGCTGTATTACCATATATAACGGTATTGCCGATACTCAACGTGTCAGAGTTGTACACTCCGCCGCCATAGTGTCCTGCACTGTTGCCCGAAACGGTAACATTGACTAAAGAAACCGTACTCTCGTCTTCTATATAGATACCCCCGCCATCATCTATTGCATTGTTGGAATGAATCAACACATTAACAAGTTTAAGATTTGAAGTTCCGGATGCATACAGACCGGCGCCGTTTCTCCGTAGGATTGTTTGGTAGTGTGTCTCACCATCCGGTAAATTTGAAGAACCGATATTAATATTCCCCGTACCATCGGCAACACCGTCGGTAATAACAAGACGATTCAATATAGTATGGTGAGCATTACCGGCAATCACTACGTGATAAGCGTTTGCCGCTATGTCATCCAGTTTGCCGGACAGAATGGTAGATTGATTATTGGATTGGTTACTTACAATACCGGACGGAGAAACATTATATCCGCCGGTGATGGTAACATTGGCGGGCAATACGAAAGCGTAGTCGCGTTCATCCTCTGTTTCTGCAGCCGATACGGTGGGAACATAAGTACCGGTGGCTACATAAATATCTTTCACCTTAAGCTGTTCAAGTCGTGCATATTCAAGTGCAGCCGATAACGAAGGCGTTGCATTTTCCCACGAAGAACCATCGCCACTACTGCGAAGCGGATCTACATCTACATTCACATACAACTCTCCATCATCAGTTGGTTTCAGATCAGGAAGAACATGAATTGTGATGTATTTGGATGCAAATTTATATTCATTCGGCTTTGCAGGGTAACGAATTTGATAACTTCCCCAACGTTCGAATGTGTGAGAGTTAGACACTGTTGACCAAAGGTTTGTTCTTCTTGCCCGACGATATTGAAAATTACCGGGCAGGTTTATGGTATTTTTAGGACCATCCACAACGGCACTTACGAACGCAGAATCAGGCGGCGCAATACCGCGTCCCGCAATTGTGTACTCGTATGGAGCAGAAGGAGGAATAGGAAAATTAGATATATTTCCACTTAGTCGACGCATGTTTATGGTAATCGACCCAAGATCCGCGACATCTGTTAGAGAATAAGACATATCTACTATAGTACCGTTTACTTTGACTTCATAATGCTCAGCACGCAGACCGCTATTCATATACAGCATTTCTTCTTCGTAGTTCACGTAGGTCACACTATCGCTGGCATAAGCGGTATAAACCGTCAAAGTATTTTCTTCCGATCTACGATAATTCTCACTTTCTTTCAGACGATAATAAACTCTATAAGGTGTTTCAGGATCCAGATTTGTAATTTTTACACTATCCTTTACCGCTATTCCTATTTCCCCCTCAAAATAAGTAGAAGCGTCGATACTATATTCAATTACAGCATCTTCAGGAATAATATCATTGATAAAAGAAATATTTATCCCAAAACTTGTATCTGTAACCTTAAACGCTTCCGCTTCCAAAGTGTTTTCTCTCGCAGCTTTAGTTACGTTCACAAAGATTTCGGTAGTGGTAATTTTAGTATTATTTTCGTATTCATAATCCAACCTAAGAGTGGCACGATACGTTCCTACCGGCAATTCGTCTTTCAACCGGATAGTGAAAGATCTATTTTCCCCTCCTCCCGGAACTTCTTTATCATTATTCCCCGCAGAATCAAAATCCTGCACAAGTTCAAATATACCATTATTATATGGTATCTCATCTTTGAAGCCATTCTCTATAGTTATCCCTGTAATCGGTACACTTTCTTCAGCCACATTCTTGACTATAATAATCTCAGGATCAAGATTGGCGGGATCATAACCGTAGACCACACTTCCGAAATTAATCGGGATAACCGACAAAGGCATCGACAATACCCGATAGAGTGAAGCCGGTTTTTCGCAAGTAGCAGCATAACGAATCTCATAGTCAATCTCGATATTGGGATCGTTGGAGTCATGACGTAATTCTAAGGGGCCAATAGACTCTACATCGGGTCCAACGAGTGGCTTCCTCCAGTCTGTTTCTCCTTGTAATCTATATTCATATATACGTTCTCTTGCCAAACCTAAAATTTCTATCTGCGAGTCATTACTAACATCCACTATTTTTGCAAAAGGCTCTGCAGGAGCAGGATCACGTCCAAGAATGATTTGCATCTTACTTTCCGAAGCAAAGTGTCCATCAGCATTGCTGGCAGAAATACGCAATGGAACTATCTGTTCCGCACCCGACCAGCCCATTCTACCTAAACTTTCCTCTTTGATATTGGGATCATCCTGCGATGCAGGTATGGGAATAAAAGTGCCACCATTGTCTGTACTATATTCCAAAGATCCATTAAGCACTGTTATCTTTTCATTAGGATAGTCTATTGTATAATCAGGTGTAGGAATCGAATGATCACAATTATCCGCCACCGGAGCTGCCGGTCGGCGAGGAACTTCAAACTCTGACAGCGGGAAGACCGAAGGAAATCTCGCCTCAGGCCACAAATCAACATAACGGGATTCAATGGTGGCATCTGCTCCCAAATCCCCCATTTGGTCAAGCAAACTTGGATTACCTTCCGGTCGTTCTCCCATCAGAATATAAGCCGGAGCGGGAACAAAATTATCGTTATCTCCTCTTAGCCACGTACGATTTGCATCTTGTGCATGTACACGGTATTGTATTCTTGCATTCGGAATAGCAGTCTGATTGTTGTGGTCAAAGTAACCTATCCGCTCCTGTACATAATCAATATAATAAGGTGGAACAGCAGGATATACACGCACGCCTACCAGAAAAGAACCAAATGTACCATCCTCCCTTTTTTCCCTTACTATCACGTGATAGATGTCGTGATCATATACTCCATCAGACACAAATTCCTCTCCGCCAAACTCCACATACAACATGCCGTTTGCATCTGCCTTAACAGTTCCGGGAGTATTATATATCACTCCCGTCTCTCCGTCATAATAACGATATTCGTATTTTTCGTCATCTATAACGTGTTCTCCTATGGCGGAGTTTCCATTTTCGTCGGCATCTGTTGCTTGTCTTATTATGATTCTATCGGTGCCATCATTATTATGCACACGGGATACTTGCGCAAGTTGAATGTCATTTACGGAAGATGTACAGACTCTCACAGCCCCTTCGGAGTTCGCCGCCACCTCATAAGTGATTTCATTCCATCCTGATGGGCGCACTACTAATAAGTAGCAGTGGGGACGATCCAAATTTTCAAAAAAGAGCGACTGTCCGGTTCCAAGGCCCAAACCTTTCCTCCACGGATAAACTACCCTGACGGGCTGTCCTGGTTCCACGTCAGCATCAAGCAGTGCATATTCCACTCCCGGATTCGAGTTCGTTAAAAAAATGAGGTTATCTCTTGTTCCTACTGTAGACATTTGACCTTCACCTCCATCACTTGTTCCCTGAATAGTTACTTCTTCGTAATAACCATCATCAAGTACCAATGCGGGAGTCCGGTTGGTATTGAGCTGGCTTTCGCCGGAAACAGCACCGCGCGGAATACCCACTATGCGGTACGTTTTACCCGGAACCATATTGCTGAAAGTAACCGTACCTACTTCGTCCGGGAAATAATACCAATGTTCAATTCCATCACCGCTTGGTAAAACATTACCCGCAGCCGAAACGGGGTTTCCACCTGCAACAGTGAAAGTTACATTCTCGGTAAAAGTACTAACCGAACTACCGCGCACTTCGGCAATGCCGTACACATAATCCCTTCGTGTTTCGGCTGATATGGTAACATCACCGGAATAAAACATGTCGATGTTGAATGTGGGGGGAGTACCGGATTTGAAGACGATGTTGTCGAGAATATTACCAGATGAACCAGTTGGCATAAGTCCAACAAAAGAGAATACGGAAATACCCTGTCCTTCGGGAACGGAATAAACGCCACCATGATGTGTCCAATTCATTTCGTAGAACGGCCCTCCGGCAATCGTCGTTCCGGTAATACTGTTTCTTGGATTGTTATAGGTTCCCTTCACACTTTTATCTGCCGCACCTATATATACAAAATAATTGCGCCCATTGTCATTATTCGGATATTTTGATACGCGCGACTGTTTATCTGCCGTCATATAGGAAGCTTCAACGCCTTTTGTAAATCCTAAATTATCCACCCCATCTAAAAAATAAGTTTGCCTCGCAAGTGTTGGTCCAGCAGTACCAGCTACGCTTCCATAAGGATAGTTCTCGAATCTGGTAAAACCCTGATACTGTGTATGACCGTTTATGGTATAATTACCATCTCCCAATCCCCATCTATTGTTTGTTCCAGTTAATCCTACAGATTCGTAATCGTCAAAGGAATTCATTGCGGGGCCGATGACTACCGCCATTATATTGGCACTAGCCGGTCGCCCTTCCCTTGGGGCATGGTCAAGACTCCATTCGTATATTTTTCCCGGAACTGTAGCAATTTCCTGATACAAACTTGAAGGCTGGTCGGGGTTTAGTTCTACTACATAAGGATAACTGTACCAAGCGGGATCACCGGGTATATAACCTTGATTATGTCCTCTCGGGTCTAAAAAAGTAGCATTGTGCCCCAAACCTGTAGCTACCATCAACTGTATTGTTTTTCCATTAGAGTAACCAGCATCTCCTCCATCATTCAATGAGTGTGTGGTTTCCCAATATTTCACACCTTTGCCTACTGCTGTTGCAGCGGCACCGGTAGGCGGCAAGGCAAAAAAGGTATTCGTAGTAGGTTTAACTTCATTGGTAATATTTTGAGCTCCGGTACCGGTAACCCAGTTATTACTCCAAGTAGCGATATTATTATTCCATGCCCTACTTGCCGCATCAATGGCAGTTGGTGCATCTTCGCAATCCCATACGGTAGTACCTCTCAAATAATTACCGCCTGCGGAGGGATAATTGGCTTGGGGATAAGCGTTTGTGCTTGTCCAACCTCTTTGCCGTCCGTTATTGACCATTGCTCTTCCTGAACGTGTAACTCCATTATAGTTTCCATCGTTGTTACTTGATCCTGCCAATGTTCCGTCGAAATCCCAAAACTCCTGAAACCCGCCATTCATCAATTGAGGTTCTAATGTCTTATCTATAACCACTACCTTGGTTAAGCTGCTTTCCGAAGAATATGCGTCTCCTCCCTTGGTGTTTGTTACCCTGCACCAATAATAATAAGTGCCCGCAGTAGTAGGCGTTGGGTACTAAGGGTGAAATGGGTCTCACCCGGAATAATTTGTGCACCTGCTTTTATTGTGGTTATATCCGTATCTGATAATTTAGGAGGAGTACCTGTAAGAGGATAATCATTCGTATTATCAGATGTGTACCATTGATATATTAATGGGCCTTCATCCTGAGGCAATGCCTGCGTATAGAGCATAAGGGCAGCGCCTTTGGCATTGATAGAAAGAGGAACTGGGTTTTTGGTTATATCGGGTAACCTTGCCTCATTTGTCTGTGCAAAAATAGACACGCTTGCAAAACTGTGTATAATCACAAGCAATACGGTAAGCAGGCACAGCCGCAGGCTAAATATATCTCTTTTTGCGTTCATATAGTTTTCGGATGGGCTTTTGTTATCGAATGAACTGTTATTAATGGTTCCCGTACGCCCAACCAAGAGCGCACGGGATAGTTTGGTTTGCAATCTTTAGACTATAGTCTGAAGGTTGCGTTAGGGTGTGGAATTGACTAAAAAAACACTCTATACAATTACCTTTCTACATATATTAGTAGAAATGGTAAAATCAAAGAAGTAACCTTTTTAGTCAACCTCAAGGGAATACTTAAATTATGGTGTTACAGGTTTTGACCAGTTAACATAATTATCAAGAGGGGTTTCAAACGGAATAACATTAATATCAAAGTTGATTTCTCTTCCTGTAAATACAACATTAATCAAATATTGTTTACCAGGTTCCAATTCAAAATCATCATCAAGTCTAATATAATCCGTTTGAGTGAGATTTGATAATTTGTAATCAACTCGAAGGCTAAATTCTGTATTAACATTTCCAGATCCTTCATCTCCTTCAGTTCCTATCTCTGATAGTTTTTGAGGTATCACCATCATTCCCTGCTCTTTAGAAACAAGAAGCATAGGCTTGTCAGTAGGTTGAGCTTCACCATGTTTTGAAGAGGCCGCAAGTGCTACACCAGATTCTGCAAGAACATAGCGATAACCGCCTGTTACATCTGTTATATTAGCATCCGCTCCTGGTATATCCACTACTCGTGAACCAAGGGTTCCACTCCATGCAATTTTATCCAAGCCATTCCCTGTTATAGTAGCTGTTCCACTGGAATACAAATTATTAAGTTGTAAGTTTGTAATTATAACATCAGAAGTAGTCGCATTTTGTCCTGTTATAAATACGCGAGAAAGCGCATGGTTGAAATTAAGCATAATTTTTGTAGAAGTATTCTCCATGATGGGAGAAACTGGTATAGAATAATCAGTCCATGCTACCAAAAGGTCTTCCTGCGTGGTTTCTCCTTTTACCTCATCTAACTCAGGAACCTCGTAATCGAACGTTGCATAAGGTTTAGAAACACCTTCTTCAAAAGCATCTAACAAATGATCCACAAGCGCCCCATTTTTATTTGCTACTATAGGATCAGTTTCTGATGTATGAGTAACAAACTTACTTACCGGAGAATAAGCAAAGAAAGTAGCCTTTGTTGCATCTTTGTGGAAATACCTTTTTGGATTATAATCATAATAACCGTAAGGGCTAGTAGCACTGGCACTACGAGCAATACTGAAATTCCAAAAGAGAGCTTGTTCTCTCCCGTTAGTACCATCATTCGTAACGACATTATCTACGCCCATTTTAAATTTATCATCACTACCAGACACCACAAAAGCATTTACATACTCTGTTGTAGTTGCTGTTGCTTTTGTTTTTACTTCAGGCACACCACCTTGCACACCAAAGCTAATTGCTTTACCCTGAGGAGAGATATCTACTCCCTCATCATTTGAACACCCTGCCCACAAACCGGCTATCGCCAGAAGTGACATTCCTAAAAAAAGATTCTTTTTCATTTCACTAAAAATTTAATTAAAAAAATATATATCACTGCTATTTATATTCTTATTCTGTTATCTAATCCAACGTTAGCGTCAGGTTATATTGCCTACCGATTGCAAACTTAAATCCGGTGGCTAATGGAAATTCTTCCGATTTCATTTCTTTAAATCGTTCGGTTCCATTTGTATATGTATATACTTCGTATTCAATGTATATTCTCGCATCATTGCTTTCTGTTATCTCCTGCGGCATAACCAGAATCCGGTCGTTACTGCTTACCAATGCTGTGTATTCATCGCTGACGGGCACTGCCGCCGTTATCAGTTTGAAACGGTAATTGGCTAAACTGTCAGGCTCGTACCAAAGCGTGGCTTCGGAAGAGACATCGAGAATATCATTCTGATTGAGTCTCAGTTTACCCTTTGTATATACATTGCGCAAATCCATGCGCACTACTTTGATACGGTAACTGTTAGCATCGCCGGCAAACTTCGCCGATACACCTACCCTGCTGAACGCATGACGGAAATTCAGAGGTACAGGATCGGTGGCTGTATCCGATTGCAAATCGCGTTTTAGCACAGCTACCAACAAGTCCTCCTGATTGTCGTCTACAACCAAAGGTATCCCCTGTACGTCTTCACCGGTTCCGGGAGGTGGCTCATCATCGTTGTTGCGTTGCTTATACGGCATTTTATATTCGATAACGGGCGTATCTGTATTATCGTCCTTCAGCCCGTTAGTCAGGTTCTTAAGTCCGGCAGGTGCATAAGCGTAAAAATCGACTTCACCCGATCGCGGCCAATATTTCATAGGTTGATAACTCCAGATCCCGCTTTCGGACTTATATACATACTGCGCGTTAAACATGAGGGACGATTCTCCGTCTGCGGTATGTACTCCGTTTACCACAAAATCGGGAACGGTTTCTTCTGTATATATCACAGTACGCGACGTAGCGGTTTCTCTCGCAGCACGGCTGGAGCTTCCTCCTACCGGCACATCTATCGGGTCGCCCCAGTCGCCTACGCCGACTGTGAATCCGCCTTCTTCGCCACCGGTGGTTTCGCCTTTCGGCACCACCAGGCGATGGTCGTTATAAAGTATAATATCATATCCGCCGTTGCGTTCGCGCCATGCCAACTGTTCTTCCTGCGTTCCGTTTCTACCCATGGCGCCGGCAATCTGTTCGGCAATGGTGTTTTCCCATTGTCCGTGCCAGTATCCCCATGCGGCGTAAACCCGGCTGTTGGCCTGGTTGGAGGATTCCACGGTCAGGCGGAAGCGGTTTCCGCCTGTGTCGAGTGGCCCGAAAGTGACGAACTTTCCGGTTACCCAGTCACGCGTCCAGCCTCTGAGCGTATCGGTACTTGCCCAGTCGGGGTTCTTGGCAGCGAAGATTGCTTTCTCCCGATCGGTCCAACGCGAATGAGCCTGAGCGTTTTTAATGCCTTCCACACGCGAGAACAAGATGGTGGAGGGTGTCGAAGCCAATTCGCCGGTGGCAGGAAAATACGAACCCGACATGCCGGTGATGGCTCCACCGTTTTTAATCATGTTTTCGGCTCCCTTCACATCGTATATCATGAAAGTAAATTCCCTCAATACGTTTTTGGGATAGAAATGCACGGTGTGCGTACTGTCCACAAGTACGGTCTTGGTATTTATGGCTTGCGAACGGCTGTCGATATAAAACTGGTAGGGATAGGCTTCCGCCACGGTGGTTTCGCCATCGGGCAGCTGCGGAACAAGGAGATTGTAGGTTCCTGTCTGGAGGTTATTGTACACCTCGAAAGACTGGCGCGTACCGTTGCTGCGGAAAGACAACGTAGTAGGTCCGTTGAAATCCATGCACATCACATCGTACTCATCGGCATTAAGCCACTCCTTACCTCCGCGAGGGGACATATCGGTAGAAATGAGGCCGTTTAATGAAGGATACCAGTGCACGGTCATGTTCCGGGGTAGTTCCAGCGTATGGCTTGGCACGCTATCCCAGTGAATAATCACATCAACCGGAACGTCGCCTTGCGGCTCATCCTGATAAAGTTCCTTATGCTGGCAGGCAACAAAGCACTGCAACAAAGTGATAATTCCGGTATATTTAATTAACCGTTTCAACCTACTGTTATTTTTAGTTTCGTATATTACCTGTGCCAAGTAACCACACGAGCGACACGTTTACACGCGTAGGGCCTATATAACTCCTGTTATACTTAACCCGCTGCCCATATCGTTCGTCTGCTAAAAAGATGTACTTATAATAACTGCCACCCACATATCCCGCAGCCAACCCCAATTCCAGATTAAACCTGCGGGCAATGGGAAAGCTATATGCATAAGACAATCCCGCCGACCAACTCCAACGGCTCAAATATCCTGTACTGACTTCATCTTTAGGAAAAAGGCGGATGTCATAATCACCCGTCATGGCATAAACGCCCAAAGCATGTCCGTGCAGCGGATACGGCGATTTGAACCACCGGCGCAACTCAACTCCGGCTATTTGAATACGATGCTTCCATTCGTTTTGTATGGGACTACCGAACGTCCACCAGCTCCA
>QMCE01001174.1_pt1 | contig 14262 bp, 7 predicted proteins | sample 1821851 | NCBI WGS metagenome assembly QMCE01 (sample SAMN09453174, study PRJNA476694) | Termite gut metagenome, whole genome shotgun sequencing project. | isolation source: worker | host: Odontotermes sp. | place: South Africa:Pretoria | collected 2016-01-28 | reverse complement strand
GTGCGTTATTTGCGGATATATGTAACGCGAACCTGGTCTGACGGCGCTAATTTTCAGATAGGGGAGATTGAACTTTACGGAGATAACAGGCCATCGGCGGTACGGAAATAATAAAATTAGATGTATATGAGAAATGTAATGAAAATAATTTATATGTCGGGGATACTGGTTTGCCTGTGGTGCGTGTCATGCTCCGAAATGAATGAATTAAGCGACCGTTTCCTGAACGAAGGAGAGATTACCTATGCGGCTATGCCGGACTCCGTATGGATAGGAGCCGGCAAAGAGCGCGTGCAGTTCGAATTGTACATAAATACCAACCGGGTAAAAACGGCTCGTATTTACTGGAATAATTATGCCGATTCGACGGATCTTGACATTGGTAACAAAGCCGGCGTGTTTTATAAAATCGTTGAGAACCTGCCGGAGCAAAGCTATTTGTTTAATGTGGTCAATATGGATCAATACGGAAACAGATCATTACCGTATGAAGTATCAGGACGTTCCCTCGGGCAAAAATACGAAAACGCCATGATTAACAGGCGCCTTGTTTCTATCAGCAGGAATAAAGACGGAAATAAGGTACTGGAATGGGCCGGTATGGACGAATCGTCGGATGCCCGGTATACGGAAGTGCTGTATACGAACGAGCAGGATGAGGAAATACGGCTGCATATTCCCCTATCGGAAAAAAATACGGTTATAACGGATCTGAAACCCGGTACGATGCCGGCGTACCGCACAATCTATATACCGGATGAAGTGGCGCTTGATATATTTTACACACCCTACAGGGACGGAGAGCTTACCTATCCCGGAGATTATCCGTTGATAAAATCCGAAATAAAGGTAGTGGGCTTTTCGAATGAACATGATTCGGGTAATAATGCGGCTAAGAATGCTTTCGACGGTAATTACGGAAACAGATGGCACACGCAGGCATCTGCTGCTTATCCGCATTGGATGGCTTTTGATATGGGCGGAGAAGCGCCGGTCAGCCGGTTTTCTTTGTGGGCGTCCGTCTATGATTTGGAAGCCGGTCTGACATATGACATCAGACTGCCTGAAAAAATTACGCTCTGGGGCCGGAATGACGAACCTTCGCCGGACGACCTGGCAGGAGAAGACGGCTGGGTTAAGCTGGGCGAATATGCATGCGAAGACAAGAGTGGTGAACAAACCTTTGTCATTGAAAATCCGAAGCCGGTGAGGTACCTTAAAGTGAACGCCCCGAGTGGTATGAAAGGCGCGAATATAATGGTAATCGGTGAATTTGATATTTATTCCAGGTGATTCCATCTTTATCTTATCAGGGGCTGTCCTCAAAAGGCAGTCCCTTTGTTTTTATCAAGCCGCCATTTTGCGCGTATAACGCCAAACTATCGTCGTTATACCGCGCATATTACCCGTATATTCCGTTCGGATTTTTAAGTCAGCGCCTGTTGATATGCTTCGAGGCTGCCTTTGTTGATTTCTTTTAATTCGATCACGATGACAAACGGTTCGGTCGATTTTTGAAGTTTTTTCGGGATGATTAAATCGTAATAAGATGATCCGGATTTATCGCGATAATAAGTGCCGGGTTGTCCTTTGCCGTTGATGCGTACCGTTTCTTTTGTTGATAAGATTTCCGCTTTGGTGATGACGTAAATCATATCTTTATGGTTGTTTCTGGGAAGTTTTATGCGCACTATGTTATTCATCGGTTTATTGAATACCGACAGGTAAATATGATCTCCTTTTTGGGTGGAATATCCCCAGTCTTGTTTTTCCAGTACGGAATGATGTGTGCCGTATATGGCAGTTCCGTTTTTGGACATCCATTTTCCGATTTCTTTGGCAGTTTCCGCTTCCTCTTTACGTATGTTTCCGTCGCCGTCGGGGCCGAAGTTTATCACGAAATTGCCGTCAAGCGAATTTGCTTTCACAGCCATCTCAATCAGTTCGTATGGTGTTTTCACGTACGTCCACGACCAGTCGCGGTGATATCCCCACTGATTTTCGGGTATCGTCATCACACAATCCCAGTCAAAGCCCTTTGTTTCGGCTAAATTAGTGGGAAGACTGCGCTCGTAGCGCTGATCGTAATCACCGATCAGGTAGCCGTTGGCATCGGTATGCCGGTTTCCGTATTCATCCGAGCGAAAGCGGCTGCCGATAATGAGGCCGGGATGTTTTTCCCGGAGCTCGATTCCGAGTGAGTCTACCCATGGCGCATTGCGAACCCATGCAACGTCCCAGGAACCGTCAAACCAAAGCCCTTTGATGGCAGGATAATTGTCTAACAATTCAAGAAGCTGATTTCGCGTGAACGCTTTAAATTCTTCATATTTTTCTTCCTTTTCTTTTGTTTCGAACGGATTGACGCCTCCGCCGGATTGAAAAGCTCGTTTCACCTGCGGCGAATTGATATTACCGCCTGACAGATAGCCCGGATGGCTCCAGTCGATGATTGAGAAATACAAATAAACATCAATGCCTTCGGCTGTATAAGCGTCTACCATTTCTTTGACGATATCCTTTTTATAAGGAGAATGGGCAACTGTGTAGTCGGTATATTTGCTTGGCCACATACAGAAGCCGTCGTGATGTTTGGTCGTGAAAATCATATACCGGGCTCCCATTTCCTTGGCTTGTTTTGCCCATCTTTTAGCATCGAAACGGGTCGGATTAAATTGCTTATACAAGTTGTCGTATACGTCTTTCGGCATCTCTTTCCACGAACGTATCCATTCGGATGCTCCGGTATACGTTTTCCCATTCCAGACGCCTCCCGGAATGGCATAAACTCCCCAATGAATAAACTGCCCCAGTCCGTATTCGCGCCAACGTTGCATATCCGCGTCCGTACGTCTCCCGGTTCTGTGCGCCCCGTGTTTCAAGGGAATACGTTCATTCTTTTCGACCTGAGCCATTCCTTGTGTCAGAAACGCCATACATAAAAGTACAGATAATAAAGTCTTTTTCGTCATTGAGTCAAATTGTTATAAGGTAATTGATAAATTTTATCACGATTGACCGGCTAAAATCAAACTTAGCCGGTCAATCGTTTTTCTATTTATTTTCCCATCCGGCGTTTTGTGCCAGATTTGAGTTAAGCTGCAATTGATCCTTCGGAATAGGGAAGTAATAACGATAATCATCCCAGGGCAATGTTCCGTTTGTGATGTGCGGGCTTAGTGGGTGAACAATGATGAATCCGTCGTCATCCACATAAACATCTTTATTTAGAACCATTTGCGGCGCGACTTCCGGTGCGGTGGTATGTGTGCCGTCATACAGATCCTGAACAGCCAGGAAATTCATGCCTCTGCGCGGAACCGTAAATAGCGGGCCGGCTTTCCAGCGCATCAGGTCCTCGTATCTGCGGTCTTCGATGGCAAACTCGACTCTTCTTTCGCGTCTGATTTCGCGAAGCAGAGGAGATACCGTATAGGCTAATTTGTCTTTGTAGATGGCATCCAGATAGGGGTCGTCCGGTTCCTGGCCGATTACCAATTTAGCTGTCGGATGGGTCGCGAAATCGAAGCCGGCTCTTTCTCTTAACGCGTTAATCGTTAAATCGATATCGCCTTGGCTGATGTTGCCGAGTTCGTATTTAGCTTCCGCATAATTCAGTAATACTTCCGCATAGCGGAATTCAACTGCCGCCTGCGAACCGTTTGTTACGGCGGAATATTCCTCCCAATCTCCCATCCAGTGTTTGATAATGCGGTATCCGGTGATTGTTGAGCCGGAATTGCCGTAGCTTACTTCCGGATAATTGATACGATCGGTCAGCCATACGCCGCCGTCGAATATTGTGTAATATTCACCCGGTTTGCAGATGGTCTGCGTCAACCGGGGATCTCTGTTTTCCAGTTCGGTCCATTTTCCATACCCTAAGAAATTCGGATTTTTTTCGTAGTTGCCTTCGCTGCCGCCGATATACATCGGGCGGCCGTCGATGCAAAGATATTCGTCCACTAAAGCCCGGTTTGCTCCCTGACGCACATAATTGCCGGAACTATTCTGATGGAAGTAGCGCTGCGAGGTATGCCCGTATGATACGCCCAGATAAATACGCGCGAGTATGACTTCCGGATTGCTGTTCGGCGCGTCTCCTTTCATTGCAAATAATTTCCAATAAGGATTATCGCTTCCGTCGTCAAACAAACTGTAATTCCCTCCTTTGATTAATGCGTCGCAAGCCGTAACGCATTCTTCAAGGAATTTATTTGCCGAATTCTGAAGCCCCAATTCCGTATGGTATTTGCGATAAGTGCCTTCATACAGGCAGATGCGCGCTTTCAGAAAGTTTGCATGATCCTTGTTTAGTCTTCCGGTTTCGTATTCATCGCCTTTTTCGGGAAGCCATTCTACCGCTTTGTTGATGCACCAAAGGACAGAGTCCATCACTTCCGCGCGTGGAGTTCTTGACGCGAATAATTCTTCCGAGTCAACATTCAGGTCTTTTGTAAGCCACGGCACATCTCCTAAAACGGATACTTTGTTATAGTAATCCCATGCTTTAAAGAAGTATGCTTCTCCATTGTATATATTGACCGTTTCCTGCGATTCGTTTATCAAAGCGCGATGACTTCTTTGGAGAAAATAATTGATTTTTCTTAGTTTTTCCCACTCCCAACAAGTTGTTACGCCGCTGGATGGTACAATCATTGTGCCGTTCAGGCGGTCGCTTTCCGTGCCGAGCGCTACCGCGTTATCGGAAAAGGCGTCTCCATACATCAGGTGGCTGCCTCTCATATAGGAAGGATATCTGTAATCGTATGCCCACGAAGTTTGGTGTCCGGTAATATAGTCCGGATAGATTGTGTTCAGGTAAAGGCGCAAATGTCCGGCGTTTTCCCAATACGTTTCGTCAACTAACGTATCTTTCGGATCTTTTTGCATAAAGTCATCGTTACAGGATGATAATGTAAGGAATCCGACAATAAGTGATGATATATATATTTTGAGTTTCATATTTCGTATAGATTAAAAATTAAAAACCAACTTGAACGCCGATAGCGACGGAGCGCATGACGGGATAAACCGATGATAGGTTGTCCGGATCCAATACTTTCGGTATGTCTGTTATTTCAAACAGGTTATATCCGGAAACATTGAAACGAATTCTGTCAATTCCGATCGTGGAAGTGATATGCTGAGGCAGCGTATAGCCTACTACGACTTGTTTCAGTCTGAAGTAAGAAGCGTCGAACAGGTATCCGGTCTGAGCTTGCGTGTTTTGCGAACCTGCTCCGTACATCGGATATTTGGCTTTTGTATTTTCGGTTGTCCATGAATTTTTGTAGGTGTCCATGTTTCCGGCCGAATCGCCCGAACCCCAGAACGCGTTGTCGCTGATCCAGTAATCACGCTTGCCTATTCCCTGGAAAAACAGATTCAGATCAAAGCCTTTGTAGGCGACGTTTCCCGTGATACCATACCTCATGCGGGGCGTGTTGTTTCCGATGATCCTTCTATCGCCCGGATCATTAACTGTGCTGGAACCGGGAGACACTTCGCCGTCTTCGTTCGTATCTTTATAGCGGATGTCGCCGGGATACCAGGTAGAGGCGATTTTGCTTTGAGAAGGTCCGCGTAACGTGTATTTTCCATCTGCAATGTCGAAATCTTCCGCTTGCAGGATGCCAACCGTTTCATATCCCCATATTTCTCCGCCCTTTTGTCCTTCGTACAGGTAGGTATCGCTTAATAATTTTTCATCATTGCCGTTAAACTTGGTTACTTCGGTTTGATAATCGGACAATACAAAGCCTATATCATACCTTAGCCCGTTGCTTAACCGGTCTCTCCAGGTAACGCTTAAATCCCAGCCTTTCGTCGTCAATTCGCCGGAATTTTCAAGTGGGGCTGTCGCTCCCAGCATACTTGGATAAGTCATACCCATAGTTAAAATATCGGTCGTTTTTCTCTGATAGATATCAAAAGAGAAGTCCAGTTTGTTTCTCAATGCGGAGACATCGAGGCCTAAGTTGATCGTTGTTGCGGTTTCCCATGTGAGTGTCGGGCTGATTAATCCGGCCGGCGTGATACCTAACGGCCGTACGCCTCCCATCAGCCAGTTTACCGCGGTAGAGCTGCCTAACGTTGGAAAATAAGCATAATTCGTTACATTCTGGTTTCCGATTGAACCCCAGTTCCCTCTGATTTTCAGATTGTCTAACCAAGTCCTTGTGCTTTCCATAAAGGCTTCTTCCGAAAGTCTCCATGCGGCTGAGAAAGAAGGGAAAAATTTAAACCGGTCGTCTTTCGGGAATCTGGAGCTTCCGTCGTAACGTCCGTTCATTTCCAACAGATAGCGGTCGTTGAAATTGTAATTTAATCTGACAAAGGCCCCTCTGATAGCCCATTCCGAAATGCTTTCGCCCAACGTTGTCAGGGTTGCATCGGTAATCAGATCAATCACAGGCGCGCTTTCCGACATGATGCCGTTTGCCGTTAAATTCATTTGATTGTATTTATACCATTCCTGATTGAAACCGACAACGCCTGAAATGGTGTGCATCTTGGCAAATGTTTTGTTGAAGTCCGCGTAAAGATTTATCGTGAAAAGCTCTGATTGGTTCTTGTTTTTATAGATCTGCGACGGGTTTGTGTGCGTTTGATCGATAGATGACCAGTTGCTGGTGATATAAGAGCGGGTCGGCATAATCCGGTTCTGGTCATAGCTGGTTGTTCTGTACGAAAATTCACCCTTGAGGTTTAATTCGGGAAGCAGAATGATTGTGGGCGTGATCGAATAAACGGAGTTTGATCTTTTCACTTTATTTTTTGCTCCGTACATGATCCAGCCGACAATATTATCCGTCCAGATGTTGGGAACAGGGTCGTCAGGGCCTGTCATAACCGGCATATTGATATTTCTGCCTGTTTGTGTGAGTAGCGCGCTCCATAAAGTGCCTTTTTGGGAATTGAGCCACGGTTCTTTGAAGTTGGATATATTGAAGTTTATTCTGGCTCCTATATCTAACCATTTTGTCGCTACAAAGTTCATACTCATTAACGCGTTGTAACGTTTTATGTTATCGTGTTCCGGTTTGATAAATCCGTCATTGTCCTGGAAACCCAATGATAAGTTATACCTGATTTTTTCGGATCCTCCGGACATGCTGATATTGTGTTTTTGCATGGGCGTCCAGTCTCTTACCGCAAGTTTGAAAGGGTTGACGTCGGCAACCCAGGTAAAAGCGCTCTGGCTTCCCTCGTTATATATCCAGGCATTTCCGGGTGTGGGGTTTTCCCGGTATTTTTTCATGGCGTCCAAAATCGTTTCATTCCATGTCGAAACCGATCCGCCGCGCATTCTGGTACGCTCCATCGTAGCATATTGATAGGTATAAGAATCCAACAAATCGGGTGTATTTGCCGGCGTTTCCCATTGAAAATCGGCGCTGTAATTGATTTTTATTTTCTCGTTGAACTTACCGGATTTAGTGGTAATCAACATGACACCGTAAGAAGCGCGTGCTCCATAGATTGCGGAAGCGGAAGCGTCTTTGATAACAGATATATTCTCGATATCGTTTGGATTCATCATGTTTAATTCTGTCTCGCCGGTTTCTACTCCGTCGACCAAAATCAGCGGACTTCCGTTCTTTACTTTCCATTTGTTGTTGTCGTTGACATCTTTTTCGTAAGAGGTTCCCCCGCGGATATTGAAAGAGGGTGTTGTGTTCAGGCCTCCGTTTGCAATGGAAACGTTCAGGTTGGGTACGACTCCCTGCAATGCCTGGCCGATATTGGCAACCGGCCTGTTTGTCAGTACGTCGGAAGACACGCTTGCCACCGCTCCCGTAAGATTTACCTTTTTCTGCGTCCCGAATCCGACTACTACGACTTCTTCGAGGCCGATCTGATCTTCATTTAATGTAATTGTCAATGAAGTTTGCCCGTTCACATCAATTGTCTGTGTCACATATCCGATATAGGATACGGTGATTTTACCGTTCGCGGGCACTTGGAGCGAAAATTCTCCGTCTGCATTGGTAACAGTTCCATTTGTGGTACCTGCCTGAACTACGCCTGCTCCGATAACCGGTTCATTTTCTGTTGCCGAAATAACGGTTCCTTTTAGAGTGATGTTTTGTGCCGTAAGGCTGGCGGCACAGAACAACATACAGATCACCCAATAAAAGGTCCTTCTTTCTTGGGTCGCCATTAAATGCATTTTTCTTGGAATAAGTTTGTTCATGATGTTGTATATAAATATTTGTAAAAAAAATCAAGCGAATATAATGCTCATAAGGTGCCAAAAGCGTGCATGTGTATCTCAAATAAGAGTACAGGCGTCTCTTATTCATAATAAAACTATTATTTTGTTTACGGAATTAACTATTCAGGTTGTTATTTGCTTGCGTATTATCAAATTCGCAAAAGTGGAAATCCTTTTCCGTCACAGTCTGCATCTTCCCGGGCATATATTTAGCAATACCGGAGAAGGCAGTTTCAATTCGCTTTCTGCGAATACCATTTAACAATATGGGAAAATAAATAAAATAAGTAGTATTATAATTCGACTTTTTTCAAAAAGTCACTCAATCCGCAAACTTCCACATCATTTTTAAATGGATAAGATGCTGATACGGGAGAAACAATATATATTTTATCCGGTTTTATAGTTTCTATAGCACTCCAAAAGCCTTTGGTTACCTGTGGTGCCGATGAGGCTTTGCATTCTACTGCTATCATTCGGGTACCCCTCTCAATGAGCAAATCTAACTCATCCCCTGTAGCACTGCGATAAAAAGAAAATTTGCAATCTTTCAATGAAGAAATGATATTTTCAATGACAAAGCCTTCCCAAGATGCTCCGAAAACAGGGTTACCCATAAGGGAATTGAAATCGTCCACTTGTAGTAGTCGATGTAATAGTCCGCTATCTCTCACATAAATTTTGGGAGATTTAACCAAACGTTTCTTGATATTCTTTTCAAATGGGGGTAACGAACGGATAATAAAGGTTTGCTCCATCAGGTCAATATATCGGCGAATAGTCTGATAAGTTACACCTAGTGATTCTCCCAATTTGGACGAATTAAAAAGTTGCCCTTGATTGTGCGCACACATAGTCAGCAAGCGACGAAGTTGCAATGCGGGAATTTGAAATCCGAGTTGTGGTATATCCCGTTCTACGTATGTTCTAAGGAAATTTTCTCTCCAGAGTACGCTTCCTTGGTCTGATGATGAGAGATAACTATCAGGATACCCTCCACGAAGCCAGAACTTATTTAATTCAAAATTTGCATGCTGTTCAACCTCTTCAATCGTGAACGGAGTAAGTTCAATAAGTCCGCCCCTTCCGGCTAACGATTCTGACGTTTTCTGTATAAGGTCTTGCGAAGCAGACCCAAGCAAAATGAATCGTCCCGGACGGCGGTTACGGTCTATTTCACTTCGCAATACAGAAAAAAGTTCCGGTACTAACTGAATCTCATCCAAACAAATTGTCACATCCTGATTAGCTTGGAAGAATAACATAGGTTCTCTCAACTTATTCAAGTCATCCAAATTCTGAAGGTCTAAATATAGATAAGCATCCGAATTCTGATAGAGCATTTTCACCAAAGTGGACTTTCCGCATTGCCTTGGGCCTAAAATGGCAACCGCAGGAAATACGCTTAGATTCTCTGTTACAAACGTTTCTATATTTCTGTCGATCAGTTCTTGCATATCATAAATGTGATTTCTATTTTGCACAAATGTAGTGGTTGTATTTAAAACTACCAAAAAAAGAACGATATTTTGTTTCTGAAATGCGCTATGAATATTGCTTAATAGAAAGCTGCGCTTTTTTGTTATTCTTCTGGTATTCGGAAGGAGAGATGCCGAATTCGGCTTTGAAGCTGCGGGCAAAATAGGTGCGGCTTGAAAATCCGGTGAGCTGGGCGATTTCGGAAATGTTTTTGTCGGACTCGACTAATAGTTTGGCGGCGGCATCTAAGCGGATGTTTCTGATCAGGTCGGTAGGAGACAGGTGAGTGACTTCTTTTACCTTCCGGTAGAAGTTTGCGCGACTCATGCCCAGGCTCTGATACATATCGGAAACGTCTAATTCCTGATTGGATATATTGGTTTTTACGAATTCAATGTATTTTTCCAAAAACTTGTTTTTATGATGCGATTTGTCGATTCCGAGATTTTCCAACAGATGCGTGTTGCCAAGCGTGGACTTTATTTTCTCCCGGTTTTCCACCAGATTTCTGATGCGCACTTTCAGCAGGGCGATGTCGAAAGGTTTGGTGATATAATCATCCGCGCCGGCGTCGAAACCTTCTTTTTTATATATTTCGTCGGATTTTCCTGTTAGTAAGATGACGGGAATATGGTAAAGGTGAGGATGATTTTTTATTTTGCGGCATAATTCGATGCCGGTCATGAAGGGCATCAAAATATCACAGACGACAATGTCGGGCGCGTTTTGGTTTATGACGGCCAACGCCTCTTTTCCGTTTTCCGCCTTTACTACTGCGTATTCGGCAGAGAGTTGTTCGTTCAAATAGAGCAGAATCTCGCGGTCGTTTTCTACCAGCAATACGTTTTTCTTTTCTTTATTATTCAGCAGCTCCACCAGGCCGTGCGCTTCCCGTATGTTTTCTGAGGGTTTCTCTGCATGTGTTTGCCGAATCTCCGCTTCCGGCTGAACCGCTGTGTCGGGCAGCAGGATAGTGAATGTCGAGCCGGCGCCTGTTTTGCTTTCCGCTTCAATAAATCCATTGTGCCGGACTACAATCGACCGGGCTAAGCTCAAGCCGATACCGGTTCCGGACATCTGTTGATGTAAATCTTCTCCGAACTTGTAGAACGGTTCGAAAATGACCTTTGCTTCCTCTTCGGAAAATCCTTTGCCCGTATCGGTAATTTGTACGGAAAGGTATTTGTCTCCGTTTTGCTCCGCGTTTTGTATCGTGATGATGACGCTGCCGTTGACAGGCGTGAATTTGAACGCGTTGGAAAGCAGGTTGAAAAAAACTTTTTCCATTTCAGCCTCATCAAAACATACGTTATAGACGGAGGGCAATTCTTTTCTTATCTGAAAAGCGATCCCGCGGCTTTTGGCTAAGTCTTCGAATGATTTGTAAATCTCATCCATAAAAGCGGAGAAGTTGAACTGTTTTTTGTTCAGGACGCTTTTGCCGGCTTCGTACTTCTGAACATCCATCAGGTTATCAACCAGGGATAACATCCTGCCTGTATTTTTCTTCATTTTTTGCAAAGAATGCTTCACTTCCGGCGAGAAAGACGGCTTTTGCGTCAGTTCTTTCAGCGGGTTCATGATGAGTGTCAGGGGTGTTTTCAGTTCATGCGAAAAATTGGCATACATTCGCGTTCGTTCTTCATGGAGTTCTTTCAGCTTATCCTGTTCAATCTGTTTATACCGGATTTCCTGTTCCAGTTTCCGTTTGTTGTGCCGGTATCTTAGCACAAGAAGAATCGCGCTCAGGACAATAAGTATGTAGAATGTATAGGCCCATCCTGTTTTGTAAAAAGGAGGCTTTACGCGAATCGTCAGGGTAGTTTCTTCCGGATTCCAAACGTTGTCGTTGTTCGATGCTCTCAGATGAAAGGTGTAACTTCCCGGAAGTAAATTATAATAGGCTTCTCTTCGGTTTTCCACGTTGTTCCATCCGTTGTCTACATTGTCCATCCTGAACATGTATTTATTTCCGTTGGCATGGATATAGTTCAGCGCAGTGTATTTGATCGCAATGTTGCTCTGGTTTGAATTTAATACCACCGAATAATTCTTTCGGTTATTGTCTTTATCGTAGTCGCTTTGGATCGTATGCGTGATGTCTTCGTTGTTATTCGCGATTAATGATGTGATGTAAACGGGGGGAATTGTCGGATTTGTTTTGAGGCTTTGCGGATTAAAAGATACAATTCCCTTGTTGCCGGGGAGATAAATAGAACCGTCGGATGTGGTGAAGCCGGCATAAATGGAGAATTCCTGCAAAAGAGATCCCGTTGTGTTTATGCTGTATAGCTTGTCTTCGTTTTTATCTAACCGGAATATTTCATTCCCGGTCATTATCCAGATATTATGATGTTTGTCTATTACGACAGAGCTTATATAGCTGTCTGAAATCCCATCGTCCGGACCGTAATGCTTGACTAAATTCAGGTTCTTGTCGAATTTGAATAGTCCCGTTCTTGTCGTGGAAATCCAAATATGCGAAGAATCTTTCACAATGGAGGAAACAGTCCCTATCTCTTCGTATTTCTCTGTTGGTATTTTTTCATGGATATTTACGGCGGTGTGGTTGTTTGTATCGTATAAGTAGATTTGCCCGTAGTAAGAACCCAAGACAAAAATGCCGGGATGTTGTTCCATGATTGCCGTTATCATCCGGAAGTTGTGCTTTGTTTTGTTGACGTAATATACGGCGCTTTCTGTTTGGCCCTGTTCGGCAATGACTAAATGAAGGGAGCCGCTGGTCGGTATCCATAATCGTTTTCTGCTGTCAATCAACAGGGTTGGGATGTCATACCCCGTGAAACTATACGAAAGATCATATTTTTTCTGATGAATGGAAAATGTGTAGACCGTGCCGAGGTGCGTGGAGCAATAGATGATATCGTCTTCGATCAGGATGGATTTGAATATATTGATTTCGTGGTTGCCGATTGTTAAAGGTTTTAGCGGATAGAGTTTCTGTTCTTTTGTCCCGGGGTTGTAGTATAGTAATCCGCCGCCTTCGGTTGCAAACCACAGATTGCCGTATTTATCCTCCTGTCCTTTACCGATAGTTCCGGAATATTCGTCTGATGATATGAATGAAATAGTTTTATAGTAAGGGCTGAAATAACTAATCCCGGCGGCATAAGTTCCGATCCATAAAGTCTGGTCTTTATCGATTAACATGCTGTGAATGGAAAAATGGCCTAATCCCCCGTACCTTTCCGAATTGAGGTTAGCGGGAGAGATGCTGTTGTTCTTTTTGTTCAGGATATTTAGCCCTCCGAAAGTGCCGATCAGAATCAAATCATTATTGTAAGGCAGAAACACCCTTATGGAATTGTTACTTAACTGGGTATTTGTCTTGTCATATGGCGTGAAGGTTTGCTTTTCTTTATTGAATAGAAAAATTCCGTTTTCGAATGTTCCTATCCAGATTTTGTCCGCATCAGGCAAGAGATCGGTGATCCGGCCTTTAGGGAAGCCCTTGTCGGCGGAGGAGTATTTTCGTTTCAATTCCCAGTTTTCGGAATAGATATACATGCTGTTTGACGTACATATATATATATCATTGTTGGTATCTTGCCTGACTAAAAGGATGGAAGATGCAATATCCGGCAGGTTTTTGAATAGTCTGACGGATTTGCCGGTATTACATACGAACACATTGTTGTTGCCGGTGAAGGCATATAAATTGCCGTCGGGGTGTTTGATGATTGATGTGATATCGTTGGAAACACTTGACGAATCAATCGTTTGAGGATAAAAGCGTGTAATTTTCCCGGTAGCATAATCCATGCAGTTTAGCCCGTTTCTTGTTCCTATCCAGATGTTTTTATGCTTATCTTCATGGATGGCGTTTATATAGCCGTCGCTAAGCGATTCCGGATTGTTCACTTCATTTTTGTAGGCCTTGAATTCATATCCGTCGTATTTGTTTACCCCGTTTTGCGTGCCAAACCAAAGATAGCCGTCGGAATCCTGAAATATATTGAAGACCGTACTCTGTGAAAGCCCGTGCTCAACGCCGAGATGCGAGAAGTGAAAATTGTAACCGGCAGATAGTGTATTATCATTGGATAGCAGTATGACCGGAATGAATATCAGGTTAAGAAAAATTCTCATCGTATGTACATAAAATTTATACCGTCTGCGGGCGTTCGTTTTTTGCACCTGTTTTTGGGTGAAATTTAATTGCCTTTGGCCGGGTTATATTTTATCAACATAGCTTTTATTCCGTCGGAATATATTTCTTTGTGTTGCCCCGTTATACTGTCGGAATAAATCAGATAGTATGCTATTTCCGGTATTTTTTCCGCCATTTTGCAGGCTGTCTCGATACCCATGGCCATAAATGCGGTGGCGTATGCATCGGCAGTCATGCAGTCCGGTGCAATGACCGTGGCGCTTAAGATGGATTGTTCGGAAGGATAGCCGGTTTTAGGGTTGATGGTATGTGCATATTTTTTACCGTCTTTCACATAAAAATTCCGGTAATTGCCGGATGTGGCCAATCCTTTTTTGCTGCATAATTTTACAACCTTTTCATACTCATTTATCATCCCTGTCTGATCATC